>JFJP01024586.1_pt1 | contig 17883 bp, 20 predicted proteins | sample 431651 | NCBI WGS metagenome assembly JFJP01 (sample SAMN02602958, study PRJNA72255) | Microbial mat metagenome, whole genome shotgun sequencing project. | biome: fresh water; feature: sink hole; material: water; isolation source: purple microbial (photo- and chemosynthetic) mats found in...
TGTATCTTTATAGGAGTACTGGGATTAGTTAGAGAGTTATTTCTTCGCTTTGATCTGGAAGTCAGACCTGGCGTTGTCTTGCTTGCCGGCCAGCGGGAGAGCGCCGGACGGCATCCGAGGGATCTGCGGAGGGTCAGGCCTGCGGAGTAGGCTGCCGGACTGGACTCGCTTGACGGCGAAGGCTTTCTGCTGGGTGGAGGCCTCTGAGGTGAGCGCGCTGCTGACTCGCAGGGCGGAGCGGATGTTCCTGACGCGCAGCTGCTGCTGAGAGTGGGTCTACCTGCGCCTCGGAGACGGGCTGGTGCGAGAACTGCTGGGGCCTGGTGAACTTGTAGAGCTTGGCGTCCATCTCTGAGTTGGGCATTTGGTAGAGGTCTTCTTCTTTCTTGCCTCCGACGAGTCCTTCGTTGAACTGCGAGATGGCTTTTTGGAACTCGGTGATGAGCTGCGCGTCGACGACCGGCTTTTTTTCGGGGGAGTTGGCCGCGCCTTCCTCGATGGGTTTGAAGTTGACGACTCTGTTGAGGAACTTCTCGGGATTCTTCACGATCTCTGCGAGTTTTTTCTCGTGAGAGAACGGCTACCTTGAGCTCGATGACCGTCTGGACTTTTTTCTCGCGTTCTGCTCGTCGATGGACCTTTTTCTGCTGGTCGCCTTCCATCTCGTCGGTCATGATGAGGTGGATGAGCAGGTCTGGGTCGAAGTTGAGGTGCGGCTTGAGGCCTTTCTTGAGCTCTTCCTTCCAGTTGTCGATGGTGCGGCGGTACTTCTTCTCTTTGGATTCTTTCTGTTCTTTCTCGCGCTGTCTCCGCACGTCCGAGTCTTCTTTCGGAGGCTCGATGCCGAGGTGTTTCTGGCGGAACTGGTCGTACTTGAGCTTGCCCTCGGTCTTGGGCATCTGGCCCTTCTTCACGAGGTTCTTGCCCGCGGAGAAAGTGACGCCGCCGACCACCTGGATGACTTCGTAGACGTGCGGTGCTGGCTTGAACATGCCGACGACTTTGGGCTTCCTGACCTTCTCGTCGGTCGGTCCGCCGCCTCTGCTGCTCTGCAGGGGTCCTTCCTTCTCGACGATTTCTGCGGTGCGGATGCGGGGCTCGAACTCGGTCGGGTTGTTGACTTTGAGGTTCTTTTTGGCGTTGACGACTACTTCGGTGATCTCGTTGACTGCGATGTTGTCGTCGCGGAAGGGCTTGAGGTACATGATGCCGCCGTCGTACTCGAAGGTGTAGTTCTTTTTGGTCAGGTTTTGGTTGAACTCCTTCTTCTTGCGCTCCAGCTCTTTCTCCTGCTCTGCTTTGTTGCGCTGGTAGACGGCCTCGAGCTCGCGTTTGGCGCGCTTCTCCAGCACTTCCTTGCGCGTCTTCTCTTCCTTCTCGTCGACTGGCTCGGCCTTTTTTTTGTCCTGGTGAGCGGAGCGCTACGGGGAGTTTTTGGAAGTCTGTCTCGAAGGGCTCGTTGAGGAACTTCTCGACGTTCTCGGGTTCGGTGAAGGAGCAGTAGGAGTAGTCTTCTTTGGGGTTCGGCTTGACGAGACTCATGCGGCCACGCGTGAGCTGGGAGGCGGTGACCTCTTCATCTTTGCGGGCCTCGGGTTCGGGCCGGTCTACCACGACGCGATGCCGGGCCCAGGAGTCGATGGTGGCTGGTGCAGGCTCTTTGTCTTCGGTCCAGAACTTGCGGACCATCTTCTTGTCGTCTCCTTTGTCGTGCGCGAGGTTTACCAGGTCGAGCAGCGTGCCGCAGGACTTCGCGTAGAGTTCGCCCAGGAAGTCCGGCTGCTTGGCCAGCACGTACTTCATGTAGAGGATCTCTGCGCCGCGTGTGAGCACCAGGTCGATCACGTGCTCCACTGGCTCTCTGCTCTCGTGCTGGATCCGACAGAGTCTCCCGTAGTCCATGCTGCCGGTTTGATAATCCACCCCAGTCGCACTCACGATCAAATCGGCGATGGCTCGAAGCCTCCAAAAAATGAGAACTTCCAAAAAATGAGCGCAGGTATTTAAGCAGCAGCCCCGAGCGATTGTAATCAGATGGCGAGGACCAAGACGACCGCGAGAAAGAGTTCAGTCGGCCTGAAAAAGCCTAGGAAAGAAATCATCAACGCGAAGACTGCGAAAAAGACCGCAGGTGTCGAGCAGAAGAAGCGCTTTGAAAGCTCAGGTGTGAAGAAGAGCAGCAGGTACAGGCCGGGGACGATCGCTCTCAGAGAGATCCGGCGCTACCAGAAGAGCACCGAGCTTCTGATCCGCCGTCTTCCATTCCAGAAGCTGGTGAAGGAGATCGCGCACACGCACATGCCGGACGTGCGTTTCCAGGCGAGCTCGTTGATGGCTCTGCAGGAGGCGAGCGAGGCGTACCTGGTGGGTTTGTTCGAGGACACGAACCAATGCGCGATCCACGCTCGTCGCGTGACGATCATGGTGCGCGACATGCAGCTGGCTCGTCGCATCCGGGGCGAGCGTTTCGACGCGAACGTGGCATCATCTTAAGTGATTTATTCTCGTGAAGTCGCGCTGTTAGAGTTAGCGAGCAGGCTGCGCGCTGGGCTTGGCCGGTTTTGCCGGCGTCTGGGCAGCTGGTTTGCTGTCTGCTCGGGGTTTGGCGCCTGTGGTCGGCCGGTTCGCTGCGGCAGGCTTGCTGCTGGCGCGCGTGGCGGGCTTGCTGCCTGGCTTTGCGGGTTTGGGTTTGGGTTTGGATGAAGGCTTGTCTTCTTTGGTGCTGATCTCGCCTTTGGTCTTGTTCAGCGCCTCGCTGGAGCCGGCTGCCAGGTCTGGGTTTTGGTCCGCTGCAGACTTGCTGGCCTCAGCTGCGTCGGCTGGCTTCTTCGGCTCTTCTTCGCCGACCTGGATGCGGTACTGCTTCTCGAGACTGAGCAGCTGGAGGGTTTCTATCTCGAGGATTTCTTTCTCCCTCAGGATGAGCATGCGCAGCTCTTCGATTTTCTGGCGGTCTGCTTTTTCCTTCACGTCGAACTCGATGCTCTTGATGTTTTTTTGCGAGATGACTTCGGTGTTTTCTTTCTCGATCCTGTCTTTGTTGCGGTACTCGGACTCGGCAGCGAGCTTGAAGTTCTGCCGCGCTCTGGGTCAGCAGTGGGTACTCGTTTAGGAGTTTGGTGATTTGGTGGAGCTCCTGTTCTTGCTTGGCGTAGCGGCCAAGGGTTTCGTCTAGCTTGTCGTTGACTGCTTTTGTGACTTCTGTTTCGTTTGATTTGGCCTGGGCAGACTCGGCCTGCGTGCGAGCGAGTTCGCGTTTCTTTTCCGCGAGCTCTTCCTTCTTCCTGCGCAGCTCGTCGAAGACGGACTCTCTGCGAGTCTCGAAGGTCTGCAGCTCTTTGATCTGGTTTTCGATTTTGGGTCTGAAGTCTTTTTTGAGTGCTTTGTTGTTGGCAGCGAGCAGGTGTTCGATTTCGGTGGTGTACTTGTAGCCGATGGGGTTGAGGCGCAGCTTGAGGCGTCGGAGGACTTTGTTCAGGTGCAGGCCTTCGACGATGGCGCTGGCTCCGTTCTCGGTGATGGTGTTTCCCGCGAGGCCGAGTTCCCTGGGTGAGAGGCGATTACTCGAGCGTTTTATTTCTTTTGAGCATGTTCCCGACGTGCTGGCCGCTTTTTTCGCGGAGCCGGTTGTCGCTGAGGTCGAGGAAGAGGAGCGCCGCGTTTTTTTGGAGCGCTTCGCAGAGGAACTGGCAGCCCTGGTCGTAGAAGTTGTTGTTCTTGAGGTTGAGGTGCGTGAGGTGTTTGTTGTTGCCGAGGCCGTTTCGGATCATTTCGGCCGCGTACTCGTCCATCTCGCACTTCTCCATGGACAGCCTGCGGAGCGAGCGGTTGTCGAGCAGCAGCGCGGTGAGGCACTGGACGCCGCCGCCTAGGAAGTTGTTTTGGTCGAGGGTGAGTTCTTCGAGCGCTTCGTTGTCGACCAGGTTTTCAGCGAGCTTCATGAGGCCGGTCGAGGTGAGGCCGTTGCCGGTGAGGTCCAGTTTCTGGTGAGTCGGGCGTACCCTGACGCGGTTGACGTTCAGCTTGCCGAAGAGCGGGGCGAGGTTGAGCAGGCCTTGGTCTGTGAGTTTGTTGTGCGCCAGGTTGAGTTCTTCGAGGCAGGAGGCGGAGAGCGTGCCAGCGAGGTAGTTGCTGACGTTGGGGCCGAGGTAGTTGTTGCTGATGTCGAGAGCGAGCAGCGAGACGTTCGCTTTGAGGCCTTCGCAGACGAGCTTGAGGCCGAGCAGGCCGAGCTGCGCGGCGCAGAGGTTGAGGAACATGAGGGTCTGGTGAGCGGAGGCTACTTTGGTCTTGAGCAGGAGCTTCTTGAGGTGGCCGCAGCCTTTGGGGCCGACTTTGTTGCGGTTGAGGCCTTCGAAGCTTTTGAGGGAGAGCGAGACGAGCGTGTTGTTGGTCATGAGCGCGTCCGCGAGGTGCTTGATGCCTGCCTCGGTGAGGTTGTTGGAGGAGACGTCGAGGTGGATGACGTGTTTGTTCAGGCCGAGCAGGAACGCGATGGCCTGGACGCCGTCGTCTCCGAAGTTGTTCTTGCCGAGCTCGAGCTTGATGAACTCTTCGTTCTGCAGCAGGGTTTCTGCGATGAGCTTGGCGGAGGTGAGGCCCATGTTTTGCTCGGTCATGTCGAAGACGCGGTCTCGGCTGGAGACTTTGAACTTGTCGATGAAGAACTTGGCCTGGCTCTCGAGGTAGCTGCTGAGCCGAAGCTACTCCACTTGCGTGTCTTTGCAGCGCGCCTCATAGAGGCCGATGACCTGTTCGAGGGGCAGCGAGTTGATCACGCGGTTGAAGGTCAGACTCTCGGCGAGCAGGCCTTTGGAGGCCGAGCGGATGGTGCCCGAGGTGTTGGGCCTGATGAGCGCGAGACTCGAGGTCGGCCGGTTCTGGGCTGCGAGGGTCTGGAAGGCGGTGAGGGGCCGGCCTGGTGAGCGGAAGGTACTGCGGCCTCTGCCGGGAAGCGGTCCGCCGACAGCCGAGGAGCTTTCGGGGCGCTTCTTGTGGATCTGGAAGCGGTTGGGTTCTGCGGCTGAAGTCATGGGCCGGGGTTGCCGCCTGTTGACTTCAGTGTCGAACTCGGCGAGACACTTTTCGAGCTTGACCCAGGTGTCGACGATCTGCTTGTGGCCTTCCATCGTTAATTATTTACAGACGCGTTTCAATTAGATGTCGTCCAGAGCGTCTTTGCTGTCTTCGCTGTCCGACCCGCCGCCTCGGCCCTGCTTCTTGTTCTTGGCGTCCTTCGCACGCTTCAGGTCTTCCTTCTTCTTGTCCTGCTTCGTCGGCTTCTTCTCGTCTTTCGCAGGCGGGGCTGGCTTCACTGGCTGCTTCACGTCTTTCGCGTCTTTCGCATCTTTCGCATCTTTCGGTCCAGGCTTTTTTTTGTCCACAGGCTTTTCCTCGACCTCCTCGTCGGAGTCTTGGACGCCTGCGTTTTTGTTGGCTGCTTTGATCTGGTCTTTTTTGTGTTCGGCTTCCCAGTACTCTTCGTCGCTGGAACCTGGAGGCAGGTCGTCGTCGTCGTCGTTGCCCTGGTCGTAGTCTTCCTCGTCTTCGTCTTCCTCGAACTCGAGGTTGATGTTGTTTTCGTCTTGCGCTCGGTCTTCTATGAGGGTCGCCTCTGGAAGCTCTCCCATGGCTTTTAGTTGTTTCGCTTCTTCGGGGAAGTACTTGTGGATGATGTCGCACTTCTTGGCGTCGTTCTCGAACTCGCGCAGGGAAACCAGCACGATGTCCTGGGGCTTCAGCCAGGTCCTGTTGCGCATTCGGCCGCAAATCAAGCCGATTCGAGTCACTCCGTCGAAGCAGCTGATCGATGCTTGGTTTCCGCCCAACAATTTTATGACTTGCGCGTACTCCTGGCCGTCTTCCTTGTAGTCCAGTTCTCGCTTGTTGTTGAAGCCTCGCTTCGCTTTCCTTCCTTTCTTTCCTCCTCTGCCTCTCTGTTTGCTCATTATTTATTGAATTGCTTGATCCTCGATAGGTATCGCAAGAACTGAATCGGCAGGAGAAATTAACTTTCGGGCGTTGAGTGCGAGCTCTGGATCGGACTGCTGGGCCTCGAAAGAGCGGCTGGTCTCTAGAGGTTGGACGGGAGCGACTGCGGACTCTTTTGAAGGCTGCTGCTGAGATGAGAGTTGCCGGGAGACTGGACATCGACTCGTCTCGGCTTCGGCTGCTGGATTCCCTACTGAGAGTTTGGGCCAGACCGGAAGACCTGGCAGGCCTGTATCTGGTCTGGAAGCCTGCAGGAGAACCTTCCCTCCGACGCACCTCGAAGAATCCAACCGCCGTTGCCGTTGATTCCGACACAGCAGAGTCGGACGCTCAGCAGCTAGCATGGCCATCCTCGGAGACAGCAGCCGAAGCCTCACCGCGATGGACCAGCGAGCTCTGTTGACCGTCGAGACCGAGGAGCCGGGGCGTGTATCGGATCTTCTTCTTCGGATCTGGATCGAGTGGATCGCGAGCAGGAGACCTTTGTGCAGGTTGTGGAATGTTACTTATCTAGTCCATGTCTGCGCCGTAGAGTTGTTTGGAGGCTTTCTGAATAATGGAGTCTTTCTTGGGGTCGTAGGGGTGTTCTTTGGAGGGGATCTCGAGGATGGTGGGGATGATGCCGTCGTAGGTGTTGATGAGGGGTCGGAGGTACTGCTCTGCGATCTGGGTGAGGAGGGGCTACGTGCTGGTTGATGAGGATGACGGAGATGTTGGGGCTGGAGAGGAAGCGCTTGAAGGTGGTTTCTATTTCTTCTTTCGTGGTTTCTGTTTAGGCGAGGGTACTGTCGTCGACGACCAGGAAGTTGGCCTCGCCTTTGTTGTTGCGTTCTCCGATGCCTGTGAGCAGGAAGCCGGTGACGGTGTCGTCGTCTCCGATGATGGACACCAGTGTGGACGATACTCCTCCGCGTTTTGCCATTAAATCTTAATTAGGTAGTCAGCTCGCTCTTCGCGCTCTTGGCTCGGGAGTCTTTAAGCGTGGACTTCTTGGTGCTGAGGATCCGGCTGGCCTCTTCTTCGTTGACGCGTTCGCACTCGTCGATCCACAGGCAGTAGAGGTCTGCGGGTTCGGTCAGGTGGTTTATCGGGGCGTTGTAGCTGTGCGCGCAGACTCGACAGCCGATGGTGCCGAGCTTCTTTTTCCTTTCCAGCAGCACCTCGACGCATTTCTGGAAATTGCAGAAGGGACAGTCGAACTCGGTCGGGAGCTTGTACTCGCTTTTCTTGACGGCCTGCTTCGCGGACTTGCGCTTGCCCATTATTATTATTTGCCTCTAATGTTTACTTAGGCTCCAAAGCGCACCGTCCTGTTCGAGCGGTTCGAGCTGCGGTGGGCCGTGGACGCGACGGTGCGCTGGTCCGTCTGCTGGTAGAGGGCCTCGGTGAGCGAGCTGGTGAGCGGCGGCTACTCGAGCGCTCGGCGCAGCTCGCGGTCTGCTTCGGACTTGTGCTCGAGCAGGCTCTTCTTCTTCAGCATCTCCTGCTTGATGCCGTTGTTCAGCGAGCCGAAGCGGCCGACCTCGTCCGCGACCTGCTCACGCGAGTCTACGTCTTTCTGGGAGATCAGCAGCCGCTCGTTGTCGCGGCGACTCATGTCTGCCTCGGTCTTCGTGCCGCTGAGTTTGGTCTGCAGCGAGATGCGCTCTTTGGTCAGCTCGTCGACCTTCGTGGTCAGCTCGTCGATGCGGTCCTGGCCCTCCTCGACCATGCGCATCTGCCGCTTGACCTCGACGTCCACCTCGGCGTTCTCCTGCCGCAGCGACTCAATCTTGCGCTTGGCCTGCCGCAGCTCCTCGCGCGTGACCTCGAGCTCCTTCTGGTGGCTCGACAGGTCGGACTCGAGGTCTGCCAGCTCTTTGCCGCTGTTCTCGAGCTTCTCGCCGAGCGTCTTTATGAGGTCTTGGGCCTGCAGGTGTTCCTTCTCGCGTCGCTCGATGTCTTTGCGCTGGCCTGCGATGGTCTCTTCCAGGCCGTCGCGTTCCTGCTCGAGTTCGTTGATGAGTCGCTCGCGGTCTTTCATGCCTTCGATCAGCTCTTCGATGGACTCCTGCTGCTCGTCGAACTTCTCCCGCAGGCCTCCTTTTTCGCCTTGGTGCACGTTGAGTTCTTTCTCGAGTCTGGTCAGAGCTGGCTACTGCTGGACTCTGTCTTCGAGGAGTGCGCGTGCCTCCGCTTCTTTTTTCAGTTCGTTTTCGGTGTGGCCCAGCTCTTCGCCTTTGCGCGTCATGCTCTCCTCGAACCAGTCGTTCTGTCTCTGGAGGTTCTGCACCTGGTACTCGAGGTCTTGGTTCCTCAGCGTGAGAGACTCGACTTCTGCGCGCAGCCCTGCGATCGTCTTGGCCATCTTCTGCTGCTTTTCGTGCGCATCCTCGTCGGACCTGCGCTTCTCTTCGGCCAAGAGGTCGTGCAGGTGCGTCAGCGAGTCCAGCCTGGTCCTCAGGTCTTCTGAGCGTTCCTGCCCTTCGGAGAGTTCGCGGATCTCTCTCCGCAGCTGGCCGATGAGCATTTCTTTCGCGTCCGAAGCAGTCCTCGCGTAGTCCGACATAACTGATGATTTGAGATTGGCCAGAATTTAAACCAGGTCTGATCTCCGGACGCGCTCGGCACCTGCGCAGCTGCTGGGCTGACTCAAGGCGGAGTCGCTGGACAGGGCCTGCAGGCAGCTGGCGTCCGTCGAGAGGAGCGGTGCGCAGGTCCGAAGCGAGACTCGGTCGGAGGAGCGCTGGCGGTAACTCGGATCGGCCTTTGCATTTTGTAATAATTCAACAATCGGTCTCGCGATGGACGGCCTGAGAGACGCGGAAAACCCGGACCAAGTAAGGCTGATGTCAATGCTTAGTATGCTAGGAGGCCTTTTCGGCGGAGCAAAGCCGCAGCCGCAGCCAAAGGTCCACGTCAAGAGAAAACCAGGAATCACTCTGAAAGTGGTCGCTCCAGAACTCGACGTCAAGTTCCTGATGCCCGTCGACGCCTGCATGACCATCAGTACGCCGGTCTAACCAGAACACCTCAAAACCAAGATCACCCAGTTCATCCAAGCCAGCTACGTCCGACCCAGGCGACTCGTCCAGCAGAACCTCTCCCCCTACATCCTCGGACAACACGCGCGAGGCTACTCACTCTCCGGCCTCTTCGTCACCACGCTCCTCTTCGAAGGCTTCGAGCTCAACAACCCGCTCATCGCTGACGAGTTCCTCAGAGAAGGCAGTCTGGTCGAAGTCAAGCTCGAATTCGACGACAGCAAGTTCGATCCCGATCAACAAGAAGAAGACTACCACTTCGCAGACAGAGGACAGACCGAGAGTCTTGCAAAAAGAACCTTCGAGAACCCCAAAGGATCAGTGACCAAGCATTCCTCCATGTCCAATCAGATCCAAGGCCCTGCCAGAAAGCCTGGCAGGTACATCCAGCAGCCGAACGACCACAAATTCCCCACTGCAACAGGCAGCTATCTATCGGCCAACCAACAAGGCCTCTTCCTCGCCTCAGGAGAAGAACCAGAAGACGGCCAGGAAGAAGTGGACCACCAGTCCCACCTCATCGAAGACCACTTAGAAATCGAAAGCAAACCCGAAAAAAGGCTCGTCATTCCCATCGTCCCCGTGAATCCAAAAAGAAAGCCTGGACGACCTCGCATCAAACCTGTCCTCAACACAAACTCTGAATCCCAACCACAACACCAGCTTTCAGGCCAGCAGCACGCGCAGTCAGTAGTTGAAGAAACTGAGAAACCCAAGTCCGTGCCCTTCCAAAAGAAGTACTTCCTGCCCGGATCCACCATAGCCACGACTCCAAAGCCAAAAAGCGGACATGAATCAAACCCTTCTGCCATGCAAGAAGAAATGATTTGCCAGTTGCCTGCCCACTCGCAACCAGCCACCAAAGAAAAGACCCCTGCCAAAGATGCTCCCCTCAAAGATCCCACCGTTCCAGACCCTCCGAAGAAGCCTCAGCTCGCCTCTGAAGACACGAGACGCCAAAATCAGCTGGAAGAAAAGGTATCTTCCTCTAGCTGCTCATCTCAGTCTAAACATAAAAGTAATTCAATCGAGAAAAAGAATCGTAAAGCGAGTGTAGGGCAGGATCTTCAGCCTGAAACCAAAGCTTCTCTCAACAATACCACTTCGAATGCTTCAAAACCCACAAAGATCATTGAAGAAAAGCCTTTCAGAGTCAACGACATCTTGGACAAAATAAATCAAAAGCCCGGCAAAAAGAACGCCAATCCCAAAGATCGCTCTAATCAGATCAAGCAGCAGACTCAAAACAGCGAAGTGAGTGTGGACTCAAGCCAAGAACCTGCTCAAAAGAAAGCCACTCCAACCCCAAACCCCAAACCTCAAGCCAAAAAACAGCACAAAGAGAATTCTAAGTCTTCGGAAAGCGCTGACGAGATAGAAAAACTCGAAGCTATGAACTTCGCAAGCCAAATCATCAAGAACTTCGACAAGAACAAAAAGAAAGAAGAAACTTCAGAGGACTCACAATCGGAAGCCGAACAACCAAAGGCCTCACAGAAAACCGTGCAGAGCAAAAAGTCAAGCAAGCAACCAGAAAAAGAACTGAAAAAACCAAGCCAACCCACTCAGCCAAAAGAAATACCGAGCAACTCAAAGAGACCCGAAAGTATCAGCTCATCAGACTCGAAAGAAATGCCAGCTGCAGACAAAAAAAAAGAGAAAAAGAAACCAGAAGGAAAAAAATCAACTGAAGCGACCCAAGAAAAGAAGTCTCCAGCACCAACGCAGCCTCTAAAACCGGCCGAACAGCCGTCTGAAGGTAAGCAGTCGAAACAAATGAGAAAAGATAAGAAGAAATCTGCTACAGACAACGATCCGAACGACGAAGAGCTGGACATCGTCGAGTCAGACTCACAGAAAGTAGAACCCAAAACCAAACCAGAGAAACGACCATCAGACAACAAAAACTCGCAGATGCAGCTAGAACAGCTACCCAAACCAGAAGAGACAAGGAAACAATCAGAACAGCTCTCATCCCAACAAGAAAAGAAAAAAGAAAACAAACCAACCACAGCAACCAAACCAGCAGACTCGAAAAACTCAGCGATGCAAGAAGAACCACTGCCTCAACAAAAAGAACCAGAACGCATCGGAGTCATTCCGCGAGACCGCAAGAAGAAGAAGAAATACCCGAACCCCAAAACCAGAGTCCGAGTAGTCCAGAAGAAGAAAACCACCGAATCTTCAGAAAGCGAAAGCGACTCCGAATCCAGCGAGAAAGTCTCAGAAGTGAAGAAGAACCAGCCCGTTCCGGCCCATGTGCCACAAAAAGATGCACCCAAACCTCCTTCGATACAAGACATGCCCCAGACCAAAATGCTCATGGTAAAAAAGGCTCATCCAGTCTGATTTCATTGACGGCATGAACAGCAGGAGAGTCGTCGGAAGGATCAAGCTCAGTATCTTCAAAGGAGACTACGAACTCGACCAGCACGGTGATAAAATCATCAGAGAATCGCACATCAGGAAACAGTCCGAGACTTCCCAATCATCTGTTTCTGCCAGAAACCAGAACATGGGCTTCGTTAAAATCGCTCCAAGGACTAATGAGCCAGCAAGGCCAACCGAAAGAGTGTCGTCTAAGCCAGAAAAAAAGACCAGCTCGAAGGATGCAATCATAGAGAAACCTCAGCCACCGACGAACCCAGGTAAAAAGCCATCCCCGAAGCCTCAGAACAAACCCCAAACCAGCGCAGCAGAAGAAAAACCACACCCTCCAGCACCACCAGAACCAGAAACCAACAGCTTCAGGGAACCAGAACCGATCCCAGAGAAGTCCAAGAAGAAGACAAAGGAACCCGCACTCCAGCCACCTGTAGAACCGAGCAAACCAGAACCTGTGCAGAAGCCCGAACCATCGCCGAAGATTGAGCCTGCCCCAGTGAGCAGAAAACCCTCTCAATTAGACATCGAACCCCAACCCCAAACCAAAAAAGACCTCAAAAAGCCTGAACCGAACCTGCAAGACACTTCGAAGAACCCGTCCAAGTTCGAGTTCCCGACCAAGAAACCCAAAACAGACGTCGAGCAGAAACCAGCAGTCTTCAAGGAAGACAAAAAACACAGAAAACGCAGCGAAGACAGCGCGAGTTCCGAAGAAAAATCACCAAAGATCATCAAAGCCTCCAAACTGAAGACTCGCGTGCACCCAAAACCAGAATCCGAGTTCACCGAAGACTACATAAATCAAATAGCAGAAATCATAGATAACGAAGAAGCCACCCAGCAGCAGCAGCAGCCAGAACAGCCGACCAAGAAAAAACCAACCAAACCCAAACCCCCAAGCCACCCCGAATCCGAGTCCGACCAGCAAGCAGGAAAGCAGTCTCCGGTGGCCGCGAAGGCAGCCGAGCCCGCCTCGCGGGTCTTCGAAACGCCTCTCAAGTCGGCCTTGTCCGGCGGCAGCCAGATCAGTAGCCTCGAGTGACCCAGGCAGGTTCATCAAAGAGGAGAAGCAGTCCGCCGGCCAGGCTCCCCTGGTGCACGCCGCAATCGAGCGGAAAGAAGAGAAGGCGAAGATCCTGGGCAAGATGAAGCGAGTCGAAACCTCCAGCTCTTCCTCGGACTCCGAAGACAAGCAGCGGATCGCAGCGAAGACTTTCTCCAAGTCGAAGCCTGCCCAGCAGCTGCAGTCGCAAGCCTCGCACGGTGCCAAGAGTCGCAAGCTCTCGACTTCGGGCAGCGCGACGCCGAAGAAGGCCAGCGAGCCGAAATACAGGAAGTTCGACAAGTTCGATAACATCTTTCAAAAAAACCCACTCAAAAATTAGCTAAATAATTCATGGATGCGATTGATAAAGCAGAGCTCTGCAGCGCGTTCGTCGGCCTCAAAAGCAGCGACGAGCACGTGCGACTGAAGGTACGCTCGCCTGACGCAGTCGCACGAAGTCGTGGCCACCGAAGAGAAGAAGCCGGGCTACTACGGCGTTTGCTTCGAAATATACCTAGAGTCTGCAGTCTTCGAAGAAAAAGCCACTGCGCTCATCTGCCTCAACAACATGACCAGAGAAGTCTTCCACGGCATGCGCAAAGGCGTCAGCGTGGAGAGTAGCCGACCCTAAGCAGAAAAGATGAGCAGCGAGCACGTCCGGAACTTCAAGGTGCTCATCTTCGAAGCCCTGACGCGAGAAGCCAACCCGATCCTCCGCGACAAACTCAACGAGATCGCCTTCACCATCGCGAAGACTCACTTCCCCGAACACTTCCAGGAAACCCTCGCCTACTCTGCGCACGTGCTGAAGAAGGCCGCGGAAGACCTGAAGAGCGGCGTCTTCTCTGCGAACCAGATGACGCTCGAGCTGCTCAAGACCATCCGCGAGATCTTCTCCGAAATCTGCAAGCGGGGCCTGCTGCCGAACGAAGAGTACTTCCGGCAGAACTTCCTGACGCACGTCTTGCCGCCGCTGACTGCGCTCTGGTCGCACTTCTCCGAAGCGCTGATGCTGGGCCTCTCGCGGACAGAGACGCCAGTGCTGAAGCTGATGCTCGAGCTGGACTCGCTGCTGGTCTACACGCTGCGCTGCGGGACGCCGGACGCGCTCTACCGCATCGTCGAGCTGCGGGAGTGCGCGAGGAGGCTGGTGCTGAAGAGCCAGGCGTTCATGGGGCTGTTCAAGGCCGAGCAGAAGGCGCTGGCCGAGCAGCCCGAGAAGCTGGAGCTGGCCGAGCAGCTGGCCGTGGTGGTCACCTACGAGCTGGTCTTCGTGATGAACCAGGCCCCGCTGGTCTTCGGGCCCTTCCTCGAAGAGTACCTCGCGCTGAACCTCGGCCTCGCGCTGCGCAACTTCGAGTGGGACTCGGTCCTCGTGCGCAAGGCCTGCCTGCTCGCGCTCTACCGCACGCTCCGCCTGCAGATCCACTTCGGAGACCGAGGCATCCACCTGCCGCGCGCGCCGCCGGACCTGCGCCAGCTCGCCGTCGCGGCCAACGAAGCGTACGGCAAGGTGCTGGACCAGGCGAGCCTCCAGGCGCTCTTCGAGGTGCTGCTGTCCCGCACGATGGTCGTCGACGAGGAAGACCGCGAAGGCCGCCTCGACCTCCAGATCGACGACGAGGAGCCCGACGGCCTCGAACACGTCACCGAAGAGCTTGACTGCGGCATCAAGAAGATCTGCCTCTCGCTCGTCGAGCAGCTCTGCATGAACTTCCCCGACCGCACCTTCGGCATCATCCACGGCCTGGCCGAGCGGCTGGTCCTCGGCACGCTCAACGTCGAAGACAGGCGCACGCAAGACAGCATCATCTCGGTCATCGGCATCCTCCCCTCGCGCTACGCCAAACAAGATGTGCCCAAAGACAGGCGCATCGACGGCATCGTGCTGCTCAAGTGGATGGGAGAGAAAGGGGCAGACCTCGTCTTCTTCAGCAGGCGCTTCCCCCTCCTCCTGCGACTCTGGCTCGACCTCATCGACTACGAGACCGCCAGGCAGGTACTCCAGGCTCACCAGTTCGTCCCCGTGCTCCTCAAACTCATCCAGTCGCAAGACATCCCCACCAAGTTCCTCTGCCTCACCACGCTCAAGAGCATCGTCAAGGCCGAGAAAGAAGGCATCCTGCCTTTCGAGCAGATCCTCGGCACGGTCGTCCCGGCGATCCTCGAGGTCTGCGAGAAAGTGACCAAGCCGGACCTGGTCTGGCAGGCGGTCTCCATCCTGACGAACATCGCGGAACGGGCGAGTCTGGGCGCAGCGACCATCGGCCGCTCCTTCGACCTGCTCTCGCAGCTGAACCTGGACAAGATCCTGGCGAACAACGACATGCTCATCAAGAACGCCCTGGAAGACATGTTCAAGTCCATGGTCGAGTCTGCCCCGCTCGGCACGGTGCTCCCCGGCGTCTACGAAACGGCCTTCCGCTTCCTCGAACACGCCCTGCCGCGCATCGACCCCTACGAGTGCAGCTCGCTCGAGCTCTGGCTCATCCTCGTCAAAGACGTCCCCACCGCGCCGCAGCAGGCCCCAGCCATCGACCAGCACTACAGACTGCTCAACCGCTTCGTGCCGAGCTTCAAGAAGTTCCTGCAAGACGAAGACCAGCTGCAGTACCTCGTCAAGATCGTCGAAGAGAGTCTCCTGGTCGCCCCCGAAAAGATCTCCTTCGAGTAGCCGCAGATGACCAGCGTCTACGCCTTCCTCGCGCAGGCCACGGAAGAAGCCAAGGCCGCAGAGCACACGGAAGAACAGGCCGCCCTGCTCGAGCCGGTGATCAAAGCCTACACCACGCTGCTGGTCCTCGGCGACCTGCAGGGCGGGGCGGACCTGCAGCGCCTCGAGCCCGCCCTGAGCCTCTGTCTGGACCAGGTCGTCGCTTCGGAGCAGGACATCGCCGTCCCGGGCATCCTCAACCTGCGCGCTCGGACCACCTACTTCGCGAACCGCTTCCTCTACTCCCACCCCAGCGAAACCCTCGCGCTGGCCGCCACCAAGACCGACCTGCAGACCTTCCTGCTCCGCTGGCTCTCCGCCATGCAGTACGTCTTCACCCCCCAGTTCACCCTCATGAACACCCTGGCCATCCTCAAGCTCGTCGCCGTCCTCCCCGCAGAAGTCGTGCTCCAGTTCTTCGAGCGCTGGATGCGCGTCGTCGTCCCCGAGCTGCGCAAGTGCGCCGACGCGAAGGAAGGCTTCGCGCACAAGCCGAGGGAAAGGCCGAGAGACCGCAGGAAAGTCTCTGCGCGCAGCGACGAACTCATGAAGAACTCCTCGGTCAGCCCCGACCTGCTCGAGGCGTTCCGGGCGGCCGTCCTCGGCCTCGAGCAGCGCAGCAGAGAGAAAGGCCTGCCGCTGCTCAGCTTCGAAGACCAGGCGCTGCAGGAACACGTGGTGCACTTCATCCGCGCGAATTAATTAGCTGAGTGAGGCCTGACCCTGACGCGTTCCTGTCCCCGTCTTTATGCTCCTTCCCGAGTTGCACGTCAGCTCCGCGATCCGCGCCTCCAGTCCTGGTCACTCGCGAGTACTCTCCATCAGCTCCTGCGCCACCTCGGACTCCACCTGCTCCAGCTCTTCCGCGGAGTCCAAGACCCGCACGCTCCGGTCCTGCAGCTGCAGGTCTGCGCGCTGCGAAAGGGCAGCCAGGAACGAGCTGGCGTGGCTGGTGAGAGTCGTCTACAGGTCGGTGCGGCGGAAAGTGGAGGACAGCAGCCGCGAGTGGCTGAAGCGACCGATGTTGCTGGCGTGCATGGCCAGCAGGTGCGTGCTGCTCACCAGAGTCTACCCGAAGAACTGCCGAGTCCTGCCGAAGAAGCTTGCTCCTCTCATTAAATATTAAAGCAGTCGGGCAGAAAACCCAGGCCCGAATCCAGCCCGGCGACCGGGCAGCCTGGACCGGCAGCTCTCTAGACACGTCCGATTTAAGAGAGGGTTGGGACTACCGCTGCTTTCGATGGGGCAAGACTGGTTTCTAAGATACAGGCGTGGATACCGATACCTACCAGTTCGCGTAATTCATATTCAAATTTGGATTATAATCTGGAGTCGCGCCGAGGATACGCAGTCGCACCAGCCACCCGAATTGAAACGATAATCGAATGGCCACGAGAGACTTCAGACTGGAGCGCATCTACCAGAACAGATCCAAAGACGTGACCAGTCTGCGCACCTGGGACATCGAGGGTAGCCAGCGCTGAACAGGCGCGCGACCGCAGCCCCGCACGAAAGAGCGCAGGCCGGCCGGCCAGCCAGGCGCCTACCCCGCGCAAGACGCCCTGGCCGCGGCGGCCTCGCAGCACCTGCAGCCCCAGCTCTTCCGCTCAGACGAGTACAACCCCCTGCGCAACCCCAACCACTTCTCCGACGCGCAGCACCTCGAAGGCAGGGGCGTGCACCTCGACGCACGCGCACCAGCCCCCGCGCACGGCGAGCCTCGCAGGGAGCTCCGCGTAGACGTCAACTCCGCCGCCTACAAAGACTCCCTCGAGCAGTACGTCGAGCTGCAGGAGCGACCCAAGCCCGCCCAGCTGCGCCAGTCCGTGCCCGGCAGGCTCGGCCCGCGCAGCCAGCCCCCCGTCAACCAGCCGCCCTTCGAAGCCCTCGCCGAAGACAGGTTCGCAGACCAGGCCTGGCAGCCCGCCCCCGAGCGCAGCGTCAGCCACGCGCGCGACTCAGGCGCCCTGCGCAGGCCCCAGCCCCACCGCCAAGACCTGGACCGCAGCGACGAGCAGTCTGCCTTCATGCGGCAAGCCATCAACAGCAACATCCTCCTCAAGCGAGACGCAGACGTCTTCTTCGGCACCGAGAAAGAAACCGCTGCGAGCTTCGTCCGCAACTACCACGAGTTCTACAGAGGGTACCCTCATCTCACCAGCTCAACCCCAAACCCAGACCTCAGCCGCAGACTCAGCAAGCTGGACGCAGGCCAAGCCAGGCCTCCCCAGGTCAAGCCCAAAAAGAAAGACATCTACGTCTACAACTTCATCGAGCACAGGCCCAAGTACCTCTACAGCACCGAAGAGCACCGGCTGCGCAGGTCCGAGAAGCACTACGACGAGTTCGCGAACAAGGCCGGCTTCAAAAAAGACACCAAGAACTTCTTCGGCGTCGAAGAAGAGTTCCCCAAGCCCGACTTCAACAAGCGTGGCCCGGTCGAGCGCGAAGAGCAGGTCAGCTCGATGAACCGAGTCTACGGAGGCAAGATCCCACTTCACTTGTAATAATTAAACAGACTCTAATGAGAACTGCGAGACTCCTCAAACGCTTCTGCAGCGCGCCCCAGGCCAAGCGACTCGACCGCAGACTCGTCGCAGGAGCGCTCGTGCTCGGAGGCGCAGGCCTGGCCGCCTTCCTCCACTCCCAAAAGCCAGAGACAGTACCAGACCCCCAGCAGCCCCTCGCCCAGCCAGTCCAGCCCCTCCCCCAGCCCGAAGCCGAGC
>JFJP01006297.1_pt1 | contig 17881 bp, 22 predicted proteins | sample 431651 | NCBI WGS metagenome assembly JFJP01 (sample SAMN02602958, study PRJNA72255) | Microbial mat metagenome, whole genome shotgun sequencing project. | biome: fresh water; feature: sink hole; material: water; isolation source: purple microbial (photo- and chemosynthetic) mats found in...
GCAAATCGACACCTTGACGCAGGAGCGCGATTCACTCAAGTCGCGGCTGAGCGCGGCGCGCGCACGGGTTGATGCGCTGCTGGAGCGCCTGCCAGAAGACGGTATTGGCGCTAACGCAGTTTTCAAGACCCTACCGACGCCAGGTTCGCGGGGTCACGCATGAAGCAGCTTGAAGTACAAATCATGGGCCAAAGCTATTTGCTGGGCTGCCCCGATGGCGGTGATGTCCGCCTGCTCGATGCCGTCGAACGCGTGGACACCGCGATGTGCAAAATCAGGGACGCTGGCAAGGTGCGTGCCCGTGACCGGGTGGCGGTGCTTGCAGCACTGAATCTGGCGTTTGACCTGTCGGACCAGCATGCCCACCAGAGTGCCATGCCTGAAAAACCCGCCAGCGCGATACCCGCAAGCCATGATGAGCTGTCGCAGCGACTGGGTGCCTTGCTGAACCGGCTCGACAACGCACTCAACCGCGACGACCAGTTACTCTGATTTGTTTGCGGTTTTACTGAACGGCCGAACTGGCCGGCGCTTTTTGCCCTGGGTGATGAAATATCTGAGCCACATCGACAGCATCAAAACACTGCTGCAAGCCACAGAAATCACAACTGACCTCGATCTCGCCACGCTCTTGCAAGATGCTGTGCGCCTCTTGCACACCCAGGCTCAGCAACATCTGGCTAACCCGCTGGCGGCTACAGGTGCATGAAAAACGCGGGCCCTTGACCCCCTGAAGCGGCTCGAACCGGCGCAGGTCTTCCTGCCAGAACAGGCGCCGCAAAATGGTATCGACATCCAGTGTCAACAGTTCCTCGCGTTTCAGGCTGGATGCCAGCAGGGCAATACGCTGGTAGTGCTGATTGACGCCAATCTCGTCTTCGGTGGCCACACTGGAGCCCGCCAGGTTGCCTGCGCCTTGCATTGGCAGGCGCTGGATCAACAGGCCGGCGGCCACGTGTTCGTCAGCGGCCAGCACCAGCAGGGTGTCGAGCTGCTCGCTTTGCAGCATGTAGTGCTGGAGCACATCGCTCAACTTTTCCAGCTTCTCATGGGCATCACCAAACAGTGGCACCACCCCCTGGTAAGGCTGCTGGCCGGGCTGGCGGTTTTGCGGGTCAAGGGTGATGGCACAGCGCCCGGTATTGCCAACATTGACCATCTGGCTCAGGCTGGCATCGTCTGCCAAAACGCCATTCAGGGTGGCGGTGGCGCGCAGGCCAAAATCGGGCTGCACCTCAACCACCGCCAGCTTGACCGGGCCATCGCCAAAAATCTGCAACACCAGCGCGCCGTCAAACTTGATGCTGGACTGCATCAGCACGGCTGCGGCCGTCATTTCACCCAACAGGTTTTGCAAGGGCTCTGGGTAGGCACCGTGCTCAAGATTGGCTGCGCGCCGGCGCAGCACCTCAGTCCAGGCATCGGTCAAACGCACCAGCACGCCGCGCACCGGCAGCCCTTCAAACAAAAACTTGTGAATTTCAGACACGCAGGCTTCCCGGTTCAGGCAATCTTGTTCAGTGTGGTCTTGAAACGCTGCGCATTGGCCACGTAATGGTCTGCGCTCCGGCGCAAGCCTTGCTGTTGCTCAGGGGTCAGTTGCCGCACCACCTTGGCGGGGCTACCGATGATCATCGATCCATCGGGAAACGATTTGCCTTCAGTGACCAGCGCGCCAGCACCCACCAGGCATCCTCTGCCAATTGTTGCGCCGTTCAGCACCACCGCACCAATACCGATCAGGCTGTCGTCACCAATGCTGCAACCGTGCAACATGGCCTTGTGGCCCACCGTGACACCTGATCCGATGGTCAGCGGCATACCCAGATCAGCATGCAACACACTCAGGTCCTGAATGTTGGTACGCGCCCCGACTGTGATGCGGTCGGTATCGCCCCGCACCACAACCCCAAACCAGATGCTGACCTCGTCGCCCAGCCATACATCGCCCATGACCTCAGCACTGTCAGCGACCCAGGCAGAGTCTGCAATTTGGGGTGCCAGATCGTCGATTTCATAGATGGCCATGGTGGTCCTTTACCTTGAAGTGTGTTGATTTGCCTAGAATTGTAGGTTTTCAGCGCCCTTCATGACCGACCCGCACCCCAAACCCCACGGCGAACCCAGGCTGGTGCCCAGCGCCTCGCTGCGGCCGCAGGCACTGGCCTTGCTTCAGATGCGTCGCGCTGGTCCGTGGACCCCACCGAGATGATCGCGCAGCCGTGTGGCGTGCCAGGCCGTCCGGACCGGCCACTACTGGTTCACCCAAGTGAGCTGCAAAACCGCACCGTGGGCACCCGGCTGGGCCAGGCCAGCCTGATTCACGCGTTGGCCCACATTGAAGCCAATGCCATCAATCTGGCGCTCGATATCGTCTGGCGTTTTGCCAATCTGCCGCAAACCTTTTACCGCGACTGGTTTCGCATTGCCCAGGAAGAAGCCATGCATTTTGAACTGCTGGCGGCGCACCTCGCCACACTGGGTCATGCCTATGGTGACTTTCCGGCCCACGATGGCCTTTGGGACATGGCTGCCAGAACTTGTGACGATGTGCTGGCTCGCCTGGCGCTGGTGCCGCGCACGCTGGAGGCGCGTGGCCTGGATGCCACGCCGGCGATCCAGCACAAATTGGTGTCAGTTGGCGACCGGCACGGTGCCCAGATGCTGGACATCATCCTGCGAGATGAAATTGGCCATGTGGCCGCTGGCAATCATTGGTACGCCCGGATTTGCGCCGAACGTGGTCTGAATCCCCTGCGGACCTATGCTGAGTTGGCCGTTCGATACGCGGCGCCCATCCTCAAAGGGCCATTTAACCTGCCAGCCCGCCGGGCTGCAGGCTTTACCGAAGCCGAACTGGGCGCATTGTGTGGTACACAGTCAATGGTTTCCTGAACTCCTGCATTTTTCAAGCTTATGACGACTCCAACAGAACCAGCCGATGATCCCGTCAACCCCGTCGCTGCCTCGCTGGCCATCGCGCGCCAGCCCATACTGGATATCAAACGCGCGGTATTCGGCTACGAATTGTTTGACCGTTCGCTGACCAACACCGCCTACAGCGCGGCCAGCGATGCTGCCCTGTTGTTCAACCTGCTGTCCAACGTTGATGCCGAAATTCTGAGTACCCGTCACCCGCTGTTTATCAACTGCACCCACCAGACCCTGGCCGGCGGGCATCTGGAACTGATCGAACCCGACCGGGTGGTGCTGGAGATTCCACCCATGCCACCCGAGCAATGTGACTCTGAAGATATCGACACCTTCATGCAAACGCTGGCTGAGGTACACAAACGTGGGTTTCGGCTGGCTTTTGACGAAAGTGTGATGACCAAGCCTTACGCCGACTGGCTGCAACTGGCATCCTTCATCAAGCTTGACATCACCAAAGTCACGCAGACGCAGGTGGCCACCATCGCCCGGCAGTTAGCTGGCAACACCAAAGTTCAGCTGGTCGCCGAGAAGGTGGAAACCGCCGAGCAATTCGAGCAGATCAAGCTCGCCGGTGTCAAACTGTTTCAGGGCTACTGGTTTGCCCGCCCGGTGCTGATCAAGGGCCAGACCATCCGCCCGGCTCAGGCCGCCATCATCCAGTTGATTAACCTGGTGCGCAAGCAGGCCAGCACGGTAGAAATCGAAGAGGTTTTCAAACGTGACCCCACGCTGTCCTTCAATCTGCTGAGGTTCATCAATTCGGCCGGTTTTGGCCTGAGTTGCGAGATCACCTCGTTTCGCCACGCCGTGATGTTGCTGGGACTGAAAAAGCTGTTTCGCTGGGCTGCCTTGCTGATGACCACCTCCGGAAGCGTGGGTGGCTCGCCCGCTGTCGGGCATATCGCCGTGGTGCGCGGTCGCCTGATGGAACTGCTGGCCACCGAATTGCTGGCACCCGAGGAATACGACAACGCCTTTGTGGTGGGAATTTTTTCGCTGCTTGATACCATGCTGGGCCTGCCGTTGCATGAAGCGCTGGCCAGCATCTCGCTGCCACAGTCGGTGACTGATGCCTTGTTGCACGACAAGGGCGTATTGGCACCCTTCCTGCAGTTGACGCTGGCGTGCGAAAACGCCAACGACCAGCTATTCGCCGAAACCGCCATTGCCCTGCAACTCACTGGCGATCAGGTCAACTGGGCTCACCTGCAGGCCCTGGCCTGGGCCGAGAACCTCACCAGCACATAAGCAGCCTTTGGTGTCAGCCCCGCGGGTGGTGCTGGGCGTGCAGCACTTTCAGACGCTCACGCGCGACATGGGTGTAGATCGTGGTGGTAGAGATGTCGACGTGCCCGAGCAACATCTGCACGGCGCGCAAATCGGCCCCATGGTTGAGCAAATGGGTCGCGAAGGCGTGGCGCAAGGTATGCGGTGACAGCGGTGAGGTGATGCCTGCCAGCACGGCGTACTTTTTCACCAGCAACCAGAACATCACCCGGCTCATGGCGGTACCCGGTGTGCTGCCTTTGTGCGTGACAAACAAGTCTTCAGTTTGATGCCCAGCCAGCAATTCGCTGCGTGCTTGTGCCAAATAGCGTTTGAGCCACAGGCTGGCCACCTCGCCAAACGGTACCAGCCGCTCCTTGTTGCCCTTGCCGAACACCCGCAGCACGTTGTCATTCAAGCTGATATTGAACACTTTCAGCGACACCAGTTCGCTGACACGCAAGCCACTGGCGTACATCAGTTCCAGCATGGTCCGATCACGTACCCCCAAAGCACTGCTCACGTCGGGGGCAGCCAACAAGGCTTCAACCTGAAACTCGGTCAGGGTTTTCGGCATACGCAGCGGCTGCCGGGCGGCCTGCAACTTCAGGGTTGGATCCTGCCCGGCCAGACGTTCACGCAAGGCCCAACGAAAAAACCGCTTGAACACGGTCAGACGGCGATTGGCCGTGGTAGCCCTGGTTTGCGCGTGACGTTCAGCAAAATAGCCGTTGATATCTTCGGTACGGGTGTCAATCAGCGAGCGGGCGCTGGCCACTTGCCAGTTTGAAAACGATGTCAGATCAACCCGGTAAGCCGACAGGGTATTGCTGGACAGTCCCTCTTCCAACCACAATGCATCGATAAAAGTGTCGATCAATGGCTCGCTGGGCCCTGCTATTCTTGGGTGGTGAACTTCTTTCAACTGCTTTTCCCCGATTTTTCGCTGATTCTGATTGGTTATCTGGTGTGCCGCTTCACGCCGCTGAACCGGTCGACCTGGTCACAGGTTGAGTCACTGGTGTATTTTCTGTTCTTTCCGGTGCTGCTGTTTCACTCGATTGTCAAAAGCCCGCTCGACATCGGCGCTGCCGGCAATCTGGTGGCTGCCGGCTGGGCGCTGGGCCTGGGCGGCATTGGCCTGGCTTATTCGGTGCCGTACTGGCCGGGTTTGCGAGGGCGCATTGCCGCACGTCAGCATGCCGGCAGCGCGCAGGTGGCGTTTCGCTTCAACTCCTTCATTGGTCTGGCACTGGCCGAACGGCTGGCTGGCCCGCAAGGCTTGCTGATGATCGCCATTCTGATTGGCATCAGCGTGCCCTTGATGAACATCGGCGCGGTCTGGCCCATGGCGCGCCACGCCGGACGCGGCTTTTGGGGCGAGTTGGCGCGCAATCCACTGATCCTTGGTACGCTGGCGGGTTTGCTGGCCAATATGCTGGGGCTGCGCATGGCGCCATGGCTCGAACCCACGCTCACCCGCATCGGATCGGCCTCGCTGGCACTGGGCTTGATGGCCGCCGGTGCCGGCATGCAACTGGGATCACTCAAACATGCCAAGTTGCTAGCCAGTGCACTGTTGGGTATCCGGCATTTTTTGATGCCAGTGCTAGCCTGGCTGCTGGCACGGCTGTTTGATCTGAACCCGGTGCAGACCACCTTGTTGCTGGCCTTCTCGGCCCTGCCCACGGCCTCAAGCTGCTATGTCCTGGCGGCGCGCATGGGTTATGACGGTGCCTATGTAGCGGCACTGGTCACCTTATCCACCGTGTTGGGCCTGGCGAGTTTGCCACTGGCCCTTGCGGTACTTAATTTACTATAATAGTTGTAGCTATCAGCGCCCGTTTTATATGGGCTAACGGCCATTTAGGTCTTTATTTTCTACCATGAACACGACCCATCTGCTCTACCTGCACGGTTTTTTGTCGTCACCGGCTTCCACCAAGGCGCGCACGACCGCCGCCGCCGTGACCACACGACATCCTGCGGTGACCTGGTTGTGCCCCATGCTGGCCGCATCACCCCGACAGGCGATGGACGAGGTGCTGGCGGCCATCAACGATTGGCCACGCGCCTCCATGGCCATTATTGGCTCATCACTGGGCGGGTTTTACGCCACCTGGCTGGCTGAGCGCCTGGGCTGCCCAGCCGCACTGCTCAACCCGGCGGTGCGCCCGGCGCGCGACCTGGCATCCCATGTGGGCGAGCAGACCTTGTGGCATGACCCCGGTGTGCACTTCGTGCTGGAGCCGCACTACATCGACGAACTGCGCGCCATGGAGTTGAGCCACATCAGTCGAGCAGACCGTTATCTTGCGGTCATCGCCAAGGGCGACGAAGTGCTGGATTGGCGCGAGATGAAGCACCATTACGCCGGTTCCTCAATCAAACTGCTGTCTGCCAGTGACCACGCCCTGAGCGACTATGCGTGTCACCTGGATGAGGTTCTTGGATTTTTCAACCTGGTGTCGTCACCGTCATGAATATGGCTTACGCATTCACTCAAGCGGCCATGATGACCGGTGGGTTTTTACGCCCCAGGTACCGTACCCATGACGTTCAAACCTGTTCTGATAATATCGAACCGGGTTGCGACTGTGGCGGAATAGGTAGACGCCCGAGACTTAAAATCTCGTGTCCTTCGGGGCGTACCGGTTCGATTCCGGTCAGTCGCACCACTCTGGGTCAGGCCCAAACAAAAACCCGGCACGGTGGCCGGGTCAATCCGTGAATGCACGGCACGCAATGCGGGGCAGTCGCCCGAAACGAATCCTGCTCTTGGTCGATTCGATCGCATTGCGCCAGATCAAAGAGCTGTCAAATCGACAAAAATTTGGACGCAACGCCACCTTGGCTCAGTGTCCAACAATCTTCGTCTCCGGTACTCATGCGCACATTTCTTGGAACCTGACATTCATGAAAATCGAAGAAGCCCGGGTTCTAGTCGTTGATGATGACCCGGTCATGATGATGTTTATGGTGAACATGCGCCATCGGATTGGCGTTGATCGTGTTGATGAAGCCACCAATGGCCAGACTGGTTTGGCGAACGTGATCGGTGAACGTCCTGACTTGGTGCTGTCCGATATTCATATGGCGACGATGGACGGCCTTGAATTTGTCAAGCGCCTGCGACAACACGCTGATCCGTCTATTCGCAAAACGCCCGTTTTGTTGATGAGCGCCGACAGTAACACCCAGACGCTGAATGAGTCCGTGCCGCTTGGCATTGCCGGATACATCATTAAGCCACCGACCCTTTCTGCCATGAAAAGCAAGTTGGAACATGCCTTGAAGTTCCGCCAGGTTCGGCAGTCCACCCTCATTCCTTTCTAGGGACTGCTGACAAAAAAACCAACGGTTCAGGCGCGAGATTCTGGATCCCGATGGGCAGTTTGCGTTTGGCCAGAAGCAATGGGGGGCGTGGTCATGGGCGGATTCTGGGGTGGGCCGGGCTGACGAAGCAAAACTCAAAGCATTTTTGGCCACCAGCCCTTGCTGCACCTACGCTAGCAGCTATGCTTTTCTTGATTGGCAACGAATCTCAGCCTGTCATTCCGGGCCCGCCAAGGCGGAACCCTAAGGGGTCAAGCGAAAATAACTTGGACAAAGGAGGTCGTGATGGCAAGTGCAAGGCTAGGCGCAAGCCGCGCGGTGTAGCTGGCTACACAAGCGGTTTGCAACAACGCATGGCGCTTGTTATCCACCTCCGCCTTGTGCTCCACCAGAGCATCCATGGCACGCAGCAGGTGTTGATGATCAATCGATTCCAGAGAAGTGCCGGGTAGGGCCCCGGCATCCGGTCTGACACCTCCCATTTGTCACATTCCCGCCAAACCGGCCAATACTTCACACGAAGCACGCCAATACCCTGCAGTTACGCCTGTTTGAAGGCCATTTTGCCCTGGCACCCAAATTGCAATGACCGGACTACCCACCCTATCAGGAGTCTTCCATGTCCGTCTTGCTCAAGGCCAAAATTGCCGAAGTCTTTGAAGAGCCTGGTTGCAACAAAAACCAGGGCAAAAGCGAAAAAGAACGTAAAAAGGGCTGCACCAAACAACTCTCCCCCGGCGCTGCCGCCGGTGGCTGTGCCTTTGACGGGGCCAAGATCGCCTTACAACCGATTGCCGACGCGGCACACCTGGTGCACGGGCCGATTGCCTGTGAGGGCAATTCGTGGGACAACCGGCACAGCGCCTCCTCTGGCCCACAGATCTACCGCACCGGCTTTACCACCGACATCAATGAGCTCGATGTGATCTACGGCGGCGAAAAGCGCCTGTTCAAATCGATCCGCGAGATTCTTGAAAAGTACAACCCGCCCGCTGTGTTTGTCTACCAAACCTGTGTCACTGCGCTGGTGGGTGATGACATTGAAGCGGTGTGCCAGCGCGCCACCGAGAAATTTGGCAAACCCATCATTCCGGTCAATGCGCCCGGTTTTGCCGGCATCAAGAACCTGGGCAACAAACTCGGCGCCGAGGCGTTGCTGGACTACGTGATTGGTACGGTCGAGCCTGAATTCACCACGCCGTATGACATCAACATCATTGGTGAATACAACTTGGTCGGCGAACTGTGGCAGGTCAAGCCATTGCTCGACGCGTTGGGCATCCGCGTGCTGTGTTGCATTGCGGGCGATGGCCGTTACAACGAAATTGCCAGCGCGCACCGGGCCAAAGTGAACATGATGGTGTGTTCCAAGTCGATGATCAACATCGCCACCAAGATGGAACAGCGCTGGGGTATTCCGTACTTTGAAGGTTCGTTTTACGGCATTGGCGACATGAGCGACACGCTGCGCCAGATCGCCAAACTGCTGGTGCAGCAGGGTGCGCCGGCTGATTTGCTGGACCGTACCGAGCGGCTGATTGCCGTGGAAGAAGCCCGCGCCTGGCAGCGTATTGCCCAATACAAGCAGCGCCTGGCGGGCAAGCGGGTGCTGTTGATCACCGGCGGGGTCAAGTCCTGGTCGGTGGTGGCGGCGCTGCAGGAAGGCGGCATGGAGATTGTCGGCACCAGCGTCAAAAAGTCGACCAAGGAAGACAAACAAAAGATCAAGGAGATCATGGGTGACGATGCCCACATGATCGACGACATGACCCCGCGCGAGATGTACAACATGCTGCGTGAGGCCCGGGCCGACATCATGCTCTCGGGTGGGCGCAGCCAGTTTGTGGCGCTGAAAGCGCGTATGCCCTGGCTCGACATCAACCAGGAGCGTTACCACCCCTATGGCGGCTACGAGGGCATGGTGGAACTGGTGCGTGAGATAGACCGTGCCATCTACAACCCGGTCTGGCAACAGGTGCGTATTCCGGCCCCCTGGGGTGATGACGGCGAGACCCTGGGTGCCGTGTTGCCCAGTGCCCGCCCCATGGACTTTTTGACTGACGTGGCGGCCAAATCGCTGGGACTTGCCCCAGAAGAAGTAACCAGCTAACCCAATATCCAAACCGAGCAATTCAACATGGCCAGCGTTGTCGAATCCAAAAAAGCCTGCGCGGTGAACCCGCTCAAGATGAGCCAGCCGCTTGGGGCAACGCTGGCCTTTCTGGGGCTGGACACCTGCATGCCGGTGATGCATGGCTCGCAAGGCTGCACCTCGTTTGGGCTGGTGCTGCTGGTGCGCCATTTCAAAGAGGCGATTCCGCTACAGACCACCGCCATGAATGAGGTCACCTCGATTCTGGGCGGTTATGACAACATCGAAGCGGCTTTGCTGAACATCCGCAAACGCGCCGCCCCGCGGGTGATTGCGATCTGCTCGACTGGCCTGACCGAGACCAAAGGGGACGATGTGGACGGCTACCTGGTCACTTTGCGCAAGCGCAAGCCAGAGCTGGCTGACACCGAGATCATCTACGCGTCCACGCCGGATTACGTGGGCGGTTTTGAAGACGGGTACAAACACGCGGTCACCGCCATCGTCAAGACGCTGGTCAAACCTTTGCCGGTGAACGCCAAACAAGTCACCCTGCTGCCGGGCAGTTACCTGTCGCCCGCTGACATTGATGAACTGCGCGAGATCATCGAAGCGTTCGGCCTGTCTTGCATTGTGTTGCCCGATATTTCAGGTTCGCTGGACGGCCATATTCCGCCTGACTGGCGCGGCACCACCTTGGGTGGCACCACCCTGGAGCAGATTCGTGCAGCCGGGGCATCGGCGCTGACCCTTGGCGTGGGTGAACAAACCCGTGAAGCCGCCGAGGCATTGCAGACCATTGCCGGTACCCCGCTCGAAATTTTGGACCGCCTAACCGGGTTGGAAGTGAATGACCGATTCCTGCAACGCCTGGCGCAAGTTTCCGGGCGGCCGGTGCCGGCCAAATACCGCCGCCAGCGCAGCCAATTGCTCGATGCCATGCTCGATGGTCATTTTTACACCGGGGGCATCAAGGTGGCAATTGCTGCCGAGCCCGACCTGCTGCTGGCTGTGGGCAGTTTGTTGCATGAGATGGGGGCTGAACTGCGCTGCTGCGTCAGCACCACCAAATCGGCCTCGCATGCACTGCTGCCGGCAGCGCAGGTGATTTTGGGTGACCTGGAAGACTTTGAGCGCGGTGCGGCTGACTGCGACCTGCTGGTCACCCATTCACACGGTCGCCAGGCCGCAGAGCACTTGAACAAACCCTTGCTACGCATTGGTTTTCCGGTGTTTGACCGCGTTGGCAACGCGCACCGTTGCCAGATCGGTTACCGCGGCACCATGGCACTGATTTTTGAGATGGCCAACCTGATGATGGATCAGATCGGCCACCATCACGCCACCGACTGGCCACTCACGCCTGAGGCCTTGCACGCCGCTGCTGCGGTGGCACGCGATGAACCAGCCGGGGCTGCCACGATAGTGCGTCATCAGGAAACCGTGCCTGCGGCCAGCGCCTGAACCCCAAAACCTCAACCCAAAACCAGGAGAGTTTGATGAAAATTGCCTTCGCAACCCAGGACAAGGTAAGCGTGAATGCCCACTTTGGCTGGGCCAAAAGTATCGTTGTGTACGACGTGTCGCCGCAGGGCCATCACTTTGTGGAGAGTTTTGAGTTTGGTGACACGCTCGAAGAAGACGGCGACGAAGACAAACTGGCCCCCAAGCTCGAAGCCATCAAGGACTGCGCGATTGTCTATGTGGCCGCCATTGGTGGCTCCGGTGCGGCCCGTGTTGTGGCCATGAAGATTCACCCCATGAAGGTGCCCCAGCCCGAGCTGATTGCCGGGATTCTGGACAAACTGCAAGGGGTGCTTCAAGGCACACCGCCACCCTGGCTGCGCAAGGCGCTGGCCAAAGACAGCGAACGCTCGTTTGACTTTGAAGAAGAAGAGGTTGCGCCATGACTGAGCAGGCTAATTTAGACATCGCCACAGACTCGACCAGCGAAGCGGCCTACCTCAATGCACCTTTTGTGCAGCAACTCATCAAACAGTTGCGCGCCCAGGACAGCAACGGCACTTGGGACAACAAGACCGACCTGCAACTGCTCAAGCCCTATATTCACACAGCCGAAGAGCGCCGCGCTTTGCCGATTCTGGGTGACCCCGACCCGGAAACCTTGTGGCATCTGGAGATTTTCTACAACGCCATTGCGGTTGCCATTGAGCGCGAAACCGGACAGATGGTCTCGCCCATGATGAAGATGAGCCACGAAGGTTTTGGCCGGATGGTGCTGCTGGCCGGCCGGCTGGTGGTGGTGAACAAGCAGTTGCGCGATGTGCACCGTTTTGGCTTTGCATCGCTGGCCAAGCTGGCCGAGGCTGGCACCAAATTTCTGGACGAAGCGGTCAACATGATCCGCACCTACCCCACTGTGGCGCAATACGGAGCCTGAGCATGAATACCCATGTTGACGACATCAAGGCACGGTTGAAGAAGCTCAACGCCCGCGCCACACAAGCCAAGATGGACCTGCACGACTTGTCAGAAGAGCTGCCGACCAACTGGGAGAACATTTTGCAGGTGGCGCAGCGCTGCCATGAAGCACATGCCATGCTGATGGACGCACGCAAAGCGGCCCTGGCAGCAGGCATTTGAGCCCCCAACGACCTGAAAGACAAACCATGAGCCAAACTTTTAGTGTGACCTTGCCCAGCGGCGCAACCTGGACACCCACCTTTGTGACTGCGCTGGACGATCAAAAATGCATCGGCTGCGGCCGCTGCTTCAAGGTCTGTCCACGCGGCGTGCTTGAACTGGTGGGGCTGACCGAAGAGGGTGAGCGCATCGCGGTGGACGTTGATGGCGACGATGATGATGAGGAATACGAAAAAAAGGTCATGACCATCGCCCATCAGGAGTTGTGCATTGGTTGCACCGCGTGCTCCAAAATATGCCCGAAAAAGTGCTACTCGCACGCTGTGGCGTTGTTGTAAGGGATGTCGAACGACCCCCAAGCCCTGCATGCCAGGGCCAAGCGGCTGATGCCTGTTGAAAAACGCACATCCATCTCGTTATCGGTAGCTGATCCGGCTTGCGCAGACACCCTGAGCCACTGAGCCAACACATTGGGTGGGTTGGGCTGGCGGGCGGTCCAGGGTGCTTCAAGGCAGTGCCGCCGGCCCGATACACTGGGCAGGCTTGCAAGCACTTCAACCCTTTGAGAGGACCCCATATGTCAAACACCATTGAAGCCACGCTGATTCCCGGCGATGGCATTGGCCCGGAAATTGTTGATGCCACCCTGGCCGCGCTGGATGCGCTGGGCGCACCGTTTGCCTGGGACCGCCAGATTGCCGGGCTTGGCGGGGTGCAGCAGGCGGGCGACCCACTGCCAAGCGCCACGCTGGACAGCATCCGGCGCACCCGTCTGGCACTCAAGGGGCCGCTCGAAACCCCGTCGGGCAGCGGCTACCGCTCGTCCAACGTGCGTCTGCGCGAAGAGTTCCAACTGTATGCCAACCTGCGCCCGGCCCGCACCATCATTCCCGGTGGACGCTTCGATGCGATCGACCTGGTGGTGGTGCGAGAAAACCTGGAAGGCCTGTACATCGGCCACGAGCACTATGTGAAGATCGACGACGACCCGCACGCGGTGGCCATGGCCACCGGCATCAACACCCGCGCCGGTGGAATGCGCTTGCTGGAGTATGCGTTTGAGCATGCCGTCACCACCGGGCGCAAAAAAGTCACCATCGTGCACAAGGCCAACATCATGAAGGCGCTGACCGGCATCTTCCTGGAAACCGGCCAGAAGCTTTATGCAGACAAGTACCAGGGCAAGTTCGAGCTCGACACCGTCATCATCGATGCCTGCGCCATGAAACTGGTGCTCAACCCCTGGCAGTTCGACATGCTGGTCACCACCAACCTGTTTGGCGACATCCTGTCCGATCTGGTGGCCGGCCTTGTGGGTGGTTTGGGCATGGCACCGGGTGCCAATATTGGTGCTGATGCTGCGATTTTTGAAGCGGTGCATGGCTCGGCACCGGATATTGCGGGCAAAGGCATTGCCAACCCGATCGCCTTGATGCTGGCCGCCGCCATGATGCTGGACCACTGCAAGCTGCCTGACATGGCCACCCGGCTGCGCACGGCGATCGATCAAACGCTCAACCTTGACCTGGTCCGCACCGGCGACCTCGGAGGCAGCGCAGGCACCGCCGAATTCACCAGAGCACTGGTGAGCCGCATCCGCGAATGAGTCGGGGGCTGTGATGACGCGTCTAGCCCTGCCCTTTACCCACAAGCATTTTCATCCAGAGCTTTCCAAGCCAAGGGCAAAGCTCATGCCCATCATTTGCAGACAGGTGTGTCCGTAGGCATTCATTGTTGCGCGGCTGGGTAAGCTTCGTTGTTAAAAAACTGGACGTGATGGATGCACTCAACCGTGCACATTTATCTACGCGGGTGCTGGTGGTTATGGCCAGGCAGGACAATGCATCCATCCGCGCGGCCCTGTCGCTGGGTGCCGCGGGGTCACCTGCCAAAAAATCAAAACAGTGACGAATTGCTGTTGGCCATCCGGCAGATCAGCCAGGGCAGGCGCTACCTCAGCGCCGATATTGCACGGCTGTTTATGCCCAACACCAAGTCAATCAGCACCAGCAAGCTCATGCCCAGTGAATCCACGGTGTTGCAGTCGGCACGGGTTTATCCAGCAAAGAGATCAGCCGCAGCAACGACACGGATGATTTGGAAATGGAATGACACACCTGAATCACATCAGGACACCGGGCCGTAGTGACGATGCGGCTGACCATCGTGCGTGTGGCTGTGCGGGTGGTCGGCTTTCAGGGCAATCAGGTTCAACTGGCCGTGGTGGACACCGCGCTCTGCCATCAGTGCATCGGCAAACTGGCGTACATCGGCGGTCAAGCCCTGCAAAATGACCGCTTCAACACAGTTGGCGTGATCCAGATGCGAGTGCATGGCAGCCACCGTCAAATCATGATGCTCGTGCTGCAAGCCCGTCAGACGGTCGGCCAGCAAACGTTCATGGTGATCGTAGGTGTACGACAAAATGCCCACGCAGTTACCGGCCGGCGGCAGGCGCTGGCGATCGCCTTCAATGGCCCCGCGGATCAGGTCACGCACGGCCTCTGACCGGTTGGCGTAACCGCGCTGGGCAATCAACTGGTCAAACTGCTGGGCCAGGCTGTCGTCGAGCGAAATGGTGAAGCGTTCCATGTTTTGTTGTCCTTCAATCTGCCTGATGCGCCTATTTTGATTCCGGCTCAGGACTTTATCAGCGCCGGGCATGCGTTCCTGATACGCCCAAAGAATCAGCCTGCCCAATTTGAAACCCGGCACCCAACCCATCTCACTGCGCCTGCCATAACACTGGCCGGACTCGATCAGGGGTGCTGCCCATGCGCGCGATGTGCCGTCTCAATCACTGATCAAAGTCTGGTGGCAAGAAAAATTGCAGACGCAGTGAGCGACAGGGTTAATTTGCCGGCTCCGACACAAACCCGATGCGCACCAAACCGGCCTTGGCGGCAGCAGCCATCACCTGGGACACTTTTTCGTAAACCACCAGCCGGTCGGCGTGGATGTGTATTTCGGGCTGCGGCTGTTTGGCTGCCTCCTGGGCAAAGCGCTGCGCCAGCGCGTCCAGGGCAAGTTGCTCACCGTTCCAGAACAACTCGCCGTTGACCCGGATGCCAAGCGCAATGTGCTCGGGCTTGGTGATGTTGACACGGCTGGATGCCTTGGGCAAATCAATCTTGACGGCGTGGGTGAGCAAGGGCGCCGTGACGATGAAGATCACCAGCAGAACCAGCATCACGTCCACCAGCGGCACCACATTCATGTCGGCCAGGGGTGGCTGGTCGCGGTAGCGTCTGAAGTTACGCGCTGCCATGGTTTAGCCCTGACACCCAGTGGCACCACTGTTGGCGACACCGGCACTGCCGGTCTTGATGGTCAGCAACACATACAAATCGTGCGAAAACGACTCCAGTCGCGCCAGCCACATGCGGTTGCGCCGGTTAAAGGCGTTGTAGGCCAGCACAGCGGGTATGGCCACCGCCAGGCCCAGGGCGGTCATGATCAGCGCCTCTCCCACCGGCCCGGCCACTTTGTCGAGGGTACCTTGGCCGCTCATGCCAATTTGCACCAGCGCATGGTAGATGCCCCACACCGTGCCAAACAAACCGATATAGGGTGCTGCCGACCCCGCTGATGCCAGCACGGTCAAGCCATATTCGGCCTGCGCCGCTTCCTGGTCCACCTGGTTGCCCAGCGTGCGCGTCAGGTATTCACCCATACCACCGGCCACCGCCAGACTGTCATGGTGGCTGTCGGCCATGGTATCGAGCGCCTTTTGCACCAATTCGGCAAACGCGTTGTCTGCCGGGCGCTGGCGCAGCGCAGCGGCGGCTTGCTCTAGCGTGGGGGCCTGCCAGAACTGCTTGACGAACGCATCGGCCCGGCGCTGCGCCAGGGTATTGGCCAGAGCCCGGGTCAAGATCAAATACCAACTGGCCACAGACAGCAGCAGCAGGATACCCAGCACGATTTTTCCCATGCTGTCGGTTTGGCTCAAAAAGTGGGCAAAGCCCAGGCCTTCAACGGCGGTCTGTTCCATCGCTTCAGTTTCCTTGAATCACAAAATGAAAGGGTTGCAAGGCGGTGGCGCGCACCGGCTGGCCATTGCGGGTGGGTGGCGTGCAGTGCCAACTGCGCACCGCCGTCAGGGCGGCATCGTCAAGCCGATTGAACCCGCTGGAGCTGTGTACCCGGGCGGCAGCGACCACGCCAGTGTCGCTCAGATCCACATGCAAAACCACCACACCCGACTCACCCAAACGGCGCGAGATGGCAGGATAAGCGGGTGCCATCCGTTGCGGGCAAGCCACCGAAAGCTCCGCTGCCAGTGCCACCGGAGCACTGGGCAACAGCGCTTGAAGGACGGGGGCCGTCACCGCTGCCAGGGGTACTTGCAGCGGCACCGGTTTGACCGGCGGTGGCGCCACCTGGTCCGACGGTTCTGCTGCTGGCACTTGAGCAACAAGCTGGCGGGCTGGCTGCGGCTCAACCGGCCGGGTCTTTGGCTTGGCCACGCGCGCAGGCTGGGCTGGCTCAGGTGGCTTGCTTGGTGCTGGCGCGATGAAGTTGACGAACAGGGTCGCAGCCTCGGCAGGCGACGGCATCAGCCTGGCGCGCCACAAGCCATACAGGGCTGCGGCGTGCAAAGCCAGCACCAGGGCCAGTCCGGCCAGTCGCCCTACCACGATATCAGTCTTCACCAGCAAGCCCCTATGCAAAGTCACCATTCACGCGCAGGCTTCCAGCACTGTAACCCGGCGCGCCGGCACACCACGCTGTCCAGCGGCACTCGCCTCAGGGACGCACCCTTGATGCGTGCCGCGGGAAAACCCACCGGGGTCAGTGCACGCAGGCTCAGGCTGTCGTCGGTGCCGATCCATTGCCCGGCCCCCACCACGTCGCCGGGCAGCGCCAGCAGTGACTTGCCAGAGCTGTCCGGCTTGGTTGACTGGCAAGGTTTGGCGCGGCCCCAGGCTGCGCGTGCCAGCTTGTCTGGGTGATCGCATGATGCCTCCTTGAATAACAATAAAAATGACCTCAAGCCCCTATGTTGATTGCGCTGACAGCTATCAAAATAGGTAGATTCCTGAGGTCGTGGGACGGTGCTTCAACGTGAAACAACTTGCACGTCCGGGGGTGGCCTGAGTCGATCAAAGTTAGAACTTCGCGTTCACACCCACATAGACCGAGCGCCCCATGCCCGGCACAGCGGTACCCCACTGAGGGTAATTGGGCAAGGCCGGGTTGGTCATGGTGGTGCCCTGGCCGGTGTACGCGCCGCCCGTGGGCAGGTTGTAAAACTTGTCAAACAGGTTGACCAGGCTGTAGCCCGGGGTCTTGATCTCGTTGCGCATGGCATTCACATCGTCTTTGGCGCTGACCATCACCAACTCGGCACTGTTGGACCAGCCACCCACCGTTTGTGTCACGGCCAGTTTGGCGTTCATGGGCATGGTGTTGTACAGGTTGCCACCCGTGTCCTCATTGGTGCCTTTGGTGTAGTTCAGCAGGCCTTTGACGCCGAATTCACCCCAGGCTGACTTGGCCAATGACATGTGGCCGGAGAGGTTGACACCATACAGGCGCGCCGATTGGTTCATGTACTTCAGCACGCCAAAGCCGTTGGTGACCCGCGTGGTGGCCGGGGCATTGGTGGTGGCGTTCCACTGCACCGCATCAATGTAGTCATCCACC
>JFJP01029747.1_pt1 | contig 17880 bp, 8 predicted proteins | sample 431651 | NCBI WGS metagenome assembly JFJP01 (sample SAMN02602958, study PRJNA72255) | Microbial mat metagenome, whole genome shotgun sequencing project. | biome: fresh water; feature: sink hole; material: water; isolation source: purple microbial (photo- and chemosynthetic) mats found in...
CACGGAAAGCTGGACTGTATCCGTCCATGCCGGTCGGAACAGCTGTGCTGGATCTGGCCATTTCCAAGGGAACCTGCACGGTGAACTTCTCCCGGGAATTTCTGACGAATCACGGCGGCGGAAGTGCGGGGGAGATGATGACGCTCGGTTCCATCGTCAATACTTTGACCGAATTCCCCTCCGTGCAGCGGGTCATGATTCTGGTGGAGGGAAAGGCAGGTGAAACACTCGGAAACATCCTGCTGGACAAGCCCTTGACAAGGATGACGGATCTGATCGGAAGATGATGTGCGCGAACGGACCCCGTTTGGAAACGAAGGATCTGCAAGGAAGCCGGGCATTTCAAATCGCCCGGCTTCCTGCGTTTCATATTCCGAATATCCGTACGGTTTCCCTCATGTTCTCGATGATTTTCACATGAAACGGGCAATTGCTCTCACAGGAACCGCATTCGATGCAATCGCCGGCATGGGCGGACAGGGCTTCGTAATGCGCCCGGATCGTGCCGGTGACACCACTTTCCTTTGCCATGTCCAGATATTTCGTCACGGAGGCAATGTCGATGTTGGCCGGGCAGGGCAGACAGTGGTTGCAGTACATGCATTTACCCTGCATGGCGGATTGCTTGCCGCTCGCGATGACGGTATAGTCCCGCTCCTCCAAGGTTGCTTCGACATAATGAAGACTTTCGAGCATCTGTTCCGGGGTTTTTGCGCCCATCAGCACGCTGGCAACGGCAGGACGCTCCAGGGCATAATGGATGAGCTGGGTCGGTGTCAGGCCGACACCGAACGGAGAGGTGGCTTCCTGCAGCAGCCTTCCGGCCCCAAGCGCTTTCATGACCGTGATTCCGATTCCTTTTTCTTCACAGAGACGATACAGTTCCGCCCGCTTCGGATCGATGGCAAAGCGGTTCTCCCTGTAGGTGTTGTCATTGAACAGGTCATCGATGACCGTATCTGCGGGAAGCATGTCAAACGCCGGATTGATTGAGAACATCAGCACCTCGACGAGTCCCGTGCTGATCATCCTGATGGCTGTTTCGGCGTTGTGGGAACTCGCGCCAACATATCGGATGACGCCGTCCCGTTTCAGCTTCTGCACATAATCGATGTATTCGCTTTCGAAGGCATCGCGGTAATCTTCCTCGGAATCCACAAAGTGAATCATGCCGAGATCGATGTAGTCCGTATGGAAACGCTTCAGGAAATCCTTGATGAAAAGGTCGCACTCCGACACATTCCTGCTTCGTGCATACTGGCCATTTTGCCAGACTGCTCCGATGTGCCCCTGAAGGATGACATCCGCGCGTCTGTCTCCGATTGCCTTGCCCATATCGCTGCGGATTTGCGGACCGGACATGAAGACGTCCATGATGTTGACCCCTTGGTCGAGGGCTGTCAGCATGACTTTTGCAACATTCTCATACGGGGTGTTGTCGATGTGTTCGCCGCCGAACCCGACTTCGCTGACGGAAAGGCCTGTATTTCCAAGTTTTCTGTATTTCATGACATTTCCTCCGATTCCCGCGTTTCTTCGCATCACCATTTTACATCGGAACTGCATGCAAAAAACAGCATCGGCACACTTGTTCCGGCTTCCTTTTTCTGTTCAGGCCAGGGCGAATTCACGCATGCGCGGCTGGGGAACCGTATCCATCGGAGCGATCATCTGCAGGGAATCGGCCAGAGAGTCCAAAGGGTCTCCGGGTCGGTACGAGAAGCTGATTTGAAGGGTCTGACCCGCTTTCATCCGTGCGGTCTGCGGCAAAGGCATGACCAGGTGCTGGTTGTGCCAATCCACGGTTGTCCCCTTTGAATAGTCTATCGAAAGCAGGTTTTTGGTGATGAAACGCAAGGCGTTCACGGTTGTGGTACGGCTGAATGGGAAGGCAATATCCGCATGGTAGATTTCCAATGCGCAACGATCATAATCAACCATCCGATAAACTGCCGGTTCCAAAAGAGGGATGCAGTCTTTGGCTTCCGCATAGGGCGACTGGAACAGGGAAACCGGCGCATGAAAACCGTTGAAATCGTAAGATTGCAGAACGGGCTGGACACCCAGCAGGGTCGCAGTCGGAATCATGGCGGGAACCGTTCCGAAGCGTTTCTGATGGGCGTTCCTGAATGCGGTGATGACCTGAACCTGTTTTTCCCGCAGGAGTGCGCTGTGAAGCATTTCACAGACTACGACATCAGCCGGTTCAGGAGGCAGCCAGGTAGCGGCATCCGCGAGTACAAGCCGGACTTTATCCGCATATCCGTTGTTCCGGATAAACTGTCGGCTTGATTCCATTAGTGCGGGATTATACTCAACAGACCAGACTTCCGCACCCAGCCGTGCCGCGAAAAAAGAGAGGACACCTGTGCCGCTTCCCAGCTCCACGACTGTGTCTCCAGGCTTCACAACCTGATTGATGGCAGTCTGGAAGGCGTTCATGCGTTCTTTGTCCGACAGCATCTGATAGTGATAGTGAAGCGGAATAAACTGGCCCAGTTCATTGATTGCATTCTGCTGCATGCGGTGGTCTCCTCGCTGTGCCATGGAACTCCATGCTATCCTTGACCGGCAAGGGTATGCATGATATCCACGATTCGCTCTGCATGAAGCATATCGGCACATTGCGCGGGAGTCTTGAATGGGGAGGATGATGCTCTTCCCTTCACAGTGAATGTCAAAATATGGTATATTTGATAAGCTCGGGAAATTGTGGTACAATACGGACGAAAGAGACAATTTCGCCCTTGCGGCATCAGACATTTCTGTATTCTTTTCACCATCCTGCCAGTCTACCCGATGTGTGACACCCAGGCAAAACAACATTTCGGCAAGTCAAGTCATGGCTCCATCCATCAGAAAGAGTTTCCGTGCCGGTTGAAGGCCGGGAGACTCCGTACATCAACGACCCGATTCGGAAAAACCACAACCTCTGAAGGGGGCTGATGTTTGCGTTCCTCCGGGGCGTGGCTGCATGAAGGTCATCAGCCACCGTCCAAACCCATGCAGCCCCCTTGCCATTCGAAAGGATTATGCAATCTTATGAGTTCCAACATGATGCTTTTTCTCGGAAGCGCCGGCTTCCTCTCCCTGACCGCGCTGTTTCTGTGGTACATCCTGAAAAAATCAGTTGGCAGCCGGCAGAGGCCCATGCATGAAGTATTTCTTTCCGGTGGGGAATTGGAAGCACATGCAAAGCAGACGGCACTGGCCCATGCCGTATCAGTCGGGAAAAACAGTCTGAACTGGCCGCTTCCCCGCATGAACAGCCAGTATGATTCCATCGTTTCCGTCTACAAGGGTCTGAATGAGGACATCCGTAGAAAACGGATTGTTCCGCCGGCAGCAGAATGGCTTCTGGATAATTTCTACATTCTTGAAGAGCAGGTGAAGCTTTTGCGGCGGGACATGAACAAGCGCAGCTATGCCCGACTTCCAGTTCTGGCGGGTGGTCCGCTCAAGGGCACCGCCCGAATTGCCGCTGTGGCGGAAGAATTGGTCACGCACACGGATGGACAGATGGATGAGACGGTCATGTCCGATTACCTGAAGGCCTATCAGTCGCACAGCGTGCTTCTGGACCGGGAAATCTGGGCCATTCCCGTGGTGCTCCGCCTGGCAGTCATCGAAAGCATCCACCAGTTGTGCGAGTCGATCCGGAGTACGCAGGTGCAATGGCACAAGGCGGACGATCTGATCGACGACTGGCTGGAGCATGCGGACGCCGAACCGGCCCGAATGGAAAAACTGTTCAAGGATTGCCTGAAATCTCCCGATGAGGCCAATCCGTCTTTCATCGAGCATCTGTTCTATCGGCTTCGACGTTCCGGACGCAGCTATTCACACCTGCTTCGCATCATGGATGTGAATCTTGAAAAGTACGGCTCGGATACGGACCGGATGACACAGATGGAACACAGCGCCCAATCCCTGCATACCGTTTCGATGGGCAATTGCATCACGAGTCTCCACTACTTTGCCACGTTGGACTGGTCCGGACTCTTTGAAGCAGCCAGCTCCGTCGAGCAGATTCTGAAAGGGGATCCCGACGGAACTTACCCGACCATGGATTTGCAGACGCGCAATTACTACCGCAGCCGTGTGGCGGAACTCGCCACCCATCATGGTGTTTCCGAACTGCACATTGCCAGAGAGGCGATTGGACTTGCCCGGGGTTTCCTCTCCGAGACGGAGGCATCCGGTCATCAGGGCGATTCCCGCGCGGCACATGTCGGCCATTATCTTCTGGGAAAGGGATTTGCAAAACTGGAAATGCGCCTCGCCCGGAAGACCCCCTATCGGAAGATGCGGGATGGCTTTGGCGGCAGAGCGGCAGGAGTGCTTTATCTCGGGTCCATCGGACTGATGACCTTTCTTCTGGCGGCCACGGCAGTCCTGTATGCCATGTCTGCAACAGGCGGGGGGCATTTTGTCCTGTGGTTGCTTGTGGGTTTTGCTGTATTGATTCCCGCATCGGAAGTTGCGGTGAATACCGTGAACCGGGTGGTGTGCATCGCACTGAAACCGGCCGTATTTCCGCGTCTGGAACTGAAGAACGGAATCCCGGAGGAAATGAGCACCATCATCGTGGTTCCCACCTTGCTTCCGGATGCGGCCAGGGTGAAGGAATTGCTCAAGACCCTGGAATGCCATTATCTGTCGAATCGCGACGACCATCTGTTTTTCGCTCTGATAGGCGGGTTCAAGGATTCAGATCAACCAGGACCGGGGAGCGACGGCGGAATCATCAAGGCCGCGCTTGGCGGGGTGAAGGAATTGAACCGGAAATATGCCGGTTCCGGTCCTGACAAGTTTTTCTTTTTTCATCGGGAAAACCAATACAATGAAATGCATGACAAGTGGATAGGCTGGGAGCGGAAACGCGGCGCGCTGATGGAGTTCAACGAGATGGTCCTCGGGTCCGGCGATACGAGTTTTTCCTATGCTTCGACACAGGCACCTCCCTTTTCCAAAGTCCGTTATATCATCACGCTGGACAGCGACACCATCCTGCCGATGGGGATGGCCCGGAAGATGATCGGCACCATGGCTCACCCGCTGAACCGCCCTTTGATTGATCCGAAAAGAAAAGTGGTCGTGGAAGGGTACGGCCTGATGCAGCCGAGAATCGACGTGGATGTCGAAAGCTCCAACCAATCACAGTTCTCACGCATATTCACCGCGCAGGAAGGACTGGATCCCTATGCGAACGCCATATCCGATGTCTATCAGGATTTGTTCGGGGAAGGCATTTATACAGGCAAGGGCATTTATGACCTGGCTGTTTTTCATGAAGTCCTGAAGAATGCGATTCCCGACAATGCCATTCTCAGCCATGACCTGATGGAGGGTTCCTATGTGCGGACCGGATTGGTGACGGATCTCAAGCTGGTGGATGCGCACCCTTCCAGGTACAATGCCTATGCTGCCAGGCTGCATCGCTGGGTCCGCGGAGATTGGCAGCTGCTGCCACGGCTGTTCGGCACCATCACGAACCTTTTGCTTCATCGCATCGACAACCCGCTTTCCCTCCTCTCGCGCTGGAAAATGCTCGACAATCTTCGCAGAAGCATGGTTGCGCCAGCCCTTATGATTCTTCTTGCCCTTGGTTTCACCATCCTTCCGGGGAATCTCGCCGTCTGGATTGGGTTTTTTCTGATTGCCCAGACATTTCCCTTTCTGGCCGCATTGGCGGAAAGCATTTTTTCAGGCCAATACGGAAATGGCGGCATCAAACGCTACATGCCGGTCATGACAGGCATCAAGGCTTCCTTTCTGCAGGGCGTGCTGTCGCTTGCCTTTTTGCCGCATCAGGCCTGGTCCATGCTGGTAGCCATATCCGTCACGACAATCCGTGTCCTGATTACCAGAAAAAATCTTTTGGAATGGGTCACTTCGGCCGATATGGACAGAAGTCAGAAAAACACCCTGGCAGCTTACATGAAATCCATGTCCGCCTCGTTTCTGGCACCTGCCGCAATCCTGGGACTTGCCGCCGCGTTCCGCCCTGAAACAGCCTTGTATGTTCTGCCATTTGTCCTTTTCTGGACATTCGCGCCCTGGCTCGCATTCGGGGTCAGCCGGAATGTGGAGCCATCCGTAATGAAACTTGCCGGCAGCGACGAACAGAATCTCGGACGGATTGCCAGAAGGACCTGGCGCTATTTTGAAGAATTCACGAATGCAAAGAGCCATTTCCTCACTCCCGACAATTATCAGGCTGATCCACCGAGAGGCGTGGCATTCCGGACCTCTCCGACCAATATCGGGCTGGGTCTCACGGCCATTCTGTCAGCCAGGGATTTCGGCTATGTCGGTACGGCCGAAATGATGGATTTGCTCGTAAAGACCCTCTCCAACATGGAGCGCCTGGAAAAATGGAACGGACACTTTTTCAACTGGTATGACACACGCACGCTGAAGCCTTTGCGGCCCGCCTACATTTCAACGGTGGACAGCGGCAATCTGGCCTGTTATCTGGTTGTCCTGGAGCAGGGGCTGAAGGATCATTTGAACAGCCCTCTTGTGGACGGTCGCTTCACGACGGGTCTTCGGGATACGATGCATTGTGCCGGGAATGCGGGGATGGCGGCTTTTGATGCCATATCGCGCCTTATGCCTGCTGTTGGGGGAGAACCTGCGGATCTGATGCAATGGCTGACTACCCTTCGGACGCTGTCGGAAGGCGGTTGGCTGGATGAAGTCGACAATTTGACCTGGAAGGCAAAAATCATCCGGACAATTCACCTGCATGTCCGGGAAATGGAAGACTGGATGCCGGCCATCGAATGCCTTCAACGGATGCCGGATCAACTGGGGCAGGCTTCTGGGCCGAAAGGCGTATCCGGCGGCATGTCGGATGAGGTGGCTGCTGTTCTTCATGACTTGTCTGGTTTGCTTGGCAGAAGTCCTTCCCTGAAAAACCTGTCCGACGTTTGTATCCGTGCCGCCGGGATGACCCGTCGTCTGACGGAAAACCTGACATCAGGTGAAACGCCGGTGAGGCAGGATACCCTGGAATGGCTGCGGCAAATGGAAAAGACGCTGATGAAATCTTCGGAATTCGCCGAACAGACCGTCTGCCGCTACGGGAAGCTGATGGGACACATTCGCGCGCTGTCCGATGCCATGCGCTTCCTGCCGCTTTATGATACGAAGAAGCAGTTGTTTTCCATCGGATTCAATCTCGAGGACAACAAATTGTCGAATTCCCATTACGATCTGCTTGCATCCGAAATACGCCAGACAAGCTACCTATGCATTGCCCGTGGGGAAATCCCCCCCATCCACTGGTCCAGAATGGGTCGCGCCCTGACGATTGTGGACGGCTACAAGGGGCTCACCTCCTGGACCGGCACCATGTTCGAATACCTCATGCCGCTTCTCATCATGAAAAGCTACGACAACACCCTGCTGGATGAAACCTACTCGTTTGTCATCCGAAGTCAGAAAAAATACGGCCGGCAGCGGAGCATGCCATGGGGCGCTTCTGAATCCGGCTTCAATGCCATGGATGCGAACCTGGATTACCAGTACAAAGCTATCGGCGTGCCATGGCTCGGTCTGAAACGCGGTTTGATCGAGGATGCCGTCACGGCGCCCTACGCGACTTTCCTTGCGTTGATGGTGGATCCCGCTGCCGCCATCCGAAACATCGCATATCTGAAACGGGAAGGACTGGATGGACCGTATGGGTTTTATGAAGCAGCCGATTATACGCCGGAAAGGCTTCCTTTTGAGGCAAAACGGGCAATTGTGAAAAGTTTCATGGCACACCACCAGGGCATGAGTCTCCTGGCGCTCAACAATTTCCTGCATGGCAACCTCATGCAGGTCCGATTCCACTCGGAACCTTCCATCCATGCCGCGCGCCTGCTGCTGCAGGAAAAAATACCGGCCAGTCTTCTGTTCACAAAGGAAGCCAAAGAGAAGGTCACGCCTTTCAAGGAGGCATCCTCACGCGAAACCAGTGCCGTCCGTCGATTCATCACCGTCGATCCCACCCGGCCGAAGGCGCATATTCTGACAAACGGGAACTATTCGGTCATGCTGACAGATCGCGGAACCGGCTACAGCCGGAACAGGATGATGAGCATCAGTCGATGGCGATCGGACAGCACACTGGACAAGTACGGACAGTTTTTCTATCTGCGTGATGCTGGAACGGATGCCGTATGGTCTGCCACACAAGCGCCCATGAATGATATTCCCCTGAATTACGAGGTGGTTTTCACTGCAGACAAAGCGACCTATAAGCGACTGGATGGAACCATTTCCACGGAAACGGAAGTCATGGTCACCTCCGGGGACAATGTGGAAATCCGGCGAATTTCGTTGAAAAATCAAGGCGACCGTCCATGCACCCTTGAAGTGACCAGTTGTTTCGAGGTTGTTCTGGCTCCGCAGGCTTCGGATGTTGCACATCCCGCATTCGGCAATCTGTTCGTGGAAACGGCATTCCTTCCGGAACGCAGGTGTATTGTGGCAAACCGCAGACCCCGCTCGGACAATGACAAGAACGCCTGGCTTGCGCATGCCGTCGTGATTGACGGGGAATCCGTCGGAAACGTGCAGGTTGAAACGGACAGAATGCAATGGCTGGGTCGTGGCCATGACATGTCCGCACCCTTGGTCCTGGCACATGGAAAGCCCTTGAGCAATACGGTCGGCCCCGTGCTGGACCCGATCGTGAGTCTGCGCGCCTCTGTGCGGATCGAACCCGGGAAAACGGCAAAACTCTCCTTCGTGACCGCCATCAGCGAGAGTCATGAGCTGCTCGTTGGCCTTGTCGACAAATATGCCACCCCGGATTCGGTTCAGGGAGCATTCCGACTTGCCCTGACGAGAAGCCAGCTGGAAAACCGCTATCTGAATCTGGATGCTGTCGAAATGCAGCTGTATCAGGACATGATCTCTGACATTCTCTTCCTCAGTCCCCTGCGCAGGATGCATCAGGCGACGATCCTGCTCAATGGAAAGGGTCAGTCGGCACTCTGGCCATACGCCATATCCGGCGACCGGCCGATTGTTCTGCTGGTTCTGCAGAAGGCGAACCGGATGGAAATCCTCCGGGAAGTCCTGCAGGCCCACGAATACTGGCGTCTGATGGATCTGAAGGTGGATCTGGTCATCCTCGGGGAAGAGGAATACAATTATGCCCTGCCACTGAACAATGTGATCCGTGACATCGTCCTTTCCAGACAGACGCATGACATTCTGAAAAAACCGGAGGATGTGTTCATTCTGGAACAGGGCAAACTCGCCGTGGAAGATGTCAGGCTCCTGCATGCCGCAGCCCGGATCATCCTGTACGGAGATGGACGAAGCATGGAGGAGCAGGTGCGCATCCGTCCGGAAACCTTCCTGCCCGGGTTGCGCAAGTTTACGAAATCTGCTTCGGTTTATGCCGCGCTGCCGCTGAAGGAACCCGTGCTGAAACACTTCAATGGAATAGGCGGATTCCGGCCGGATGGGAATGAGTATGTCATCCATCTGGACAAGGGACAGAACACACCGGCTCCCTGGGTTAATGTCATCGCCAACCCGGAATTTGGCTTTCTTGTCTCCGAATCCGGGTCCGGTTATGCCTGGTCGCAGAACAGCCGGGAAAACAAGCTGACTCCCTGGTCCAACGATGCCGTATCGGATACGCCCGGCGAGGTTCTTTACCTCGGGGACCTGGATACGGGAAGGCTCTGGACACCCACCCCACTGCCAATCAGGGAAGATGAACCTTATTTGATCAAACACGGATTCGGCTATTCTGTTTTCGAACATACAAGCAACGGCATCGAGCAATGGATGACACAGCATGTGCCGTTGGACGCGCCGGTCAAGATCAGCATCCTTGGCCTGCGGAACACGACAAGTGTGAAGAGGCGCCTGTCCCTGACTTACTATATCCAGCCGGTTCTCGGCGTGAGCGACCAGACCTCAGCCATGCACATCCGCTCCAGCCTTTCGCCTTCCGGCATGATGATGATGGAAAATCCCTGGCAGGAAGAATTCACGCGGGAGGTTTGCTTTCTTGATGTTTCCCCCAGTTCTCGCACGCAAACGGGTGACCGGCAGGAGTTTTTCGGCACAGGTGGGATCGCTGCGCCTGAGAGTCTTCTTCGGGAAGGGCTGTCCGGTACGACAGGAGCCGGGTTCGATCCTTGCGGGGCCATTCAGGTGAAGATGACGCTGGAACCGAACGAGCGCAGGGAAATTGTCCTTCTGCTTGGGATGGGAACAGATGCCGGCCATGCGGAGCGACTGGCGGCACAGTACAGAACATTGGAAAAGGCCCGGGAATCCCTGGCCGCCGCGAAGAAATTCTGGAAGGAAAAACTGAATCCGGTGAAAGTGAACACACCGTATTCCTCCATGAACCTGATGCTCGATGGCTGGCTGCCCTATCAGGTCCTTTCCTGCCGATTGTGGGCCAAAAGTGGATTTTACCAGTCCGGGGGTGCTTTCGGATTCCGGGATCAGCTGCAGGACAGTCTTTCCATTGCGCATCTGTGGCCGGAGATTACCCGCAGGCAGATCCTTCTTCATGCCGCGCACCAGTTCAGCCAGGGCGATGTCCAGCACTGGTGGCACGAACCCATGGGGAAGGGCACCCGCACCCGTATTTCCGACGATTTGCTCTGGCTTCCGTATGTCACGGCGGAATACATGCGCATCACAGGAGATGAGGAAATCCTGCAGGAAGCTGTTCCGTTCCTGGATGACCCTGTCTTGTCGGAGTTCGAGGAAGAACGATATGGAAAACCGGCAGTCTCTCAAGAAATGGGGTCCTTGTATGATCATTGCATCCGTGCGGTCGAACATGCGCTCCGATTTGGCGTGCATGGACTGCCGCTGATGGGCACGGGAGACTGGAACGACGGCATGAACGCCGTCGGCGTCAAAGGCCGCGGCGAAAGTGTTTGGCTTGGATGGTTCCTTGTGGCCATTCTGGATATGCTGCATCCGTATTGCGAAAAACTGAAGGATACCATTCGGGCTGAACGATATGCCGGTATCCGGCGGAAATTGGCTGAGGCAATCGAACAGGAAGCCTGGGATGGGAAATGGTACAGGAGAGCCTGGTTCGACAACGGACAGGTTCTTGGTTCCGCCGAAAACGTGGCGTGTCGGATCGACTCCATCGCGCAGACCTGGGCGGTTCTTTCCGGGGCCGGGGACACGAAACGGGCGGAGTTGGCATTGACTTCCCTGGATGATTGGCTTGTCCGGCGGGAAGACGGTCTGATCAAACTGCTCACGCCTCCGTTTGGGGACGGAGATCTCGAACCCGGATACATCAAGGGCTATCTGCCGGGTGTCCGCGAAAATGGCGGACAATACACCCATGCGGCCGCCTGGGCAGTCATCGCCTTCGCCATGTCGGGAAACGGAGACAAAGCCTGGGAACTGTTTGAACTCATCAATCCGATCAATCATACCGGCAGTCATCGGGACATCAACCGGTACAAGGTTGAGCCCTATGTCATGGCCGCGGACGTATACTCGGTACATCCGCATGTCGGACGCGGCGGCTGGTCCTGGTATACCGGTTCGGCCGGGTGGATGTATCGGGCGGGCCTCGAATACATCCTCGGATTCCGGAAAACGGGAAATGCGATTGTCATGGAACCCTGCATCCCGTGCAGGTGGACGGAATACGACATCCAATACAGGTATCTGGATACGGTATATGACATCAAGGTGAAAAATCCGGAGGGCGTGAGCAAAGGGGTCCGGAGCATTCGCGTCGATGGCATTCTCTCTGCAGGGAATCGGTTTGAACTGGTGAACGACGGGATTCGACATGAGGCCGAGGTTCTGATGGGGGATGCCGGCGTAGTATGAAGAAGCTGCTGCCGGTCCTGTCACGATATGCCGCGAGGAAGGAATGCATTCCATGAAAAGACGAAAATCATCCGGAACCGGAATTTCCCATGGAACCACACACGAAAGGGAAAAGAAAAACGAAAGGTCTTCCGCGCCCAGCATTCCTTTCAAGTTGATCTTCGAGCAGGCGCCGTTCGGAATTGCGCTGATTGATTCCCTGACAAGCCGAATCTATGAATACAATGCGCGTTTTGCGGAAATCACAGGCCGGAGCAGGGAAGAGCTGTCCCTGCTCACCTGGATGGACCTGACCCACCCGGACGATGTTGCCGAAGAAAGTCATCTGATGGAGACGATGAACACGGGAAACACAAATGGCTTCAGCATGGAAAAACGCTTTCTGCTTCCAAAAGGTTCCGCGGCATGGGTTCATATGACTGTCACGCCTATTTGGAGCGGGAGTCTGAAGCATTTGAATTTTCTCTGCATGATCGAGGACATCACGGCAAGGAAAAATGTAGAAAACATCGCACGGATTTCCGAACTCAGCTACAGGCGACTCTTCGAAGCATCAAAGGACGGAATCCTCATTCTGGACTATGAAACCGGCATGGTTTTGGATGTGAATCCTTTTCTGATGGAGAAACTGGGCTATACCAAGGCGGATTTTCTGGAAAAAGCCATCTGGGATATCGGTTTCTTCAAGGATATCGCAGCATCCAAAGAAAACTTTGCCATCCTGCAGAATGACCTGTACGTCCGCTTTGAGGACTTGCCGCTGGAAACCGCTGCAGGCAATAAAATCGCCGTCGAATTCATCAGCAATGTCTACCTGGTCGGAACCAGCAGAATCATTCAATGCAACATCCGCGACATCAGTGAAAGAAAACGGCTTGAGGATGCGCTTGCCCTGGAAAAGGAATATCTGTCCATCACGCTGCAATCCATCGGCGACGGAGTCATCTCAACCGACAACCAGGGTCTCGTCACCGCGGTGAACAAGGCTGCCGGTCTGCTGACGGGCTGGAGCGAGTGTGAGGCAATCGGGAAGCCTTCTGCCGAGGTTTTCAGAATTTATGACAAGAGCACCGGAAAAAGACATGAGGACATCATTCAGCGCGTCATCGGCTCCGGAGAAACACAGATTCTCTCCGCGCACACATTTATCGTTTCGAAGCATGGCATCGAACGCCCCATCGAAGACAGCGCCGCGCCCATCAAGCAGAGGAACGGGGAGAACGTGGGTGTCGTCCTGATTTTCAGGGATGTTTCCGAGAAAGCAGGCATTCTGGACCGGATAGAATTTCTGAGTTATCACGACCAGCTGACCGGGCTGTACAATCGGAGATTCTACGAGGAAGAACTGCTGCGTGTCGACAATCACCGCAATCTTCCGCTGACGATTGCCATGGGAGACATCAATGGATTGAAGCTGGTGAATGACTCTTTCGGGCACGTGATGGGGGATGCCTTGCTGAAAAAGGCCGCCAGTGTGCTTCGACGGGGATTCCGGTCGGATGACATCATCGCCCGGCTTGGCGGAGACGAATTCATTGTCCTTTTGCCCAAAACGGATGCCCCCGAAGCGAAGAAACTGCTGCAGCGGATTACGGAACTTGCCTCGAAAGAGAAAGTCGGCTCGATCGCCCTGTCCATCTCCGTCGGACTTTCGACCAAGATTCATGCCGATACCAGCATCCATGATACATTCAGGGAAGCGGAAGACAGCATGTATCAGAACAAGCTTTACGAGAGCGCCAGCATCAAAAGCAAAACCGTGGAACTCATCATGCATGCGCTTTATGAAAAGAGCAGCCGGGAAATGGACCACTCCAACCGTGTCAGCCTGTTGTGCGAATCCATCGCGAAACTGATGCGGTTCGACAAGACGGCGGTCAGCCAGATGCGGACGGCAGGCCTGATGCACGATATCGGCAAGATTGGCGTGTCGGAAAATATCCTGAACAGCCAGACAGGTCTCGATGAAGCCGACTGGAAGGAAATGCGGAGACATCCCGAGGTGGGGTACCAGATTCTCAGTTCCGTCAATGAATTTTCCGACATTGCCCGTTTCATTCTGGAACACCATGAAAGATTCGACGGGACTGGTTATCCGAAAGGACTGAAGGGGGATGAGATTTCCCTGCAGGCCAGAATCATTGCCGTGGCGGACTCGTACGATGCCATGACCAGTCACCGGAGTTATCGGAAAGGTCTGACCCCGAAGGAAGCAGAAAATGAAATACGACGCTGCGTGCATACGCAGTTCGATCCGGAGGTTGCCCTGCTGTTTCTGTCAGCCTGCAGACAGCCCTGATTGTCAACGCGTATTGCACGCGATACAATGGAATTGTGCGGCACCATGCAGGGAAGTGGTTGCTGAGTGGGGAGCGGAACGGATGCCGAAGGTAAGTATATGCATACCCTCATACAATGGCGCAAGATACATCGAGCGGACCATCAGGTCTGTCTTGTCTCAGCGTTATCAGGATTACGAGCTGCTAATCAATGACGACTGCTCCACCGACGAGACGATTTCCATTGCCGGCATGTTTGCCGGGGAGAACTCCCGGGTCCGGATCTATGCAAATGAAAGCCGTCTGGGACTTACGGGCAATTGGAACGAGGCGATGAGCCACGCAACAGGCGAATACATCAAGCTTCTGTGTCAGGATGATCTTCTTGAGCCGGACTGCATCGAAAAGCAAATGGGAATTCTGGAAAACTTTCGGCAAGTTACCCTCGTCACTTGTGCCGCCAAGGTGATCGACAGCAATGACAAAGTGATCCTGAAGAGGAAATATTGGCATGGAAGCAAAACGATCGACGGTCGGAAGGCGTCCAGAACATCGTTGCTTGGGATCAACCTGTTCGGAGAACCGAGTGCCCTGATGTTCAGAAGAAAGGACAAGGAAAGAATCGGACTTTATGATGCAAGATACGGTTATGTGCCCGATTGGGACTATTCCCTCAGGTTGCTTGAAGAAGGTGACCTGTACCATATTGACGAGTTTCTGACACAATTCAGGGTGAATTCGGATACGGAATCGGGAAGACTGTTGAATGAAAAGTTGATGGAAATTTGTCTGGAGGAGTTTGACTTCTTCAACAGAAACAGCAAAAGACATGGTTTCCATTTTTTTCACAAAGGCCTGAACCATTTGGTTGTCCTGTTCAAGAACATATTTTACAAATTATTTCAGAACTTGTTTTTCAATCATCCCGGGAAGAAGAGGACAGAAGTGGCATCGTTCGGGGATTGACATGTCAACCTCCGCAACTTTCCGACGACGGGATTTGCCGCATGACCGAAACATTCCATGTGCAAGCGAGGATTCATGAAAGCTGACCATATTGAAGATTCATGCGGGTTCCAGAAAGACAAGGATTTCCTGGGCGACAGGAAAAAAGTCGTTGTCATGATTTTCGTCACGGTGGTCATCGGTTTTGGCGTCAATATCATCATCTCCCTGCTGAGTGATTTCGACAAGGTTCTTGCTTTACTCGGCAAAGTAAAGATACAGCAGCTTCTGATTCCTTTTCTGATCTATCTTTTCATCAACTTCCTCGATTCCTTTCGGTTGATTGCCATCGCCAGCGTACTTGATTGCCGCATCAGTCTGAAAGATGCCTTTTACAACAGTGTCATGGGTGTGTTCATCTCCCATCTGACACCCAGTGCGAGCGGCGGTTTCCCCTTTCAGGTTCTCCATTTGAAATCCATCGGCTGCAATTCCAAGGTCGCGACCAACATCATCGTGAGCCGTTACCTCGTGTACATGTTTTCTGCGACCCTGATGGTCCTCCTGTTTCTGAAGGAAATCGTGGACATCATCGGCAAAGAACTGATGGGAACCAAATTTCTCATTCTCGGCCTCCTCGTCTCTTTCGGGCTGACCATTCTGCTGTCGCTTGTTTTCTTTTTTCCGCATGGTTTGATCAGGATCATTCATGTACTGGACATCATTCTGAAGAAAAAGGAGAAAGCGCGCAGCAGAATTCATACCTTCGAAAAATGGACGCAGGATTTTCGGGAATCGATGCTGTTTCTTTGGAAACACAATTTTCGTTCTGTTTTGCTGGATGCCGGCCTTTGCAATCTGGCTCTTTTCCTGCAGGCCTTTTCTCTTTATTATGTGCTTGCAGTCTTCACCCCGGTTCAGATTGGGCCGCTTTCTTTTCTGTTGATCTTTGTACTATCCAACCTGGTTGCGTATTATCTGCCGACGCCAGGTGGTTCAGGCGGCATCGAAGGCGTCTATTCGCTGGTCATGTCGGGTCTGCTGGCACAGCCGGATGTTGTGGCGGCCGCACTGTTCATCTGGCGCTTCTCCACGTACTACCTCCATCTGCTCTTCGGATTCGTTGTTCTGGTCCTGTACCGCAGGAAGAAAAAGAACAGCCCGCTTTCCTTGCCGGAAAAATGAATGTCTTCCATGTCCATAGGTGTTTTTGCATGCCAACTTCATGACGGTCTGGTAATATATAGCTGATGGAAGGGAGTGAATGCCATGTTGAAAAGCATGCCTGTCGAGAAGAGAACCATGTCTGTCGTAAAGAAGCCCACGCCTTTCATGAAAAGAGTCATGTTGTTCCTGCCCGTCATTCTGGTGGTGATTCCGCTTGTCGCATCCGTCCTGACAGTTCCATCCGATGCCGCTGCCTACCTCGGCGCTTCGTCCTGGGCGAATCCCTCCATATCAACAACTACCGTTTCATGCCGGAGGATTACCGGGTGAAGGAATCGGGTGGAAGTTCATACATTTTCGTCCCGGCGTTCGTCCCGGCGGACCAGCTGGCCTATGCGTTCCAATATCCGGGAAACGGCGACTACAGTTATCCATCCGCAGACATCAGCGGCACAAGCCTCACATACACCTGGAAGGATCAGACAGGATCTCCAATCGCGGTTGTCGGCCTGCAGACCGGTTCCGCAGTCGCAACAATCAATGGATCGGGCACAGACATCGTGATGGGACCCTTCGTGGAGGGAGGCAGAACCTTTGTTCCCGTGAACCTGTTGTTTGAACTCCTCGGGATGGAGGCCGACACGTTCAGGGATGTCGTTTACTTCCACTATAAAACCGATTTTTCCGCTGCCGCGCTGTCAGGCAGCTGGAACACCTCGGATGTCAGCATCTGCACGGGATACAAGGACGTTGTTTCCGGGCTGGTCTCCCTGTCTTCCTTCGATTTCAGCTATGTCTTCAGCCCGGATGGAACCTACAACCTCGGTTTTGCGAAAACCGGATCGTACAACGATGAACTGCTGCTCCAGAGCGGCAGATACAAGGTGCTCGGTTTCTCCGTGATCTGCTATGACATCCTGGAAACGAAATATGCGGGCACGCCCTATTTGCTGAGTTACAGGAACAAGGCACTGGCGGACCCGGAAATCCTTTTCATCAGCGAATACGATACGGCGGAAAAGAAGATCAGGCTGGATGGAACCTGGTACCATCATCCGTAGCGGGAATGCGATTGCGGCAATGCACCTGCCGCATCATCAAGCCGCTTTCACAGAAGCGGCGCCTTGTCCGGAAATGACAGGTGCCTGCCGGACACCTATCGGAAAGGACGAACGTATGGACAGGAATTACCGCATTCCCACCCTCATTCCAAAACCGCTCCGATATGAAGGACTGGAAGGCATGGTCACATTGGGTTCCGACAGTTCGATCACGTTTCGCGGCCGGACGGAGGCCGAAACAGATGAAATCCGGGCTGTGGCCGGGTATCTGGCGATTCGGCTCAGAACGGCGACCGGTTTTCCTTTTCCCGTCATGGCGGAGGATATGCCGGAGGAAGGTGGCATCCATCTGGGAACCGGGGATATCGGAGTGGTGTACGGAGCGGAAGGGTACCGGCTTGATGTCGGGCCAGCTTGTGTCGTGCTGACCGCCAATGCGCCCGAAGGACTGTTTCGTGGCATTCAGACGGTCCGTCAGCTGTTGCCGGCGGAGATTGAGTCCGACGAGAAGGTGTCCGGTCTTTCCTGGTCGCTTCCTTCATGCCGGGTCGAGGATTATCCTGTCTATGCCTACCGGGGCATGATGC
>JFJP01030199.1_pt1 | contig 17880 bp, 17 predicted proteins | sample 431651 | NCBI WGS metagenome assembly JFJP01 (sample SAMN02602958, study PRJNA72255) | Microbial mat metagenome, whole genome shotgun sequencing project. | biome: fresh water; feature: sink hole; material: water; isolation source: purple microbial (photo- and chemosynthetic) mats found in...
GTACGGATCGGCTGCCACGGACTGGCGACCAACGAGGCGCTGGCGCTGGCGACGGGTGATACGCTGGCGATTGGCTCAGTACACTTCACGTTTGAGGGATATTAGATGCGGTTATTAAAAAACCCGCACTTGGCGGGTTGATGAACTGCGTTGAATCCTGAAATGGAGGCTAGGGCCGGATTTGAACCGGCGACTTTACGGTTTTGCAAACCGCTGCAATTGACCACTCTGCCACCTAGCCCGAATGAGCGTTCCGGCGCTGCTCCGGGAGATAAAAAAAGCCTCAAAGAACCGAGGCCTGAAAATCTGGAGCGGGAAACGAGACTCGAACTCGCGACCCCAACCTTGGCAAGGTTGTGCTCTACCAACTGAGCTATTCCCGCGGTGTAGGTCGGCCATTTTAGCCGGAAAAACCAACCTGTCAAGCCCTGCTAACCTTGTTTCAGCGCCGGCCACGCCGCTAACAAATAATGCACCATCGACCAGAGCGTCAGCACCGCGGCCACCAACAGCAGTCCCAGCCCCACTTCCAGGGTCGGGAAGAACCCCAGCGGCTCGCGATACAGCAACAGCAACACCGCCATCATCTGCGCAGTGGTTTTGAACTTACCCACCCGCGACACCGCCACGCGCCCATGATTGCCGATGTGCGCCATCCACTCCCGCAACGCTGAAATGGCGATTTCCCGCCCAATGATGATCGCTGCCGCCACCGCCATCAGCGGCGTTGGAATCGCCTGCACCAGCAACACCAGCGCCGTCGCCACCATCAGCTTGTCCGCAACCGGATCCAGAAACGCGCCGAACGCCGAGGTCTGGTTCAGCCGCCGCGCCAGATAACCGTCCAGCCAATCCGTCAGCGCCGCCAAGCCAAACAGCGCCGTGCAGACGAGATTAACGCCGTTGAACGACAGAAAAAACACGCCAACAAACACCGGGATCAGGGCGATCCGCATCAAGGTCAGCCCGGTCGGCACATTGAGGCGTATGGTTCGCGGCATCGTCAGGCCTCGCCATGGAAAGCGTCATAAATGCGCTGCGCCAATTCATGGCTGATGCCGTCCACTTGGGAAAGATCCTCAACCCCCGCCTGCGCGAGTGGTTTCAAGCCGCCGAATTGCCGAAGCAGCGCCTGCCGCCGCTGCGGGCCAATGCCCGCGATCTCGTCAAGCGCCGACAGGGTGCTTGCTCTGGCTCGCCGCTGACGATGACCCGTAATGGCGAAACGATGCGCCTCATCACGAATCTGCTGAACCAAATGCAAGGCGGCTGAATCCGTCGGCAACCGCACCGGGCGATGCTCCTCAAGATACAGCGTCTCCAGACCGGGCTTGCGCTCGGATCCTTTGGCAATGCCTACTGCCATCACTCCCGTCACCAACAGTTCCTCCAACATCTCGCGAGCCTGGGTTAATTGTCCCTTGCCGCCATCGACGAACAGGATATCCGGCAAGAGTCTCTGCTCATCCCGTAACCGGGTATAGCGCCGGGTTAGCGCCTGCCGCATCGCAGCATAGTCGTCGCCCGGCGCAATGCCTTCAATATTGTAGCGCCGATAGTCAGATTTGCGTGCGCCCTCAGCGTCAAACACCACACAGGCGGCCACGGTCGCCTCGCCGCCCGTATGGCTGATATCGAAACACTCCAGCCGCGTCAACTCACGATCAATGCCCAGCGCTTCACGCAACTCATCCAGACGGCGGCGCATTCCGGCACGACTCGCACAATGCGCCGCCAGCGCCTGTTCAGCATTGCGTTGCGCCATTTCCAGCCAGCGCGCCCGCTCACCGCGTGGATGAACGGTCAGGGTCACTTTCCGACCCGCCCGCGTCTGGAGCGCCTGGGCCAGTAATGCTGATTCGGCAGGTTCGTGGCTGAGCAGAACCTCTGCCGGGATCAGTTTATTTAAATAATACTGCGCCAGAAATGCGCTCAGGATCACTCCTGCGGCTTCACCCTCAGGCAGGGCGGGAAAAAAAGCCCGGTTGCCCAGCAAGCGCCCATCACGGAAGACAAAGACCTGCACACAGGCCGCGCCTTCCCGCACCGCGCACGCCACCACATCCAGATCGCCGCTCTCGCCCTCGACATGCTGGCGCTGCTGAATCCGCCGCAGTTCGACAATCTGGTCGCGGCAGAGCGCGGCCTCCTCGAATTTTAATTCAGCGGCTAAGACGTCCATCCGCTGGGCCAGATCATCAATCACCTGACCGCTCCGGCCTTCCAGAAACCGCACAGCGTCCCCTAACTGACGCTGATAGCCGGTCTGGTCGACCAACCCCACGCAAGGCGCAGTGCAACGCTTGATCTGGTATTGCAGACAGGGACGGGTGCGGTTCCGAAAAAAACTGTCCTCGCACGAACGCAGGCGAAACACCTTGTGTAATAGATCCAGCGTGTCGCGGACGGCGTTAGCATTGGGATAAGGGCCGAAGTAGCGGCCCGGCGCACGTTTGGCACCACGATGCAAGGATAATCGGGGAAAATCGCCAGAGGAGGCATGAATATAAGGATAGCCCTTGTCATCACGCAGGAGAATATTATAGCGGGGCTGGAGTTGCTTGATCAGCGTACTTTCCAGGATCAGCGCCTCGACCTCGGTATGCGTCACCGTCACGTCGATCGCGTGAATCCGTGCCACCAGACTCCGCGTTTTGGCCGAAGTCGGATTTTCCCGGAAGTAGCTGGACACCCGCTGTTTGAGGTTGCGAGCCTTGCCGATATAAAGCACCTGACCACGCTCGTCGAGCATCCGATAGACGCCCGGCAGCGCGGTCAGGTTTTTTAGAAAGGCTCTTGAATCGAACATCCGGTAGTAGCGATTGGCGATGGGTGAGTAGCGATTAGCAGTGACAACGCCACCTCGCCACCTCGCTACCTCCCTGCCTCCCTTACATGTTGTCCCGACGGATATCGTACTTCTCCATCAATCGGTACAGGGTCATGCGCGAGACGCCGAGTTCCTGCGCAGCGCGGGCGATGTTGAAGCGGGTCCGCAACAGCGTGGACTGAATGACTTCACGATCAGCAGACATCCGCGCTTCGTCCAGGGTGACAAAGCCCCGACCCAGCGAACGCCGTTCCAGTTCCAGATCAGCAGGCACGATATAAGGACCTTCGCTGAGCAGCACCGCCCGGCGAATCCGGTTCATCAACTCCCGAACATTACCCGGCCAGTCGTAGCGGCTGACGACTTCCAGCGCGTCGCGGCTGAAACCTTTGGCTGCGGTGCGGGTTTCCGCAGAGAATTTGGTAAAGAAGTGCCGAGCCAACAGCTCAACGTCGGCCTTGCGTTCCCGTAAAGCGGGGGCGCGCAAGTGCAGGACATTCAGCCGATAGTACAAATCCTCGCGGAATTTCCCATCCTGGACGGACTGTTCAAGATTGGTGTTGGTCGCGGCGATCACCCGCACATCGGCGGGAATCGGTTTGGTGCTGCCCAACCGGCGGATTTTCTTCTCTTCCAGAAACCGCAGCAGATTCGCTTGCACTTCGGGAGCCAAGTCGCCGATTTCGTCGAGAAACAGGGTGCCGCCATCAGCGGATTCCATGTGGCCGACATGGCGATCGGTAGCACCATTAAACGCGCCCTTTTCATGGCCGAACAGTTCTGATTGAATCAGATTGGCCGGCAACGCTGCACAGTTCATGACGACAAATGGCGAGGCGGCTCGTCCGGAATATTCATGAATCGAGCGGGCGGCCTGTTCCTTGCCAGTGCCGCTTTCACCCGTGATCAGCACCGGAACCTCGACTTCCGCGGCCTTTTGAATACCCCGGAACAGCGCCTGCATCGCCGGACTGTTGCCGATCAACCCATATTGCGATTCCACCTCGCGCTGTTGGCGAAGCGTCGTTTCGCTCAAGGTGGACATCCCGTAGGCATGACCCAGGGTGACGACCAACCGCTGGGGATCAACCGGCAGCGTATGATAGTCATAGCACCGTTCCGTGACGATGCTGGAGAGTTGTTTACGATCCAAGCACTGACGAGACAGCGCCAGTACCCATTGCATTTTGCGGCGCGCCAGGATCAGGTCAACCAGCCATTGAACCGATCGTTCCGGTTCACAGTTGAACAGAATGCCCAGACCGACCTCGAATGAATGTTCAGTCAGCAGGGTTCTCGCCAGGCCGGCTTCCTGTGCCCAGTAGATTTCCCAGTCTGCCGCCGCGACCTTTTGGAGTAATCCCTCCTCAACCGGTCCGGTACTTAGAATGAGTAGCTTACGCATCGGGTTTTTCCTATCTCTTTAGACTGTTGGAGGTAGAGGGTACTTAATCTCAGCCCTTTGCAAAGGCCGCCCTCATCATTAACTGTCGCGCAAAATTCACGACCATCTCGAAAAAATCCTTGTAAAATATCGACTTTTCAAAAAAGCCATTGTATTTTCGCTCGATTGTCGCGTGATCCACAAGATGCCGCCTGACCGGTACTGGGGCTGACGTTACCTCGTAAAGCGCACAGATTAATCTGGATGGTTCGCAATCATGGCCGAGTCGCTTCATCTGCCATGCATGAAACCATTACTGTGCATAATAGTACAATCAGAATTTAAAATGAAGACTAACTACTGAATAAAAATAACCCTAAATTGCCACAGACTGGTGACTTTTTATGGGTGAATGACGAGCGCCATATCTACTCAAGTTGAGGTTTTTAATGATTTATCATCTATTACGCACCGTCTTGTTCCACTTCAATCCCGAAGCCGCGCATGACTGGACCCGTCAATTCCTGTCAATGACCCCCTCTTTGCCACTGCGTTTTTTTTGCGCAAAACGTATCCCCTCAGAGCCGGTCCGGGTCATGGGTCTGAATTTCCCCAATCCGGTCGGGTTAGCGGCGGGTCTCGACAAGGATGGTGAATGCATCAAGACCTGGGATGCGCTTGGTTTCGGCTTTGTCGAGATTGGTACGGTCACGCCGCGCCCACAACCGGGGAATCCCAAACCCCGGATGTTTCGCCTGCCGGAAGCTCAGGCGCTGATCAACCGGATGGGGTTTAATAATCAGGGGGTGGATTACCTGGTGGAGCAGGTGCGCCACGCCCACTTCAAAGGCATACTCGGCATTAACATCGGTAAAAATGCTGACACGCCGGTTGACCGGGCCATTGATGATTACCTGATCGGTCTACGCAAGGTTTATCCATGGGCCAGCTATGTCACCGTCAATATCTCCTCGCCCAACACAACCGGCTTGCGTGATTGGCAATACGGTGAAGCACTGGATCGGCTGTTGGCGGCGTTGAAAGAGGAACAGCAGCGGTTAGCCGATGTCCATGATCATTACGCGCCGCTGGCGATCAAAATTGCCCCGGATCTGGCTGACGCCGATTTGCCCACCGTGGGGCGGTCGCTGCTCCGGCATGGTATGGATGCGGTCATTGCGACGAACACCACTTTTTCCCGAGCGGGGGTCGAACAGTTACCCCATGCCGGTGAGACGGGCGGATTAAGCGGTGCGCCGTTGATGGCGCGGTCTACCGAAGTTGTGCGCCGCTTGGCGGACATTCTGGAAGGCCAAATCCCCATCATCGCCGCTGGTGGCATTCTGAGCGGAGCCGATGCTGTGGCCAAAATCGCCGCCGGAGCCAGTCTGGTACAGCTTTACACCGGCTTCATTTATCGGGGGCCGGAACTGATTTCAGAAGCCGTTAAGGCGCTGAACGCGAGTAGCAAGAAAATCAACGGACAGGAGAACTGACGATGTTCAAATGGTTAGGGTTAGTGTTGGCGCTGTTGGCCCCGGTCCCGAGTCAGGCCGCTATTGAAACCAGAACCGTGGAATACCAGCAGGGCGATACCCGGTTGATAGGGTATCTGGCGTATCCCAGGGACGCCAAAGAACCCCGGTCGGGCGTTCTGGTGGTGCATGAATGGATGGGCTTGAATGACTACGCCAAGCGGCACACCGAGCAGTTGGCGGAACTGGGTTATGTGGCGTTCGCCGCGGATATTTATGGCGATGGCAAGGTGGTCACCGACCGGAAGGAAGCCGGCGCGCTCTCCAGCACCTACAAGAAAGATCGGGCGCTGTTGCGGGCACGGGTGGTTGCCGGTCTGGCCGCGCTCAAGGCGCAATCTGGAGTTGCGGCGGATAAAGTCGCGGCTATTGGCTATTGCTTTGGCGGTACGACGGTGCTGGAGTTAGCGCGGAGTGGCGCGGAGGTGGCGGGCGTGGTCAGCTTCCACGGTGGACTGGATACCCCGACCCCAGCCGATGCGAAGAACATTCGCACCAAAGTGCTGGCGTTGCATGGTGCCGATGATCCCTATGTGCCGCCGGAACAGGTGGCTGGGTTTGAGGAAGAAATGCGCAAGGGCGGCGTGGACTGGCAATTGATCGCCTACGGCGGCGCCGTACACGCCTTTACCAATCCCGCCAACGGCAACGACAACAGCAAAGGTGCCGCCTATAACACCGCCGCTGATGCCCGTTCCTGGCTGGCCATGCGGCAGTTCTTCGATGAAGTGCTGGGGCCGGTCAAAAGCTCGCCCTGAACCTTGATTGCACGTCTGATGTTTTGAACCGCCTGGACATCCTGGCGGTTCATCTTTTTGAGTTAACCCTCCCTGTCCCTTATGCTCAATCATCGATTTTGTATTGCCCCCATGCTGGATTGGACCGACCGCCACGGCCGGTTTTTTTTACGCCTGTTGAGTCGTCATGTCCGGCTCTATACGGAGATGGTGACGACCGGGGCGGTGTTGCGCGGCGACCGGGAGCGGTTTCTGGCTTACGACCCGGCGGAACATCCACTGGCCCTGCAACTGGGCGGCAGTGACCCTGCTGATTTGGCCCGGTGCGCCTCTATCGCGGCTGACTTTGGCTATGACGAGGTGAATTTGAACGTCGGCTGTCCCAGTGACCGGGTGCAGTCAGGCCGGTTCGGTGCCTGCCTGATGGCCGAACCGGATCTGGTGGCTGAGTGCGTGGCAGCGATGCGGGCGGTAGTGGCGATTCCAGTCACAGTAAAAACCCGCATCGGCATCGATGATCGGGATTCTTATGAGGCACTGGCGGAGTTTGTGCGTCGTGTGGCGGCAGGCGGTTGCGAAACGTTCATCATTCACGCCCGCAAGGCGTGGCTCAAGGGTTTAAGTCCCCGGGAAAATCGGGAAATTCCACCCTTGCGCTATGAGGTGGTTTATCAATTGAAGCGGGACTTTCCCAACCTGACGGTCGTGCTGAATGGCGGGTTGACGACGCTGGATCAGGCCGTAGAGCAGTTGGATCAGGTTGACGGGGTCATGCTAGGCCGGGCGGCTTGCGAGAACCCTTTTTTACTGGCAGGGGTGGATCAACGGTTTTTCCATGCCAGCGAATCACCGCCCAGCCGTCATCAGGTGGTTGCCGCATTCACTCCTTACATAAGCAAGCAATTGCGACAAGGTACGCCGCTGCACGGCATGACCCGGCTGATGCTGGGACTGTTTCAGGGTATCCCCGGAGCGCGGGCGTGGCGGCGCACAATAAGCGAGCAGGGATGTCGGCGCGGCGCAGGGGTGGAGGTCGTGGAAAATGCCTTGCGGCATATTGAAGGCGGTTGAAGATTTCGCCGGGAGCAGACCGGGCGTCGGTTCCCGGCGTTAACGTGACCGCTCAGGCAATAGCCAGTAGCGCATTGAACGCACTGTTGGCAGTTTGCATGGTGAAAATACCCGCTTTGAATTGATAGGTGATCGCATTCTGCTCGACCAGTGGTTCAATCAAATCCGCTTTCGGTGCCTGTTGCTGATTCTGCGCAGACGATTGCTCCCCAACCGCATTCAACGGCTGAATCGACTGTACCGCAATCTTGTGGGCATTTTCCTTCAGGTCTTCCATGCCGGTGTAGACTGCACTAGCGCCTATATTCATTACGTTCATCACACACCTCCCACTTTCCAAATGACTGTCCCAGTATAAACCTAATTCGTCCCTGATAAATCAGGTTTCGATAGTATCTCTTTATGACCACATCTCACGGTTTGGTGACTGATCCCGTCAAGCATCGATGGTGGAACTTGATTATCATTAGCTGTCATTAAACCCGGAGGACCACGACGCCATGTACGAATTCCTGCACTACCAGGTCCGCGACGCTATGACCGCTGACCCAATTGCCATCAGTGCCAGAGCCAAGCTTCGTGAAGTCGAGGCGCTGTTCGAAGCCCATGACTTCAATGGCGTGCCGGTCATCAACGATCAGTGGCGTCTACTCGGCATCCTCACCAAATTTGACCTGCTCAAAGCCTTTTGTTTCGATGAGCACGCCCTGGTTCCCCATTACGACGAAATCATGGAACAGACCGCCGAGACCATTATGACTCGTGATCCGGTCAGCGTTGAACCACAATTGCCCCTCAGCCGACTTCTGCAAAAGTTGATAGAGATGCGCACCAAGAGTCTGCCCGTGGTTGAAAGCGGTCGTCTGGTCGGCATCATTGCCCGTGAGGATGTGCTCAAGGCGCTGCGCCGCGCCGCCATCCAGCATCAAATTCCAGCGCACGAGGCGTCGCCATCATGACCACTCTGCTCTATACCCACCCGGCCTGTCTGGAACACGACACCGGCTTTGGCCATCCCGAATGTGCAGCGCGGCTGACGGCGGTTCTCAACATGCTCAAAACCGCGCCCTTTGCCGCCCTGGAATGGCGGGATGCGCCTCAAGCGACCGATGAACAACTCACCCGTATTCACACCCTGGCCCATGTCGAACGGCTATTCGCCCGCCTGCCCCGCTATGGGCATTACGCTGTTGACGGCGATACGGTCATTTCTCCCCAGTCCGGTGAAGCGGCGCTGCGTTCAGCCGGGGCGGTCTGCGCAGCCGTGGAGGCCATTTTGAATGGCGAGGCGAACAATGCCTTTTGCGCCATCCGCCCGCCTGGTCATCATGCCGAACCGCATCAGGCGATGGGCTTTTGCCTGTTCAACAACGCCGCGATCGGTGCTGCCCACGCCCGGCAGATCGGCGGACTGGATCGTGTTGCCGTGATCGATTTCGATGTCCATCACGGCAACGGCACACAGGCGGCGTTTGAACACGATCCTGGCTACCTGTACATCTCCACTCACCAGGCACATATCTATCCCGGTACCGGTCGCCGCGATGAACGCGGGGTCGGCAATATCGTCAACGTGCCGCTCATGGCCAACAGCGGCACCGTGGAATTGCGCCAAGCCTGGCAACAGGACATTGAACCAGCGCTACGGGCATTTCAGCCGCAATTGATCCTGATCTCCGCCGGCTTCGACGCCCATTATCTGGATCCGCTGGCAGAATTGAATTTCAGTGAAGACGACTATGCCTGGCTGACCCGGCACATTCTGGCCATTGCTCAAGACTGCTGCGAAGGGCGGGTCGTGTCCATACTGGAAGGCGGCTACAATCTGCCGGCGCTGGCAGCCAGCGTCGCGGCCCACGTCAAGGTCTTGATGGAAATTCACCGAGCGGCGCAACGCTCACTGATCAAGGACATCCTGGAGCGCCAAAAGGCGAAAAGAGACGGGCGTTAATCATTATTGCGGGTCCTGGCCACGGAAGCACACGGAAAAACACGGAAGATGCTCGCCTTTTTCAGTGTCTTCCGTGTCATTCCGTGGCTAAACTCTCCACGCATCACCGGAACGACGATTAAGGTCCGCCCGGGCTATTGTTAATGGTATTGGAACAGCGCGAACCCCTATTAGAGGATTGAGAGTCATGTCACGAAGCAGAGTGGTAGCGGTCTACACCGGTGAAGCATTGGGCCGTTATGGATTTGAAGATCATCCCTTTGGTGAAGACCGGATTCATGCGTTCTGGGATGAGATGCATATCCGCCATCTCGACTATCAGGTGCGTGTCTTTCATCCAGAGGTCGCGACGGAAGAACAACTCCGGTTGTTCCACACGCCGGACTATGTCGAGAAGGTCAAAATCCTGTCCGAAACCGGCGATGGCCTGCTCGACTACGGTGATACGCCCGCTTACAAGGGTGTGTTCGAAGACGCCTCGACTGTCGTGGGCACGGTCATTGACGCCGTTCACAAGCTGATGAATAACCAGGCTCGGCGCGTTTTTGTCCCCATCGCCGGCCTGCATCACAGTATGCCGGACACCGCCTCCGGGTTCTGCGTGTTCAACGATGTGGGCGTGGCGATCAAGATTTTGCAGCAGGAGTACGGGTTAGAGCGGATCGCCTATGTCGATATCGACGCCCACCATGGCGACGGGGTGTTTTATCCGTTTGAATCAGACCCAACGGTTATTTACGCCGACATCCATGAGGATGGCCGCTACAACTTCCCACAGAGCGGCTTCCCGCACGAAGTCGGCAAGGGTGAAGCCAAGGGCCGCAAGCTCAATATCCCGCTACTCCCGTTGTCCGCAGACGATGACTTTATGATGATGTGGGATAACGTCGAGCAATTCCTGCGCAAGTGGGAACCGCAGTTTGTTTTCATCAACTGTGGGGCGGACGGTCTGGATGGTGATCCGCTGGCTCACTTGCACTACTCGGCTCGTGCCCATCGCCGCGCTGCTGCCGGTGTATGCCAAATTGCCGAAGAGTTCGCCGAAGGCCGCTTGCTGGGTGTCGGCGGCGGCGGCTATGATCTGCGCAATGTTGGCAAGGCCTGGGTGGCGGTCATTGACGCCTTCCTGGAAAGTCCGATGTCCTGAAGTCCCGGGAACGCCGGTCGCTGACCGGCAGGTTTCTTCGAAAAGACCGCTTTTGCACCGTCTCTTAGGATTGAATCCGTAAGGGATAAATTCCCATGAATGTCGTACCCTGATCCTTGATAGAAGTGAAAGAAACGGTGCCTTGTAAATACCGTTCACTGAGCAGCTTCATGCTATAAGTACCCAATCCCCGCCCTGCCCCTTTAGTAGAAAAAGAACGCTGGAACAGTTGCAATTGAATATCTCTGGGAATGAAGGTGGGATTCTTCACCCAGAACTTAATATTATCGCCTTCCAAGTCACAACCGATGGTCACGGTATCCCCGGATTGACTGGCTTCCAGTGCGTTTTTAGTCATATTCCCTATGACTCTCGATAAAATCGTTTTATCGGTGACCAGCACGATATCCCTGGATGAGGGGTCTATCACTAAATTTTTCTCTTTAGCCACTTCATGCAGTCGGTAAATACTGAGAATATTCTTTAATAAATCCAGTGAACTCATCTCGATCGGGTTGAAGGGTAATTCGCTACTTTCGGCGGCGCTGAGTTCCTTCTGGCTCCTGATTTCATCCACCAGCTTTTCAGCGCCAGTGTGAATCATATCTTTGAATTCTTGCACTTGACTTTCATCAATCATGCTAAACAGTTCCGACAAACCACGGACACCAACTGCGGTGTTCATAATGTCGTGGAAGAAAATCCGTTCAAGCGCTTTTCTTCTTTTTTCATGGCTGATGTCGGTGATCGCAAACACTGTGTACTGTTCATCATTCAACGTAATGGGTGTAGCTCTGACGCGCAAATCTAAAGCATCGGCATTTCGGCGAACAATCCGACATTCCTGAGTCGCCTGGATGCCTTTCTGGCTGGATAAAATGGCATTTACAGCACCACATTTCTGGCAGAATTCCGTGGTTCCACAGCCCATTTCGGATTCAAAGGCATGAAGGCAATCGAGTAGTTCACCAGGGCGAAATCCACAGATCTTTTGCCCTTGAATGTCTCTTATACCCAGAGCATCTAACAGATTCTGGTTGTAGAAGACGACCTGCCGCTCTTTGTTCAAGATCAGAACAATGTCAGTGACAGCGCTGTAAAGCTCTCTGATGTTGACGTTATTAAACAGTTGTTCTGACTGGGCTTTAATAGTTTCATTGCTCGAACGTTCAGCAGGAGCATAGCGGGTAGTTTCAGTCATTTATGTCATCCTCGGATAAAAGTTAGGGAAGTTGTTATAATTGCTTAATTTTCAAAAATTACCGTGTTATTATCATTCAGATTCAATGGTCACCGCATTCAATTCGTCAACCGTCGTTAAACCACGCAACACTTTCTTCATGCCATCATAGCGGATATTTCTGAATCCCGCTCTTTTTGCAGCTTCCTCAATTTCAATAATTGGGGCGCTTTTGGTGATGAGATGTTTAATCTCAGCAGTGACGATGAAAACTTCGTGAATAGCAATCCGCCCTAAATAACCAATGTGATTGCATTCTGGACAACCTTTCGCTCGATAAAAATAAACCTCTTTCTGCCCATCCCATATAAAATATTTTTCTATTTCTTCGGGAGTAAGTAAATACTTTTCCCGGCAATGCACACAAACCCGTCGAACCAGTCTCTGTGCCATAACTGCTACGATAGAGGGCGCAACCATGAACGGATCGACACCAATCTCAATCAAGCGTGTAATCGCCTGGAGAGCGGTATTCGTATGCAGGGTTGCTAATACTAAATGACCGGTTAAAGCGGCTTGTGAAGCAATTTTTGCCGTTTCAAGATCGCGGATTTCCCCAATTAAAATAATATCGGGGTCTTGGCGAAGAAAAACCCGCAGCGCCATCGCAAAATCAAAACCAATGCTTTGGTTAATTTGAACCTGGTTAATTCTAGGCAACCGATACTCAACCGGGTCTTCGGCGGTCATAATATTGACGCCGGGCTTATTGACATGTTTGAGTATTGAAAACAAGGTGGTCGATTTTCCAGAACCCGTGGGTCCAGTCACGAGAAAGATGCCATTCGGGTATCTAGCCACCTTTTTTATTTTATCGAGATTATCTTTTGAGAAGTTCAATTCTGACAAATCGGGCGCTTCATTTTTCTCTAACTGACCCAAAATTCTTAACGTGATCTTTTCCCCATAAATCGTCGGAACAGCGGAAAAGCGGAAGTCAATAGATTTATTGTAAAGGCTCAAGTTAATGCGCCCATCCTGTGGGCGACGTTTTTCAGTAATATCCAGGTTAGCCAGAATTTTTAATCGGGAAGACAGCGGGCTGTGCAGTTCCAGATCCAGCTTGATGCGATCTTGCAAAACACCATCAATCCGGAATCGGATGTAAACCGAGTCCTGTTGCGGGTCGATGTGAATGTCACTGGCGCGCTCCTTGAGACCCAGCAATAAAATATTGCGGGACAGATCAATAATGGCCTGGTCGCCAGTGAGTAATTTCAGTTGTTCTGCAGTAATTTTTTTTGTGCCTCTAAATAAAGGATTTTCAGTAATTTTTTCAATAAATTTATGGATAGAATCGCTACTTTGATATTGAATATCAATCGCGGTAAGGATTTCATCCGGGAAAGAATAAACCACACTGACTGGACAGCGGACTGCACTACTGATCGCATTAATCATGTTGGAATCAGCCGGTGATGCACTGGCCAGGGTCACTACGTTATTAATCTCATATAAAGGAATCACCTGGTTCTTTTTGGCAAATGTTTCAGGTAATTTATGAACAACTTGTGACTGGAACAAGGTTTTTTCCAAATTGACATACGAGAAGCCAATGGAATCACCCCACAGTTTGCCTAACACATCTTTCTTCTGAACGCCTGTTTTGAGAAGATGCTGCAAAACTTCAAGCGCATCATCGTGGTATTTGATGCGTAGTTTTTCGGCGTCTACATCGGGAATAATCCGTTCCGTCACCAATAATTCCATAAATTTCGCGTTCTTACTCATGATTCTTTCCTCTCCTTCTTCTCATTTTTTTTCTGCATCAACATCTTTCTGATTTCCTCCTGAGTCATACGAGCTGTCTTTTTTTCTGCCTGACCTACACCGTCATCGGCATCAATTTCCGCCAACATTTTGTTCAAATCGTATTTTTCTTCCATTTTAGCCACCTTTCAACTTTTCAGTTCTTCCCAGGTTTCTTTAATCATCTGTTTCAATTCCTGAATTGGAGTGTCTTTCAAAATATAGTTAGCGGCTCCAGCTTCAAGACACTGCTCAATAGTTTCCATATCAGCGACAGAGGTCATCATCATCACCAAGGCATCCGGGAATTCGTTTTTTATCTCTTTCAAAGCATCAATGCCGGTTTTAATGGGCATGTTAATATCTAAAAATGCAATATGCGGCTGTTCACGTCGGTAAAATTCAATGGCCTCAGCGCCGTTTTTAGCTTCCCCAACGACTATCGCGCCCATGGACATCATAACGGTCTTGAGCATTAAACGAATGTGTGCTTCATCATCCGCCAGTAACACTCTAATTTTGGATTCGGGCATCATTTTATCCTCGAAAGTTGAAAGCGAACAAGTTGTTTGGTCTTCATGTTTCACGTCGTTGCAAAATGACCTGAATCCTGCAACGCGGAGGTTCATCTGTTCACCCGGCAAGCCAAACAGAGGGCTGATGCGCGGCAGAAATGGGCAGCAACATCGGTAATGTTAGCCCACAAACCGCATTACTCCACAATGTGGTGCTCTGTGCAAGTCTTGTTGGATGGCGAAGAATTGCTGCGAACGGGCAATTTTCCCGCCTCATATCGGCGAAATCGGGTATGATTCCCCGTTTTCCATGCCCGCCTGTTGCCCCGAAGTTTCAGGCGCTTGCCTTTGCAGAGGTTGCCCATGTTCAGTCGAGAGATGCGGATCGCCGGGTTTGATGATGAGTTGCAGGTCGCCTTACAGGGCGAGAAACAGCGCCAGGAAGCCCACATCGAGCTGATCGCCTCGGAAAATTACGCTAGTCCGCGGGTACTCGAAGCCCAGGGTTCGGTACTGACCAATAAGTACGCCGAAGGTTATCCCGGCAAACGCTATTACGGCGGCTGCGAATTCGTCGATATCGCCGAACAGTTGGCCATCGACCGCGCCAAGCAACTGTTCAGCGCGGACTATGCCAACGTCCAGCCACATTCCGGCTCCCAAGCGAATGCCGCCGTTTATATGGCGCTGCTGGAGCCGGGCGATGTGATTCTGGGGATGAGTCTGGCGCATGGCGGCCACTTGACGCACGGCGCCAAGGTCAATTTTTCGGGCCGACTCTACCAGGCGGTGCAATACGGTTTGAACGAGGCCACCGGCGAAATTGACTATGATCAGGTCGAACGGCTGGCGCTGGAGTGCAAGCCCAAGATGATTATTGCCGGTTTCTCGGCGTATTCACGAGTGGTGGACTGGGCGCGGTTCCGTGCGATTGCCGATCAAATCAGCGCTTACCTGGTCGTGGACATGGCCCACGTCGCCGGTCTGGTTGCGGCTGGCGTTTACCCCAATCCCGTCCCACTGGCCGATGTGGTCATGACCACTACCCATAAAACCTTGCGCGGGCCACGCGGCGGGCTGATCCTGGCCCGGTCGAATCCCGAGATTGAAAAGAAGCTCAATTCCCTGGTGTTCCCCGGCACCCAGGGTGGTCCGCTGATGCACGTCATCGCTGCCAAGGCCGTCGCGTTCCTCGAAGCGCTACAACCGGACTTTGTTGATTATCAAAAGCAGGTCGTAGTTAACGCCCGCGCTATGGCCGGGGTGTTCATGGAACGCGGCTATGACGTGGTCTCCGGCGGCACCGATAATCATCTGTTCCTGGTCAGTCTGATCGCTAAAGGTCTGACCGGCAAGGCAGCCGACGCGGCGCTGGGCCGGGCGTGGATCACTGTGAACAAGAATGCCGTCCCCAACGACCCGCAGTCCCCCTTCGTGACCAGCGGCCTGCGGATCGGCTCGCCAGCGATCACCACACGCGGTTTCCGGGAAGCGGAATGTCGCGAATTGACTGGCTGGATCTGCGACATCCTTGCCGATCTTGATAACGAAGCGATGATTGACCAGGTGCGCGGCCAGGTCGCGGCCTTGTGCGCCCGCTTCCCGGTCTACGGCTGATCGCTTCCTTCAGGAGAACCCGCGGCCGTGCATTGCCCATTCTGCACAACCCCCGACACCCGGGTCGTTGACTCGCGACTGTCGGCGGAAGGCGACAAGGTGCGCCGGCGCCGCGAGTGTCTGCGCTGCAACGCCCGCTTCACCACCTATGAAGTGACCGAGTCGCTGATGCCGCCGGTGGTCAAGCGCGATGGCCGCCGTGAGCCGTTTCTGGAAGAAAAGCTGCGCACCGGGTTGATGCGGGCGCTGGAAAAACGCCCGGTCAGCGCCGAGCGTATCGACGAAATGATCCAGCAGGTCAAGAACCAGATCCGCGCCAGCGGTGAGCGGGAACTCAACAGTCAGCATATCGGTGAATGGGTCATGACTGAACTGCGCCGTGTCGACCCGGTGGCCTATGTCCGCTTTGCTTCGGTCTATCGCAGCTTTGAAGATGTAAACGCCTTCCGTGAAGAAGTCGATCGCCTGCAACAATCGCCCGGCGCAACAAATTCTGTGTGATGTCCGATTTTTCCCTTCCCTGGTCGGCAGACGACTATCGCCACATGACCCGCGCTCTGCGGTTGGCCGAGCAGGGACTCTACAGCGCCGATCCCAATCCCCGGGTGGGCTGTGTACTGGTGCGCCATGGCGACATCGTCGGCGAAGGCTGGCATGAGCGAGCGGGTGAAGCGCATGCCGAAGTCCGGGCGCTGGCGGCAGCCAGTGAACAGGCGTTCGGCGCTACCGCCTATATCACACTGGAACCCTGTTGCCATTATGGTCGCACACCGCCTTGCACCGATGCCTTATTGAAGGCAGGCGTTAGTCGGGTGGTCGCGGCCATGGCTGATCCCAATCCGCAAGTGGCGGGACGAGGATTGACGCAGTTGCGCACTGCCGGAGTGGCTGTGGAATGCGGATTACTGGAGGCGGAGGCGCGGGCGCTGAATCCCGGCTTTATTCAGCGCATGACCGAGGGCCGACCCTTCGTGCGGATCAAACTGGCCATGAGTCTGGATGGCCGCACGGCGCTGGCGTCGGGGGACAGTCAATGGCTGACTGGTGACGCCGCTCGCCAGGATGTGCAGCGGTTACGGGCGCGCAGTTCAGCCATTTTGACCGGCATCGGCACGGTGTTGGCGGACGATCCGCAACTCAATGTCCGACTGCCGGAAGCCCCCCGTCAACCCTTGCGGGTCATTCTTGACACCGAACTGCGCACCCCGCCAGCGGCCAAACTAGTGCAACTACCGGGTTCGGTGCTGATTTTCACCGCGGTTGCCGACCCTGCCGCCCAGGCACCCTTGCAGGCTGCTGGCGCACAAATCATCGTGATCCCGCGCTGTGAATGGGAGCTGAATTTACAACGGGTCATGCGGGAACTGGCTGGCCGTGAATGTAACGAAGTGCATGTCGAATGTGGCCCCACGCTGGCGGGTGCATTGTTGCAAGCGGGGTTAATGGATGAACTGGTGATTTATATGGCGCCGATCCTGCTCGGCGACCGGGCGCGGGGTCTGTTCCAATTACCGGAATTGACTAAAATGCAGGAGCGGCGGGAACTGGAAATACGGGATATGCGGGCGGTGGGAAAGGATTGGCGAATTAAGCTCCGCCCGATTTGATGCGATTGATGAGCAGGAGAATGCCATGTCCTACAGTAGTTTTACCCTCAAACGGGTTAAAGAAGAATTTGATATAAAAATTATCGAAAACAGCGATCTTTTTTCATCCATTCAAGCGATTGGTATTAGTGAATATCTGCAAATCACTTTAAATTATAATGTTCCTTTGGCGCTGGCGATCAGCACGGAAAAAGCGCGATCTGAACTGATTATTACTAATGTACTTTTGGAGTTGAAGTGCTATTTTAATGATCAAATGAGTCTGTTTTCCGGTATCAATCTGGATGTCGATAAAAAGCGGAATTTGAATGGGTTTTGCGATTACATTCTTAGTCGCTCGCCTGAACAGTTTTATCTGAATGCCCCTATCGTCACTATTGTTGAAGCGAAAAGTCAATCACCCCGTCCTAAAGGGCGAGGCTTGTGGTGGATAAAACCGCAAGTCTGGATTGACCAGACTCAGCCCAGAACATCGGGCTACGTTGCGGATAGGTTAA
>JFJP01038365.1_pt1 | contig 17875 bp, 18 predicted proteins | sample 431651 | NCBI WGS metagenome assembly JFJP01 (sample SAMN02602958, study PRJNA72255) | Microbial mat metagenome, whole genome shotgun sequencing project. | biome: fresh water; feature: sink hole; material: water; isolation source: purple microbial (photo- and chemosynthetic) mats found in...
TAAAAATATTAACAAAAAAGCGGTTATTCCAATCCATTCAAACAAAATTTTATCCCACAAAAGTTTATTCTCGGATTGCTGAATGAGGTATGGAATTGCGAAAACCGCCATCCATACAAACGCAAAAACAACAATTTCTATGCGTTGAATATGCTTTATTTTTGTCGCTGTTGTTCTCATTTATTGTTTTAAATAATGGAGAATTAAAAAACTATTCTCTCATATATAAATACTTTACAATTTTTTTTTAAATATTAATATCAGACTATCCTATCTACAAACCTATTTTCAAATTACGATTGACACAAAGATATAAATAAGTTACGAATAGTCTCAAATAATGGTCTTAAAAGTTTACTTATAGTTTTATTGCTAATATCGATGAGAAATAATCAACCATTAAATTATGAATGCTTCAGCATCTTCAGTTTTTTACTTTTGTATTCTAAGCCAGATTGTAAATTCACCCCAAATGAGTTGAAATTTTTAATATCTGAAAGTGCTCCAAAAATAACTTTTCGGAGTACACTCATTATTGCAAAAGTACATTACACTTCATTTAAATTAAAACAAGCATCAGTGAAATGCTGTTTTTTTTAAGTAAAAAAGTTACCAGAGAATTTAATTTGATTTTCAGGATGCAAAAAACCGATATACCAGGTTCTGGTATATCGGTTTTTTTTTGATTTTGAATTTACAGTGAATGTTTTATTCTGGTACAACTTCGAAAGCAACTTCTACTGTTACTTCTTTGTGAAGTTTAAGAGTTGCTTTATAAGAACCAACTTCTTTTACAGGTTCTTTTAATACGATTACTTTTCGATCAACATTGAAACCTGCTTTTTCGAAAGCATCTGCAATTTGAATAGGACCAACAGCTCCAAATATTTTACCTGTAGTACTGGTTTTTGCACCAACATTTAATGTAATATCTTTAACTTTTTCAGCTAATTCAAGCGCTTCATTTTTAATACGTTCAATTTTGTGAGCACGTTGTCTCAAATCTTCAGCCAACATTTTTTTTGCCGATTCGGTTGCCAGAACTGCTTTTTTTGTTGGTATAAGGAAGTTACGACCGTAACCATCTTTTACTTTCAGTATATCACCTTTGTAACCAAGATTGGTTACGTCTTCTTTCAATATAATTTCCATTCTTTTTCCTCCTTGTTTTTATTTCATCATATCGGTTACATAAGGAAGCAACGCGATGTGGCGTGCTCTTTTAACTGCTTGAGCTACTTTACGTTGAAATTTCAACGAAGTTCCGGTAAGTCGACGGGGAAGAATTTTTCCCTGCTCGTTAAGAAATTTTTTCAAAAATTCCGGATCTTTATAATCGATGTAACGAATTCCGCTTTTTTTGAAACGACAATATTTTTTCTTTTTTACATCTACTGACGGTGGAGTTAAGTATCTGATATCTCCATTATTTGCTGCCATTTTTTAGTTCTCCTTTACTTCTTTAGATTTAACATTCTTTCTTTTTTCGGCGTACTGGTAAGCATATTTATCCAAACGGAAAGATAAGAAACGTAGCACGCGTTCATCGCGGCGGAATTGTGTTTCCAAAGCAGCAACTACTGTAGATCCTGCATCGAATTGTAACAACGAATAAAAACCTGTTGATTTTTTCTGGATTGGATAGGCTAATTTGCGCAATCCCCAGTTTTCCTCATTGGTTATAGTCGCACCATTTTCTGTCAAAATGGATTTAAACTTTTCTACCGCTTCCTTCATCTGTGCATCAGACAAAACGGGAGTTAAAATGAAAACGGTTTCATAATGATTTAACATACTGTTTATTAACTTTTTAAAATTTATAACTTTGATTTTATTAAAGCGGGGCAAAGATACAAATAATTATTCGACTGACAAAGACAAACTTACAAAAAGAGATCCGATTTTTGAATAAATAAGTTGTTTGGGTAATATTATTGTTTATAAATTATTGAAATAAAATTGTAGCAATAATAATAGAACAGTAAATCACATGAATTTAATTGAGCGCACTGAAAACCTTTTGGTCATTAAATTGTTTAAATGTATAAATAAATAAAAAAATATGAGTTATAAAATTGCTTTTTTTGATTCTAAGCCTTATGATGAACAATCATTTAATCAGATTAACAAAAAGTACGGATTTGACATCAAGTATTATAAAGGGCATTTAAATATTAATAATGTTCTGCTAACAAAAGGGATGGATGTGGTTTGTATTTTTGTAAATGCAGTAGCTGATGCAGCAGTGATTGACGAACTGGTTAATAATGGTGTGAAATTAATTGCATTACGATGTGCAGGGTTCAATAATGTTGATTTAATTGCCTGTTACGGAAAAATTAAGGTTGTTCGGGTTCCTGCTTATTCTCCATATGCTGTAGCTGAACATACCTTAGCATTAATGCTCACTTTAAACAGAAAAACACACAAAGCATACAATCGAACACGCGAAGGAAATTTTGCACTGAATGGCTTGATGGGTTTTGATATGTATGGAAAAACTGCAGGAATTATTGGAACAGGGAAAATTGCTAAAATTTTAATTACGACTCTTAGAAGCATGGGAATGAATGTATTAGCTTATGATATTTATCCTGACGAAAATTTTGCAAAGCATCAGAATATCACATATGTGTCATTAAATCAATTGTATGAAAGTTCTGATATAATTTCTCTTCACTGCCCGCTTACCAAAGATACAGAATATATAATAAGTGATGATTCGATTTCGAAAATGAAAGATGGTGTTATGATAATAAATACAGGTAGGGGAAAACTGATAAACACTCATGCATTAATAACCGGATTGAAAACTAAAAGAATAGGCTCTGCCGGATTAGATGTATACGAAGAGGAAAGTGAATATTTTTTTGAAGATCGATCGAATATCGTAATGGACGATGATATTCTTGCACGTTTACTTTCGTTTAACAATGTAATTGTAACATCACATCAAGCATTTTTTACAAAAGAAGCTCTCGAAAACATAGCTGAAACTACATTCCAAAATATTCAGGATTTTATTGATAATAAGCAACTAATTAATGAAGTTGTTGCTTTGAATATGCCGAAGTGAGCTTACATAAAATATCGATTTAATAAGAAGTGGTAATTGTAAACCACTTTTTTTATTTAATTTCAATCATAAAATTCTGAAAAAAATAGATATCTTTCTCATGTTTTTATTTTTTATAACAGTTCTATTTCAAATACAACTATATTTATTTTGTATCTTTGCAATGAAATGTTTTTGTTAAAACATACCTATATAAAACTAAAGTGAAGAAGATTCTCTTATTAATTTCAATCCTTTTTATTACTTTTCAATTTGTATTTTCGGAAGTTCTCCGAAAAGATATGTACGTTAAAACCTGGAGAATAACTGATAAATTTGCAAGTGTCGATTCAATCAGGGTTGATACATTTCATATCAATTTTCAGGATGCAAATCCGATTGACCGATACAGTATTTCAAATTCATACAATGGAAATTTGGGTTCACCAATCCAATCAAAAATATATTTTGATCGCCCCGTAAACAAAACATTTATCTTTTCTAATCCATATTATCCTTATATCGATCAGATAGAGACCGCAACTTTTTATAATACCAAAACACCTTTCTCTAGTCTTAAATATTTGACCGGAGGTACTCAGTACAACGAGGAAGAACAATTTAAGTTCCTTTTTACAGCCAATGTCAACAAAAAGTTAAACTTCGGAACAACTCTTGATTATATTTATGCAAGGGGTGAATATGCAAATCAATCTGCAAAAAGGTTTGCAGGTACCTTGTTTGGCACTTACGATGGGAAACATTATTCTGCCACAGGTTTAATTGGCTTTAATAATCACAATAATTATGAAAATGGTGGTATCACAGAGGAATCATATATAACCAATCCTCCCCGTGGAATAAATCCGAACACTATTCCTACAAGTATAATTGGTTATTCAGGTCTTAAGTCAGTTCAGGTGTTTTATAATCAACAATATACATTGGGATTTGAAAGATCAATCAAAGTTTCTAAAGACTCTACTCAAAAAGAATATGTTCCTGTTACCCGATTCAGTCATACTTTGCAATATGAAGATTCAAGGAAAAGATATATTGAAAAATCAGCTGAAACCAAATTCTATGAAAATACCTATTTAAATTTGAAGCAAACAAATGATACATCAGCATTACAAACACTTTCAAATAGGTTTTCGATAGGTTTGGCCGAAGAATTTAATAAGTGGTTGAAATTCGGGATGACTGCTTATCTGGAAAATGAAATTGAACGTTTTACATTTATGGAAGATACCTTAGTAAACAATAAATTAGAATCTAACACAAAATTAGGAGGAAAACTTTCAAAAGAAAATGGAAAGTCGTTGAAATACAACTTTACAGGAGAAATTGATCTGATAGGTTATAAAGCGGGTGATTTTAATCTTCAGGCCAATATTTTCGGAAAATTTAACTTGTGGAAAGATGTTTTCTCGTTAAATGCCAATGGTTTTGTTAGGAGTGAAGAACCATCCTATTTTCTTCAAAATTTTCAATCAAATCATTTCAGGTGGAAAAACGATTTTTCAAAAACATATAAAACCCATATTGGCGGTACATTTTCAATACCATCACGTTCCTTTTCGTTGAATGTAAATATGGAAAACATCTCTAAACAGATATATTTCGATACACTTTCTTTACCTTCACAATTCGATGGCAATGTGCAAATACTTTCAGCAAACTTAAAATTGGATTTACATGCCGGAAAGTTTACTTTAGAGAATAATGCAGTTTACCAGCTTTCTTCACACCCCGAAATTATTCCTTTACCTATGATTGCACTCTATCATAATCTTTATTTTCACGATTTGTGGTTTAAAGTATTAAGTGTACAGCTCGGTACGAATGTTCGATTTCATACTGCTTATTATGCTCCATCATATATGCCTGCTACCGGACAATTTTATAATCAGCAGGAAACGAAAATTGGCAATTATCCTTTGGTAAATGTATACGGTAATTTTCATTTAAAACGCGTCAGATTTTTTGTGGAATATTATAATGTAAATCAATTATTTATGAACGGTGCCTATTTCTCTATGCCGTTATACCCTTTGAATCCTGCAGTATTTAAAATGGGACTTACATGGAATTTTTACGACTAATAAAAAAAGCTGCCCAATAGAGCAGCTTTTTTATTACGAAATCTTTTCAATTTCTTCTTGTAGGCTAATTTCAATTCCCTTTTTATCGTAAAATTTGTATTGTAAAAATCCAAGTTTCTGTGATGCAATAACTTTGCACCCAGTCCCGAATTTCAATTTCCATTGCAGTTTCATCGATACTAAACCTTTAGAGATGAAGGCATCTACATAAGGATGAAGGTGCAGGGTAAATTGTTTAATATTTAACTTATTTACTAAAAAATCAATTTTACTTTCCAACTGATCGGTAAATAAAATCGAAGGTTTGGTATGCCCGGTTCCATAACAAGTCGGACAAGTTTCTTCAATATCGATATCCATAACCGGACGTACTCGTTGACGAGTCATTTGCATAAGACCAAACTTGCTGAGAGGTAATATATTATGTTTGGCTCTGTCATTCGACATTTGATCACGCACTCGCTCGTACAGTTTTTGCCTGTTGTCTGTTTCGTGCATATCAATAAAGTCAACCACAATAATTCCACCCATATCTCGTAAACGAAGTTGGCGTGCTATTTCATCAGCAGCTGCCAAGTTCACATCCAGCGCATTGGCTTCTTGTCCATTCCCGGCTTTCGAGCGGTTTCCACTATTCACATCAATTACATGAAGTGCCTCGGTATGCTCAATGATAAGGTAAGCACCACTTTTAAAAGATACTGTTTTACCGAAAGCGGATTTAATTTGTTTGCTGATTCCAAAACTGTCATATATAGGAATTTCTTCTTTATAAAGTTTTACTATATCTTTTCGTTCGGGTGCAATTAACTCAATATAATCTCGAATTTCGTTATAAATAACAGGATCATTGATATGAATATGTTTAAAACTCGGGGAGAATAAATCTCTAATTATTCCCACAGTGCGACCTAATTCTTCTAAAATAAGCGAAACTCCTTTAGATTGTTGTACTTTGGCTATAGCTTCTTCCCAGCGTTTCACCAAAATTTTCAATTCATTGTCGAGTTCGGCAACTTTTTTTTCTTCAGCAACTGTTCGAACTATTACACCAAAACCTTTTGGTTTAATACTTTGTATCAGTTGTCTAAGACGTACTCGTTCTTCTTCAGTTTTTATTTTTTGCGAAACCGACACTTTGTCGGCAAACGGAATAAGAACAAGAAAACGCCCGGCTATTGATATTTCGGCTGTTAAACGGGGACCTTTAGTAGAAATGGGCTCTTTGGCAATTTGTACTAAAATGTCTTGTCCGGTTTTCAGGACATCGTTTATTGAACCGTTTTTTTCAATTTCGGGTTGTAATTTGATTTTTTGAATAGCAGGTACTTTTTTACGGTCGCTTAGTATCTGCGTAGTAAATTGATAAAGAGTGTTGAAATTTGAACCTAAATCAAGATAGTGTAGAAAAGCGTCTTTTTCGTAACCCACATCCACAAAGGCTGCATTTAAACCAGGCATTATTTTTTTTACCCTTCCCAGGTAGATGTTTCCCACTGCGAATTGTTCTTCGCGACCTTCGTGGTTCAGTTCTACAAGGCGTTTGTCTTCGAGCAGCGCAATAGATATCTCGGATGGTTGTACATCCACTACTAATTCGCTATTCACTTTTTTCTGTTTTTGGGTTTGTTGTTTACATATAAAAAAACAAACTCAAAGCCAAGATAAAGCTTTTAAGTTTGTTTTTCTTTGGCTTTAATAAATTTAAAGACCACAGTTTATAGACTATTTCTTTTTATGTCTATTTTTTCTCAGTCTTTTTTTACGCTTGTGTGTCGACATTTTATGTCGTTTTCTTTTTTTACCGCTTGGCATTTTTATGAATTTATGTTTTTAAAAAAAAATTATTTTACAACGCTTACAAAAGTTTTGGCTGGCTTGAATGATGGAATGTTGTGAGCAGGAATAATAATCGTTGTATTTTTAGAAATGTTTCGGGCTGTTTTTTCAGCTCTTTCTTTAATTACAAAGCTTCCAAATCCTCTTAAATATACATTTTCGTTTTTTGAAAGTGAATCTTTTACTGTTTCCATGAAAGCTTCAACAGTTGATAATACAGTTGATTTATCAATACCTGTATTTTTAGCAATCTCGTTTACGATATCTGCTTTTGTCATTGTGGTAATGTTTTTTATTAGTTTATAAAATATGTTTATTTATTTTTTTGATTTTCAAACGGACTGCAAATATATAGCTTTTATTCTGATTAAAAAACATTTGCAGAATTATTTTTCAAAAAAAGTGTGTATGTTTATCTCTTTTTTTCTCTTTTTTTATGAATTATATTTTTGTCATTCTTTTTGCCTTTGTTTTAAACGTTATTTGGTGATTAATTTAACTATTGAAAATTTTAGTTTATGTTTATTTTTAATCAAATCATTTTTTGGTTATATCGCTAATGATTTTACCTTTGCATTCAGAATAATTGAACATAATTGATTTATTAGCAAATGCAATTCTCATCAAAAGTATTAATCGACTGGTATGAACAAAACAAACGTGAGCTTCCCTGGCGTGACACAACAGATCCTTACCTGATTTGGATTTCGGAAATTATATTGCAACAAACACGTGTAAATCAGGGAATGAATTATTACCTGAGATTTGTTAAGCGCTTTCCTTCGGTTAAAGACCTTGAAAATGCTGAACAAGATGAAGTGCTGAAATATTGGCAAGGTTTGGGCTATTATTCACGTGCAAGGAATTTGCATAAAGCAGCCCAAAAAGTTGTATCAGCGCATGGAGGTGTTTTTCCTAAAGACTATGATGCTCTGTTACAACTGCCCGGAGTTGGAGTTTACACCGCTTCTGCAATTTGTTCGTTTGCATTCAATCAACCATATCCGGTTGTGGATGGTAATGTATACAGGGTTTTGTCTCGTTTATTTGGAATTGAAACAGCAATAGACTCAGGAGTGGGAGTGAAGTTATTTGCTGAATTAGCTTTAACACTTATTGATAAATTAAATCCGGGTTTATATAATCAGGCAATGATGGAATTTGGCGCTTTACAATGTGTACCTGTTTCACCGGATTGTAGTATTTGTCCATTCGTAGATGATTGCAGGGCATTCGAATTCGGTAAAATTGGTGCACTTCCTGTAAAAAAGCAGAAGGTTAAAGTGAAGGAACGATTTTTTAATTATTTTTTTGTGGAATTCAATGATAGAACATTTTTAAATAAAAGAACCAAATCGGATATTTGGGAAAATTTATATGAATTTCCACTTATTGAATCTGATAACCTTTTAACAGCTGAAACATTGATGTTAAATGATAATTTTCTAGCATTATTCGGCGGAATTGAAAATGTTGACATTGTATGTTTTTCAAAGCCAGTTAAGCATGTGTTAACTCACAGAATTATTAATGCTGCATTTATAACTATTCGTATTAAACAAAAAAACAAACAACTTGATAAATATTTGGAGATTCCATTTTGTGAAATCGAAAAATATGCAGTATCAAGATTAATTGAAAATTTTCTGGATAAAACAATATGCTAACAAATTCTCAATAGATTTTTTTTGAAAAAAAATTCCCATCAAATCAAATTAGAAATGATGGGATTTAATGTAAAAAAATCGAGGAATATTATTTTGAAAAGAAATTTTGCAAAACTAATTTTTCAAATTCAGCATAATCACGATAACCTAATTCCGATTTATATGTTGTTTTACTATTTATAAAAACTATTGTAGGCATTGCTTCAATTTTAAAGAGTTTTGTAAGTTGTGGCTCTTGGTCAACATCAATTTTATAAACAATAAGTTTTTTATTGTATTTGTTTTGAATGGCTTGCAAGTGCGGTGCGAGCATTTTACAAGGGCGACACCAAGTAGCATGAAAATCAAGAATTACGGGTAAATTACCTACTCTTTTAAAAGTTTTACTCTTGTCAAAATTCCATACTTTTTGTTTAAAAGCAGCAGTAGTTAGCTCTTCAATTTTTATATTTTCAGGTTTTTGAGCAAAGCCTGAAGTGCTGATTATCATTACGAACAATAATGATTGAATAATTTTTTTCATAAAGTTATTTTTAATTATTGAGTTTATTACTTTTTCTTGCATTGATTTTATTGATTTTTATTTTCGATTTTTGTTTTTCTTGTTCTAGTCTTAGAATATCCTTTTTTACAATCCATAAATGATATGAATCTGTTATTGCTTTGGTATCGGTATTACTAAGTTTATATTGATAATTAGTTTTCCCTTTTAATTTTACAGTAATTCCTGTATATATATTGTTATTTATGAATTTTACCACATTCTCAGCAGCTTCATCTTTAAATGTAACTCTTTCGAAGTAATAACTTTCATTCTTATAATAATGTTCAAGAATGTTTGAATTATTAGTTGTGTCAGGAACTGCAAAAAAATCGCCCGATCTTACCTCAATGGATTTATGGACAATTTTCGTGCCTGAATAATTACTGATTAAATTCAAACCTGCATTTTCATCAACAATACATTTCAAATAATTCCTTTCTGAGTTTTGTTCAGTTAGTTGCGTTTTGTGGATGTAATTTCCGTATTGTTGGTAAACTGTATCCTTTTCGAAGCGAAAGTTTTTAGCGATGGAATCAAATTCTTTTTTTTTGATAGGGTATAAGCTATCACAATACATTAATGTCCTGTGACTTTCACGTCGTGAAATCGTATCCTCAAAAGCAGCAGCAATTCTTCTTTTATTTACTAATTTTCTAAAATTGATATGGAAACTGTCAATTTTTATTTTGGCGCTGTTTAATTCATTTTTTTCAAGAAGGTTTTCGATTATCCTGAGTTGATTTTCTGCTTTTAATTCCTCTTTTTTACTTGAGTTGCAACTTGCAATCAAAAAAACCATCATAATTAGAGTAAAACGTTTTAATACAGATTTGAACATTTTAATATTATATATTGGTGGTAAAAATTAATTGAAAAGCAGTCCGAATGAAAACTCCATGCTGCCCGGTAGTATTTCTAATGGTGTTGAATATCTGCCACTTGAAATGTAATTGTCACTTAAGGCTATATTAGATAACGCATTTTTATAACAAATTTCACTGATTAATTTTAGATTCTTTGAAATGACTATTTCAGTGCCTATTGATATTTGAAAGCCTAAACTGCTTGGATTAGTTAAAGTGAAAATATCAATTGGTTTTGAAGTTGTGTTTTTATTAATATTTTGATGTTTTTCTGTTGCCGCAATAATAAATCCGGAATTTAATCCACCCTGAATAAAATAGGACATTTTATTCAATTCAGTTGTTTTAAACTTTACACAAAGAGGTACTTCTAACTGTGAATAATTCAGTTTATAATTATCTTTAGTTGTGGGATCGTTTAATGATTTATTATCGAAAACGTAGCCTCCAAAATTATTATAATTTACACCCGAAACTACAGAAATATTTTTGACGATTTCATAATCAGCAATTCCACCAATTCCAAATTTCAATGCTGCACCATCAGCTTGAAGATCGTTGTGATTTACTTTTACCCAATTTATTGAAGGACTAACTTTTAACCCAAAAGTGAATTTTTCAAAATCCAAAAAAGAAAAATCAATTTTTGAAATGTCATAAGGTAATTGTGGGTAATTAGTTGTTTGAGAATTTAATTTTACTACAAAAAGAAATAAAACTAAGAATGTTATTGCTTTCTTCATGATGATTCACAGAGTTTGTTTTTCAAATTTCTTTTGCAAAAATATAAAAGATTTTTATTTCTACTATTATAACTGCAAAATTACTAATTTAAACAGTCTCAACAGTATAGTGTTAACTTTTCAAAACAAACATTTGTTTATTTAATGTTATAGAAATTATTATTGAATTCAATTGATTTTTTTTTGTCATTTTTTTTGTTTCTGATAAATAATGAATATCTTTGCACTTCATTTTTCCTAAATGATATAACAATGCATATACTTAAAATTTATACAATCCCACTTTTATTACTGATATTTAGTTTTTCCTCCTGCATTACATCCCGAAAAATAAATTATCTTCAAAAACCGGATTTCATTATTCCATCGTACAAAGACACAACTTCGTACGAGGATTATCGTTTAAAACCAGGTGATCGTTTATACGTTAAAATATATTCAACAGACGACAAAACCAATATGCTTTTTAACGGAAGTCAACAAACCAGTCAAATGGCATTGTCAACCGGAGGTGGAAATTCAATGATGGATTTATATACCTATTTATTGTTGAATGATGGAAATGTGATTTTTCCAATGATAGGTAAGATAAACTTCGAAGGACTCACGTTAAGGGAGGCTACTGCTAAACTGGAAAAAGAGATTGCTCCCTATTACAAATTCAGTACTGTAGAGTTGAAAATAGTTGCACGATATTTCAGCGTAATAGGAGGGGGTAGAGCAGGTTATTTTCCGATTCCCCGAGAGAAAATTAATATCTTTCAGGCATTGGCGATGGCCGGAAATATAGATTTGTATGGTGATAGAAGCAAGTTAAGGATTATTAGAGAGACAGAAAATGGAACAGAGATAAAGATGTTTGATGTAAGAAGTAAGGATATCTTACATTCAGAATTTTATTATATTGAACCTAATGATGTAATCTATATACAATCTGTAGATGAACAATTTTATAGTGTAACAAATTTAACAGGTTTGTTTGGAATCGTTTTATCTACAATTTCGTTTGGCACCATTATTTTTACTTCGCTGTTTAATCTAAAATAAATGGTATTTATATTCATACTTTTCATTCATACTACACTATGATTTATAAGAATTACATATTTATATACGTTCTGGTAATTTTGACCTTTACTTCATGTTACAATTACAAAAGTATTGGTTTATTGCAGGATGATAACATATTTCTTCCAAAATATGAGAAAACTGATTTTACTGAATATAAACTAAGAGTTAATGACGAGGTAATTTATCGGTTAATGACATCTGACGAAACCATTTCAAAATTAATTAGTTCAGATTTGACTGTTGGTAGTGGCTTTATAAATTCATACAGAGTATTTCCTGATGGTACTATCGACTTGCCATTTATTAAAAATATTCCTGTTGCTGGTTTAACTCTTATTGAAGCAGCTAAAGTTGTTGAAGATAGATTCAAGGAATTATTACCTGATGCAAGTGTAAAACTTACTATTGCAAATAAAACTTTTACCGTAATTGGTGCTGGTGCAAATGGAGTTTTTCCAATTTACAAAGAAAAACTTACCATATATCAGGCAATTTCAATGTCGGGATTAATCTCAAACGCCAGTGATCCGAAAAATGTGCGTATACTAAGAGAAACTAACGATGGAACAGAAATATTACAATTTGATATAAGACCAAAAAGCATTATTGAATCAAAATATTATTATATCTACCCCAATGATATAATTTATATACAAACAGAACCTGCAAGTTTTTACAAAGTCTCGAGTTATGGTGGATTTATAAATACAATTACTACTTCATTATCCTTTCTTGTTACGGTTTTGTATTACAGCAAATTCTGATTTATTTTTTAAACTAAGTAAATAAAATTCGAAAATATGGATATTAATAAAAATATGGATATTAATAAAAATGAGAGATCTTTTACTGATGAAGAATCAAGTTTTGATATTAAAGAATGGTTAGCCATTTTTTTTCATTATTGGTATTTGTTTGTTATAGGTTTAATTTTATCATTAGGAATTTCTTATTTGCAAAACAGAAAATACTTACCATCATATTTAACTTCAGGGACTTTAATTATCGAAGATAATAAATCAAACTCCTCGGGAACACTTGCATTAATGCAGGGTTTTACTGTGAATGATGGGTTGAGAAATATGCAGAATCAGATTATCGTACTTCAATCAAACGATTTGATTTCGAAAGTATTTGACAGTCTACCACAATTTTATATCGATTACATTTCGCAGGGAAATTTCAAAACCCGAAATTTATACAAAAACAGTCCTGTTTTTATACGAAATGATTATGTTGCACCTGAAGCTTATAATATACTTTTCAAAATGAGTATAAATCCGAATGGAACATTTAAAATCAGAGCTGAAGACAATAAAATGTATGAGGGATTATTAATTACAGGGAAATTTGGAAAACCAATTGAACATAACCTGTTTTTTATAACAGTAATGAAAAATTACATTTTAAACGAAAAAAGAGATGTTTATTTTCAGTTTAGAAGTAAAGAATCGCTTGTTACTGAATTCGCAAGCAGACTAAAATTTGGCACATTAGTAGAAGGTGCCTCCGTATTAAAAATTTCGTTAGAAGGTGAAAATCCGGATAGAGATATGGATTTTATCAATGCTTTGCTTGGAACATATTTGGAAGATAATCTGGAAAAGAAAAACATTGTGGCAAGTAAAACAATGCAATTTATCGATAATCAATTAAATAATGTTTCAAAATCGTTAGAGGTTTCAGAAGGAGAATTAACTAGCTTCAGACAAAGAAATCAAATTGTAGATGTATCCTCACATACATCTGAAGTAATGGGAAAAGCTACGAATTATGATGCCGAAAGCTCAAATTTGAAATTAAAAGAAAATTATCTTAATTATCTGACAAAATATTTGAAAACAAATATGGACGAAGGATCAGTTGTAGCACCTTCAAGTTTAGGCTTAAGTGAACCAATGTTAATGTCATTGGTACAGCAGATAAATGAGCTCCAGTTGAAACGAAGTGAAGTAACCGAAAAGAACTTCTTTTATGGGAAATATACCAGGGATATTGAAAATGTTAAAACTGCTATTAATGAAGTTGTAAAGAATATGAAAGCTACAATGGATATTGAAAGGAATGAATTTAACAGTAGATATTCAAAAGTTAAATCAGATCTTTCAAGACTTCCAGGGATTGAAGTTCAAATGGGAGGAATTGAAAGAAAGTATAAAATGGATGACAATTATTATACATTTTTCCTTCAAAAGCGAGCTGAGGCACAAATTTTGAAAGCTTCGAATACTCCGGATAATAAAATACTGGATAAAGCCAGGGTTAAAGGAGTTACTAATACAGATAAAAGGTCCAAAACCACATTGATTTATCTTGCTTTAGGGCTATTGATTCCTGCTGTAATTGTAATTATTCTTGAACTTCTAAATAACACAATTCATTCAGTAAAAGATGTAGTTAAAAATTCTCCGTTCCAGTTAATCGGAATGGTTAGACATACTAACAGTAGTGATCCGTTATTAGTTGCAAAAAATCCAAGATCAGCATTTACCGAAATGTTTCGTGTAATACGAACCCGAATCGAATTCATTGCTCAAAGGAAAAAGAATATAATGATTATGATTACTTCCGGTGAATCAGGTGACGGAAAAACATATTTTTGTACAAATTTAGCTTGTATATATGGTATGGCAAGTTCCAAAACGCTATTAGTAGATATGGATATTCGTAAACCTAGTATTTATCAAAGATTAGATTTACAACAAACAAATGGAGTTACTAACTATCTTATCAACGAATGTGCCCTGGATGATATTATCATTAAAAAGCCGGAAGTCGATTTTGATTTTTTGCCTGCTGGAACTGTACCTCCAAATTGTGGTGAACTTATCAGATCTGAAAAATTGGTGGACATGTTTAGAGAGTTAAGATCAAGATATGATTATATAATTGTTGATACAAGTCCAATTGGTATTGTTGCTGATGCTTATTCACTCGCCACTCAATCAGATGTAAATTTATTCATTGTACGAAATGAAAAATCAAGTAAATCATTCCATAGAAAACTAACATCACAGTTGAAACTTGATAATATTCCAAATTTATATACTATAATAAATGACATTTCACTAGATGTAACTTCTTATTATTCAAGTTATTATTCGAGAAGTAATAGTTATGGATATGGATATGGATATGCTTATGGCGGATATACTTATGGATATACTTCGAAAAGAAAGAAAAGGGAAATGGCAAATTATCATAAATATTATCAGGATGATAAAGAGTTATAATAAATAATTAACTTGAAGAGAACTAAATATGAGAAGTTGAATTTGTGAATATACATGTTTAACTTCTCATATTAATATTGTCTAAATATAAATAAAATGAAGAAAGTAGCATTAATAACAGGTATTACAGGACAAGATGGTGCGTATCTGGCCGAATTATTATTAAAAAAAGGGTATATTGTACATGGTTTAAAACGAAGGTCATCCCTTTTTAATACAGATCGTATTGACCATTTATATCAGGATCCACACGTAGATGAAAGAAATTTGATTTTGCATTATGGTGATTTAACAGATTCTATGAATCTTACAAGAATTATTCAGGAAACTCAACCTGATGAAATATATAATCTTGCAGCAATGAGTCATGTAAAAGTGAGTTTCGATACACCTGAATACACTGCAAATGCTGATGGTATTGGTACATTGAGAATTCTTGAGGCTGTACGGTTGCTGGGACTTGTTAATAAAACACGCGTATATCAGGCTTCAACTTCGGAATTGTATGGTTTGGTACAGGAAATTCCACAAAAAGAAACAACTCCCTTCTATCCCCGTTCACCTTATGCAGTTGCAAAAATGTATGCATATTGGATTACTGTAAATTATCGTGAAGCTTACGGTCTGCATGCTAGTAATGGAATATTATTCAATCATGAATCACCTTTAAGGGGTGAGACTTTTGTTACTCGTAAAATCACACGAGCTGCTGCACGTATTTCAATGGGAATGCAGGATAAAATGTTTTTAGGAAATTTATCATCAAAGCGAGATTGGGGTCATGCAAAAGATTATGTGAGAGCTATGTATTTAATTTTACAACAGGATACTCCGGATGATTATGTTATTGCCACAGGAATTACTACTGAAGTTCGCGAATTTGTACGCATGGCTTTTAGTGAAATAGGGATTAAAATTGAATTCAGAGGTGAAGGTATTGACGAAAAGGGATTCATTTCAGATGTAAATGAAGATTTATTCACAGAAAGAGTAGGAGCTGAGTTCCTGGAAAACATTAAAGCGATTAAGTTTCCTGTTGTCGAAATAGATGCCGCTTATTTCAGACCAACTGAAGTTGATTTACTTATAGGTGATGCTACAAAATCGAGAACTAAACTAAACTGGATACCTGAATATGATTTGAAAGGTTTAGTACAAGATATGATGCTTTCTGATGTAAAATTGATGAAAAAAGAAACATATCTTAAAGAAGGTGGATTCCGGATAATGAATTATTTTGAATAATAATGATTTTGTTTTAAAGTATTGTCAATTAACAATTATGGATTTAAATACAAAAATATATATAGCCGGACATGCTGGAATGGTTGGTTCAGCTATAAAACGCAATCTTGAAAATAAAGGATTTACCAACATAGTTACTCAATCTTTAGAAGAACTGAATTTAATGGTTGAGAATGATGTTGCTGCTTTTTTTGAAAAAGAGAAACCTGAATGTGTAATTTTGGCAGCAGCTAAGGTGGGTGGAATTGTAGCAAACAATACTTATAGAGCTCAGTTTATTTATGAAAACTTAATGATTCAGAATCACGTCATTCATCAAAGTTATCTTCACGGAGTAAAAAAATTATTATTTTTAGGTTCATCTTGTATCTATCCACGACTAACCGAACAACCAATCAAAGAGGAAGCTTTACTCACAGGATTATTAGAGGAAACAAATGAACCTTACGCCATAGCAAAAATTGCAGGTATAAAAATGTGCGAAGCTTATCACTCTCAATATGGTTGTAATTTTATATCGGTAATGCCAACAAATTTATATGGTCAAAATGATAATTATGATCTTGAAAAATCACATGTATTACCGGCATTGATAAGGAAAATGATTCTCGGAAAATACCTACAGGAAAATAACTGGGAAGGTATTCGAAACGATTTGAATAAATTACCCATTGAAGGCGTAAATGGAACTTTTTCTGATGAAATAATTTTAAAAGTCCTTAATAAGTACGGAATAAGTATTGAGAATGGGAAAGTTTCTATAACATTATGGGGTACCGGCACACCTATGCGTGAATTTTTACACGTTAATGACATGGCCGATGCCAGTGTATTTGTTTTATTAAATTACAATGCGCCAGATAATATACCTTCACATGTAAATATTGGTTGTGGAGAGGATTTAACAATTAGAGAACTTTCTGAAATTGTTAAAAAGGTTGTTGATTATAAGGGAGATATTATTTGGGACAAAACAAAACCTGATGGTACTCCCCGTAAATTATTGGATGTAACAAAATTAAAAAGCATTGGTTGGAATCCTACTATTAATTTAGAAGAAGGAATTAGAAGGGTGTTTGCAGCATATAATTGCCGATAAATTTTTTTATAATTTTGTTTTATTCAAAATTTACTAATGTTATGTTCATTCAATTAAATAGAATATGGAATTTTCTACAATTATAAAACCAAAAAATAAACTTCTTGAGGTAGATTTTAAGGAAATATGGAATTATCGTGATCTTTTTTCTTTGTTTGTAAAACGAGATATTATTACTCAATACAAACAGACAATCCTTGGACCTACCTGGTTTTTTATTCAACCGTTGTTTACGATGATTATGTATATGGTTGTTTTTGGAGGTATTGCAGGAATTAGCACTGATGGTTTACCTCAATCATTATTCTATTTGTCCGGTATACTATGTTGGCAATATTTTGCTGATTGTTTGAATAAGACCTCTAACACATTTATAAATAACCAGGGTATTTTTGGTAAAGTTTATTTTCC
>JFJP01034780.1_pt1 | contig 17874 bp, 12 predicted proteins | sample 431651 | NCBI WGS metagenome assembly JFJP01 (sample SAMN02602958, study PRJNA72255) | Microbial mat metagenome, whole genome shotgun sequencing project. | biome: fresh water; feature: sink hole; material: water; isolation source: purple microbial (photo- and chemosynthetic) mats found in...
CTGGCCCAGACAGCCGGCGCGACGTTACTGGCCTGCCCGGCACCGTCGGGCGAGGACCGCAGCGTAGCCGTCGCAGAGCTGGTGGAAGCGCTCTGCGAGCTCGGCGAGGCGCGCGGGGAAGAGATGCTGTATCCGCTGGCCTATGGCCGGCCATCGAGCCTTTTTGAATACCTGGGGCCTGAAGACAACATCGTGCTCCTTGAGCGCGAACGCCTGTCCGGCCAGACCGAGGCCGTCAAGCGGGAGTACGCCGGTCTCTACCGCAAGGCCATGCTCGACGGCCCCGCGCCGCCCCCCGAGCTCATACTGGTGGATTTCGAGACGGTGGCCGCATCGCTGCCGAGGACGCTCGCTACCTGGAGCCTCAAGGATACCGAGTCGGGTAATCGCCTCGCCTTTGGTTCCGAAGCGCCCCGCTCGTTCTTCGGCAACGTCAACTACTTCCGCGACGAGCTGGATTCCCTCCTCAAGGCCAAGTACGAGGTGCATGTCTTTGCCGAGAACGTCGTGCAGGCCGAGCGCATAGGCTCGCTTATAGCGCGCGAGGAAGTATCCGTACACGCGGAAGGCCTGTCCGCGGGCTTCACCGTGCCGTCTGCAAAAATTGCCTTCGTCCATGAAGGCGAAATATTCGGCCGGCGCAAGCACGCTCCCAAGTCGCTCAAGAGCGCTCGGTCGAAGGTCATAGATACTTTCGTCGAACTCAATCCCGGCGACTTCGTCGTGCACATCAATTACGGCATAGGCCGTTTCGTTGGCATAGAACGCGTCAAGGTGATGGGCAACGACCGCGACTACGTCAAGATAGAATACGCCGACGAAGAGAGCGTGTTTGTGCCCATAGAGCAGTCCAACCTGGTCCAGCGCTACATCGGCAACGAGGGCGACGAGCCCCGCATGGATAGGCTCGGCTCCAAGTCCTGGGAAAACCGCAAGAACAAGGTCAAGAAATCGGTCGAGGACCTCGCGGAGCGGCTGATACGCATCTACTCACGGCGCAAGCTGGCGCGGGGCTTCGCGTTTCCGCCGGACGGCGAATGGCAGACCAGTTTCGAGGCTGCATTCCCCTACGAGGAGACGCCCGACCAGCTCACCTGCATCGATGACGTCAAGCGTGACATGGAAAGCGTGCGTCCGATGGACCGGCTGGTCTGTGGCGACGTGGGGTACGGCAAGACCGAGATTGCCATGCGGGCGGCGTTCAAGGCCGTGATGGGCGGCAAGCAGGTGGCCTTTCTGGCGCCCACGACCATTCTGGCGGAGCAGCACTACGAAAATTGCCAGGAGCGCTTCCGGTCGCTGCCGGTACGCTTTGGCATGATGTCCCGTTTCGTTGATAAAAAGGACCAGAAAAAGGCTCTCGCCGGTGTGGCTGAAGGCGCGATCGACGTGCTCATCGGAACGCACCGGATATTGCAGAAGGACATCGAGTTCAAGGATCTGGGCCTTTTAATCGTAGACGAGGAACAGCGCTTCGGCGTCAAGGACAAGGAGCGCCTCAAGGAGATGAAGGCCAACGTCGACTGCCTGACGCTGACCGCCACGCCGATACCGCGCACCCTGCACATGTCAATGCTCAAGATACGCGACCTGTCCGTGCTGTCTACGCCTCCGAACAACCGTCATCCCATCCAGACGGTGGTGGACGAATTCCAGCCTGACCTGATAGCCAAGGCCATCCGGCGCGAGGTGGAGCGCGACGGCCAGGTATTTTTCCTGCACAACCGCGTGGCGTCGCTTGACGACACCATGGCCTTCATCCAGCGCCTCGTTCCCGAGGTGATGGTGGAAAAGGCCCACGGTCAGATGGACAGCCACGAGCTCGAAGACATCATGCACCGCTTCATCCACCGCGGCTTCCACGTGCTGGTCTCCACGACGATCATAGAGAACGGCATAGACATCCCCAACGTCAACACCATCATCATAGACCGCGCGGACATCTACGGCATCAGCCAGCTCTATCAGTTGCGCGGCCGGGTAGGGCGCTCTGACCGCCTCGCGTACGCGTACCTGTTCTATCCCGATGGCCGCGCTCGGCTCAGGCTTCAAGATAGCGATGAAGGATCTCGAGGTACGCGGCGCCGGCAACCTGCTGGGGCGCGAGCAATCGGGGGACATCTATTCTGTCGGCTTCGACCTGTACCTGAAGCTGCTGGACGAAGCCGTCGCCAGACTCTCCGACGAGGGCTACAAGCCGGAGGAAGAACCGTACCTGGAACTCGAGTATTCAGGTTTCATACCCAACGACTACATAGGCCAGCAGGCCGTCAAGATGGAGATCTACAAGAAGATCGCTTCGATACTGTCGCAGGACGACCTGGATGCGCTGTACCGCGAACTCGAAGACCGGTTCGGCCCCGTGCCCGAAGAAGCGTCGAGCCTCCTGGCGCTGGCCGAGATCCGCGTGCTCTGCAAGAAGCTGTGCATAGCGACGCTCAAGGAGCGCAAGGGCTTCGTGACGGTGGAATTCTCCAAGGTGTCCAAGATTTCAGTAGACAGGCTCCTGCGGCTGATGAAAGAGAGCGGCCAGAAGATAAAGCTCGACCCGCACCGGCCCAACGTGCTCATGATCGCCACCGGCCCCATCGGCCTCAAGGAAAAGAGCGAGTTCATCCGGGAGAAACTGGCGGCGCTGGCGGGGTGATCGGCTGGACGGGTGGCGGCGAGAAAGCGCGGATATCAGGCTTGTGCGGCTGAATTTTCTGCGGCAGCGGCTGTCTTTGCGGTGAAGCGCTCGGCAAAATGGTACTGCTCGATGATTGATACAAGCTCGGAAGAATACTGGATGGTCGCCATGATTTTCTGCACGCCGTTCTGCAGACGCGTGACATTGGAGATTGCGCCGGGCACGGTAAACTGGAAGCTCCTGAAGAACAGCTTCATCTGGACGGGGGTGTCGATTTCGAGTTGCGGACCGTTCATGGGCACCAGGAAGGCCAGCGTGTCGCTGGCGAGCGCGAACAGCGCTACCTTTGCCTGTTCATCGCCTTTGATCAGCAGGCAGTAGTTGTTGAATCCCATCACCTTGGCGCTGTCCGCGTTGATCGAGATAAGCTTGCCCTTGAAATCCTCATACTCTACCTTGAGCCGGTCAAGCAGCATGAAGTAGTCAAAAAGAATGCTCAGGAGATCGGGTGGGCAGGGTTTGAACAGCACCTCGAGCAGGCCCACCGATTCCCTGCCTTTCATGGGGCTGACCGATTTAAGGAAGCACCGGGCGAATATCTTCAGGGGATTCGGCGAATTCCCTGGCTGGAAAATGAGGGTCAGCCCAGCCAGTCCGTTTACATAGCGCTGGAAGAAGGCCAGTTCTTCTCTTGAAAACGAGGCTATGAGCACGGCTCCGTGTATGGAAAGCCTGTACGGCACGCAGATGATGCTGTAGGTATCGAGCTTGACCATGGTCTGCCCCGGCTTGAGGCCCATCCTTGCCTGGGCAAAAGGGTTTATCGATGCGGTTTCGTTTTCAAACTGTGCGCGTAGATCTATCTGGGTCTGCATACGTGTATCAGTGTAACCGGCTATCGCGCTTCGTCAAGCGTCCCGGCGGGGTTTGGGCCGGGGGGGGTGCTGCCAGAAGAAGGAATACGGTTGGAATCTTGCCGATGGCCGGTGTCACCTTGCGCCAGGCCGCGGCTTCCATCCTCACGATGCGTTCCTGGGGGCTGGAGAGACCTATGGCTGCGCAGAAGAGGGTGTCGCTCCTGAGGACTTTTGCGGCGCTCTGGGCCATGCTGTCGTTGCGGTAGGGGGTTTCTATGTAAGCCTGGGTGGAGCCCTCCTGCGCCGACCGGAGTTCCAGTTCGCGGAGTGCGTTTTCCCTGCCGGCGGTGTCGGGTGGCAGGTAGCCCCTGAACGTGAACCGCTGCCCGCCGAGTCCGGTGGCCATGATGGCCATCAGTATGGCACTTGGTCCGGGCAGTGGAATGGACCTTATTCCGGCGCGCGAGGCAGCGGCGACCAGCGCAGCTCCAGGATCCGCAACACAGGGGCTGCCGGCCTCTGAAACGATAGCCGCATTCCTGCCCGCGAGCAGGGGAGCCAGGAGTCCCGCCAGGGCTTCCGGCTTTGTATGCTCGTCCAGGATACTCAGCGTCGAAGCGTCGAGGGCTGCCTGGGGCATCATCCTGGAGAGCACCCGTCTGGCGCTCCGTTCATTCTCTACTATGAAGTCCCTGATGTCATTGACGATGCGGACGACACGCGGAGCCAGTTCGTCCCTGGGGTCACCATCGCCTATCGGCACGGGTACGAGGTAGAGGATTCCGTTCATCTGCTTTCCTCCTGGACGCTGGCGAGGAAAGCCGCCACGTATTGTCCAAAATGTACTGCGGTCCGATCGTCGAATCCGTTTTCCCTGGCTCGTTCATGGGCCGTTGCCTGCGCCGATTCTATCTCCCTGGCGGAGAGCGGCAGTCGCTTGCCGATGAGTGTCAGTTCCAGCGAACGGTCCCTGACAAGGTGCCTGCCAGCAGCCACGAGCCGCAATTCAGAAATTGTTTCCTTCTCGAAACGGGCCGTAGCCGCGAAGGTCGAGGCATAGCATTCTCCCCTGTGGACCTGGCCCAGCCGATGCAAGGCGGTTGCATCCCATGGTGCAGTCGGAATGCGGATCCTGGTCAGCAGGGTAGCCGCAGGGAACTGTGGTTTGTTGTCCCCGTCTATAAGTGTATGGATGCCCAGCCAGCGCGCTCCACCTGCGTCACGTAGTTCGATAGCCGCGTCCATGCAGGCCAGTGCGGAAAAACAGGTCATGAAGGAATCCCTGGCTGCGATATTGCCGCCTAACGTAGCCAGGTTCCTGACCGTGGCTGTTCCTATGAGCCCCGCGGCTTCCCGCAGGGGTTCAAGTGCGAGGTTTTTGGGCAGGCCCAGTATCGTTGCCAGGGTTACGCAGGCACCAAGCTCCAGGTAACGGTCGGAACGGTTGACCGTTGTCAATTCCGGTATGCCACCCAGATCGAGCACCGAAACCTGTCGCCCGGCATTCCTGTCGTCGCTGCTCGTCTGGATGAGCGTGCCGCCTGCCCAGGGCACTGCGTCAGGTCTGCGCTTGAGTACGGCCATGGCTTCCGCCAGGGATTGAGGCGCGGCTACGTCGTCAACGTGCACGATCGTACTTCCCGCCCATGGTGGACTCGATGGCGTTGCGGACAGCCCCCAGCGTTACGGATGGGGTAGTGCAGCGGCAGTATACAGAAGACATGGTTTCGCTGATGTCCGAGTCAGATGGGCGCTCGGATGATTCGAGCAGCGAGCCGGCTGCCATGTAGACGGCCGCATCGCAGAAACCACAGAATTCGGCCCCGGCTTCTTTAAAAGCCCTGGCTACTGTCCCGTGGGCTTCTGTGCTCCTGAAACCTTCATAGGTTATGACTTCTGAACCCCTGACCTTGAAGGCGGGCACAAGGCATGAATTGACGAGCCGGCCATCCAGGAACAGGATGCATTTTCCGCAGGTGCCGTTCAGACAGTCGCTCATGAGGCTGGACAACCCGAAGCGATCACGCAGGAGATCCGAAAGGCGCTCCAGTGGTTCTGCCTTGATGCTCACGTCCTCTCCGTTGAGGATAAAATCTATGGTCATGACCTGTCTCCAAAGGGACTATCGGAATTGCCGAGTGGCAGTGTGTTCCACGGAACATCAAGGGCCTGGCTGAGTGCGTTTGCGAAGGCGGGGGGTATGAGCGCGTACGCCAGTTCTCCGATGCCCTGCGGGTCGGAATCGTCATCGAGGAAATCCACGACTATCCTTGGCGCATCCTTGAGGCGGGGAAGATGGTAACCCCGGAGGTCGTCCTGGTCTGCCGGCCCCTTTGACAGATCGAGGTGCTCCCCGAGGCAGAGGCCCAGTGCGGCCGCGGCATCGTGTTTCATGGTTCGTATGACGGCTTCGTTTGACAGGATGCGTCCAGCCTTGACGACAATCCAGATACCCCTTACTGCGGGGAGACCATCCACGGGGTCGAGTTCAAGTTCTACGACCGCACCGCCACTGGAAGCATCTTCAAGCGTTGATTCCGCAGCAGCCTTGCTGCTGCGCGCGCGCAGGGTTTTTTTTACGGTTATGGGAAGCGCTTCGCGGAATCGTTTTGAAGCCAGCCCCGAGCAGGCTGTTTCTATCAGCTTTGTGACGACGCTGACATTTCTCGAGAGCGTACTTGGCCCGGAGTCCGGTACCATGTCGGTACTGGGTTCCATGATCATTACTGCAGCTGGCTGGAGGCCTAGTGATGATGCCGCTGATTTTTTCCAGATGTCGATGGTGTCGCGGGAACCCGGACTCATGCTCGTGCGTATGGTCAGCCTGGAATCCTTGGACAGCGTTACCTCCACGGACGGCGCTTCGGCGCCGGTCCGGCTGAATACCGAAGCCGCCATCTGGTGGCCGAAAGCCAGGCCTATGCCATACCCGGGGGCTGCCGACGGGTCAGCGCGGCGTTTGCGGATCAATTCAAATGAAGACCGTTTCCTCGGGTAGTCACTTATGGCAAGCAGACGTGTGGCGATGGCATCATACGGCACCGCCCTTCTGAGCGGAGCACCGAGCGTCGTGTCCCCCCTGCAAGCCGCATTCTGCAACCGCCATTCCGATGGATCCAGTTCATGAGCCGCAGCGCAATCCTCCGCCAGCCGTTCTACGGCAAAACTCATTGGACCGGTTCCAAGCCCCACGAACGCACCCATGGGGGGCAGATCCGTCCTGACGGCCCTTGCTGTAACAAGCATGTTGGGGCAGGCATAGCCGCCGGCAGCAGACCGGATTGACCTGGAAACGAGTTCCTGGGCAAAAGGAGCATAGGCACCGGTGTTTATCATTATCCTTGCGTCGATAGCTACCAGATTACCCGATACATCCAACCCCGCGCGGTAGGAGGCCAGCATGGGCGAACGTTTGGTCGTATACAGAAAATCCTCAGGTCTGGTCAGCAGCAGCAATGAGGGGCGGCCACAGAGCATCGAGGCGAGCGCGGCATGACAGGCGAGGAGGGACGGGTACCAGAGCTTGCCGTCCAGGTGGGCTCCCAGCAAGGTTGGCCGGACTATCACCTCATTCTTGCTTACACCCAGGGTCGCGGCAACGGAGTCCCTGACATGAAATGGCCATTGGGTAGAAGAGAACACGACGAGCTTGTCATAGTCAAAGGCCGCCGCCGATCCCTGGGGTTCAGAATAGTAATGATCCTGGGGGCCGACTCGGTAGTCACCTTCGATGATGCGGGCAGCAGACCGCAGCGCTGCTTCTACATTGCCTGATTCCATCCTGTCCTCTGCTACCACACGGGAGCTTTCACAGGATTCAAAGCCATAATCAGCTGCTTCCTCTTCTACGCGGACCCTGGTCAGCGCTATGGCCTCCGCGACCTTGAGTTTGTCTGGCCCCACGATGAGTGCGACAGGCTCGCCCCGGTAGGATACGCGGCCCGATGCCAGTACGGGTACCATGGCGCCCTGGGCGTTCAGGATACGGTTTCCGGGTATGTCGTCAGCCGTAATGCTCCGGTAGTCGCGCGGCAGATGGGGCAGGCTCATCGAGACTATGGAACCACGGGAAACCGGAGACCTGATCGTTCCGACATAGACGGCTTCTTCGCGGGGAAAATCGGAGAGGCGGGCAATGGATGGAAGCCGGCTTTCGGTCCCTGTCTTCATGTACGGCGGGTTCCAGCAATTTCAAGCACGGCTCCGGCGACTCTCCTGGCCGCATCCAGCCCCATGCCCTGCCAGATCGGAAGGCTCAGGGTTCGCTCGAATATAAAGCTGGCCTGCGGGAACGATTCTGGAGTCAGGCCGTAGCGTTCTGCATAGTAAGGCATCGTGTGGAGCGGTATGAAGTGTACTGAAGCGCCTATGCCGCGCTCCGCCAGTTGCTCTACTAAGGTATCCCGGTCCAGGCCGCCGCGGTCGGTTCTCGTGCGCAGCATATAGAGGTGCCATGCATGGCCGTCTCCCCGGGGCGGGAGCTCAAGGCCCTCGATGCCAGAAAACGCCTCGTCGTAGATGGCGGCGATGGCCTTGCGTTCGTCCAGGAACCGTTGCGCCTTCGTCAGCTGAACCCTGCCTATCGCCGCCAGCAGGTCGGGCAGGTTGTACTTGTAGCCCGCCTCGGTAACCGCGTAGCGCCAGGAGGCCTTTTTAGCCGTATACCTGTCCCAGGCGGCGCGGTCAAAGCCGTGCATGCGCATTTTTTCAGCACGGGAGGCTACACGCTGATCCCTTGTTACCAGCATGCCGCCTTCGCCTGTGGTGATGGTCTTGGTTGCGTAGAACGAATAGACACCAACGTCTCCAAGCGTGCCTGCGTAGCCATCGGCGGTTGACGATGGAAACGAGTGCGCGGCATCCTCCACGAGCGAGCAGCCAAAGCGCGTCGCCAGTGCCTTGATGGCGCGCATGTCGCAGGGTAGGCCCCCGATATGCACGGCAATGATGGCCCGGCAGTTCTTCGTTGTCGACAGGAGCCTGCCGAGTGCATCCGGGTCAATGTTGTACGAGCCTGGAGCCACATCGCAGAATGCCACTTCCGCACCCAGGTGGCGCACCACCGCGGCTGTCGAGGTGAAGGTGTAGGGGCTCGTCACGACGACATCGCCTGGACCTATGCCCAGAGCTTCCAGTGCCAGGTGAAGTCCGCTCGTTGCCGAGTTCACGGCCAGCGCATGGGGCACTCCGACGAATGCAGCGAATTCCTTCTCGAACGCGAGCGCCTCGGAGCCGGTCGTAAGCCAGCCGGATCGCATGACGCGGAGGACGGCTTCCTCTTCCTCGATCCCGATGGACGGTCGTGCGAAGGGCAGGAAATCAGTATTCGGGCTCATCGGGTATCTCCTCTACGGTGGGCACATGGGCCCGCAACGCTGCGCGGAGCATTTTACGGTTGCGGTATGATTCTGGTTGCGCCGCATCGAAGAAACAGGCTGGCGTGAGTGCTTCCAGTGCCGCGTCGAGATTGAACGAACTGCCAGAACGCTGAAGCCTGTTGATCCTCGGGAAACCCGTCCGTTCCAGCTTCTCGTCATCCGCGAAGAGTTTCTCCTCCAGCCGCTCGCCCGGGCGGAGGCCTATATATTCTATCTTGATGTCCTTGTCGGGAACAAAGCCCGAGAAGCGGATGACCTGTTCCGCAAGGTCGCGTATCAGTATCGGATCCCCCATGTCCAGCAGGTAGGATTCGCCTCCGGCGCCGACACCGCCGGCTTTGAGCACCAGACTACAGGCTTCCGGTATGGTCATGAAGTAGCGGCTGGCATCGGGGTGGGTAACGGTGACCGGACCGCCGCGTGCTACCTGTTGCATGAACAGTGGCAGTATCGAGCCCCTGGAACCGAGCACGTTGCCGAACCGCACTGCCATGTAGTGTTCGTCGGGGCCGGCTCGGAGCTGGGCCGCCATCACGATGCGTTCCGAGAGGTATTTCGAAGCGCCGTAGACGCAGAGCGGCTCGACGGCCTTGTCGGTGCTGACCAGCACGAAACGCTTGACCCCGGAGGCCAGGCAGGCATCCACGAGGTTCTGTGTGCCGAAGACGTTGTTCTCTATGGCGGCTACCGTGTTGGCTTCCATCATCGGCACGTGCTTGTACGCGGCGGCATGGAACACCACATCGGCCTTGAGCCGCTTGCAGACATTGGCCATGTACACGGCGTCTTTAAGTTCACCGAGTATGGGCACTATGGCCGTAGAAACGCCGACACCGCCAGCCTGGAGGGTCCGCAGTTCCCTGTCTATCTGATAGATGGAGTTTTCACCATGGCCAAACAGGTAGAGCCGCTCCACCCCGGCAGACAGCAATTGCCTGGCCAGTTCAGAGCCTATGGAGCCTCCGGCTCCGGTGACTATGACACGCTTGCCTGAAAGCCACGCGATGCTCTTCTTGAGGCCGATCGCTACCGGGCTGCGGCCCAGGAGGTCCTGCGGATCTATTTCCCGCGCCTGGACCAGGTGGGCTTCTCCTTCTACGATCTGCGCGACGTCGGGCAGTATCCGTATCCGCGAGAACCCTGCGTTCTTCAATAGATAGTACAGTTCGCGCAGCAGTTCACGCGAGGCGCTCGGGATGGCAATGATGGCCTCGTCGGCGGGAGCACGTGCGAAGAGCTTTATCACGTCGCGTATCGGGCCGAGTACGGGAACACCGTCGATACGGCGGCCAACCTTGGCTTCATCATCGTCAAGGAACGCGACCACGGTGCCGAATACCGAGTTTTCCTGTATTTCCCGTGCTATGGCCCTGCCGGCAAAACCGGCGCCGAGGATATAGATCCTAGGATTCTCTGGAAGGTTTCCCATCGTCGCTAGCAGGTCCTTTCGCCGATCTATCGATGATTTCGAAGCCCATGTCGACGAGGAACGAGTTTTCGCACATGTCCAGACGCAGCTTTGCCCTGCGTTTGCGCATGTCAACCTTGACGATCAGGCCTTCGAGACCCTTGAGCGGCCCATCGATTACAACGATACGCTCGTCGACATCGAAGCTTACCTTCGATATATCGGCAACTTTCCCGAACGACATGAAATGGGCCAGCAACCTGCGGTCTTTTTCCTTGACCGGTCTGGGTTCTGCCGTAGTGGGCAAGGCCCTGACGAAGAACCTGCAGGTGCGGAGTGCCCAGCGCTGGTCATTGTCCAGTTCACCGGCTTCAGTGGCTACAAAGACGTACCCGGGGAATAGGGGCCTCTCCTCACGCCGCATCTTGCCGGCACGCCTGACCTGCATCGCTTTTTTGGGTACCAGGGTTATTGAGTTCATGGCCGGATCGTTGGAGATACGCTCGGCGAAATCATCCTCTTTGCCTGTCCAGACCTGTACGGCGTAGTATTCCATAGCCCCTCATCCTCCACTATCGCCGTCCGGAGCGACTGATTCGGACGAATCAAAACCGTAGCACAAAGCTCACGGCGACGGCAAGGCGCAATGTTTTTTTGCACCTGCGAGATACGGCTTAATCCGGAACCCTGGATCGCCGATAGATAATGAGAAAAAGGATGCGAATGATGAAGAACTTCATGATGACAGCCATGTTCTCGCTTGCGGCGGCATTCGTACCCCTCAATGCCCAGACCATAGAGGTCGCATTGCTTGAATCCGCAGGCGACGCGGGCGCTAAGGCAACCAGAACGTCTGAAATCATCATTTCCGGGGTGCTGGACGGCCTGTTCGATGCTGGATTCATCGGGACCAATGCACGTCCCATGGATGGCACCAGTGCGTCCTTCCTGTCATACGTCCCGGGGCTGGGTTCTGCAGAAGCATTCATCGATTACGTCATCGTCGTTTTTGCGGAATACAGTAGCGCAGGGCCTGTGCCTGCTTGTGGGTACCGTCTTGTCCGGGTTCGCGACAGCAGGGAACTGGCCCGCGGAACAGTACCCGCGGCGGACCCCGCTTCCGGTTCCAGTATCGATATAGACAAGGCCTGTGTCAAAGTCGGCAAGGCCATTTCAGCCGCGTGCGGTGTGGTAGTGCGGGGCGTCAGCGCGTCCTGGAGGAAGTATGGTCATGAAAAAGCATAGCCTGGTGCTCGCCGCCGGTATGGTGGCACTCGTCGTCCTGGCATCGGCCTCATCCTGGGAAGGAAGCGCGATGATGGGCTCGTACGGGGATTTTCCTGCCTCCGGCTACTATGCCGCGTGCAACTCCTTTCCACGAAATACCTCCGTCGAGGTTGCCAATCTGGAAAACGGCCGTTCCATAACGGTCATCGTTACGAAGGGGCTGGAAAGTTCCGGCATCTTCATGATGCTCTCGGTGGAGGCTGCCCAGGCACTGGGGGTGCAGTCCGGCAGGGTGGCCCGCGTGCGGGCCACCGAACCCAGGAGCGCGGTGGAACTGGCACCGTCCGGCGGCTCAGGCAGTTCCTTTGATCCGGATCTAAACCCGAGGCTTCTGGCCGCACAGGAACTGAAGCGGCTCGGTTACGACCTCGAACCCACAGCGACGGTGGCTACAGTCCAGAAGCCAGCTGTTTCAAGCCCGCGGGTCGAACCTGCGCCTGCGGTTGTTCCACCACCCATCGCCGCCGAGCCAATAGCCGTTCCTTCAGCCCCGACGGTTGCTGCCGCTGTTCCGCCTGCTACCCCCGCTGTGGCCACCCCCGAGGTTCCTGCACCTTCTCCCGCGGCCGTATCGGCGCCAGAGAGGATGGAAGCACCTGAATCCCTGGCTGCCGTCAAACCACGGCCGGTGCGCACCATCGTGCTGCCCCAGTTGCCTGATCCTGCAGAGCCGGTAGCCAGCACCGCTACAGTGCCTGTAGCCCCTGTAACGGCTCCCGTGCCTGAAACAAGGCCCGAGGCTTACGCCATGGTGCTGCCCGAACCAGATGAGACACCGTTGCGGGTAGAGCCTTCCTCCATCCCCAAGCGCTACGATGCTCCATCGGTACGACCTGAGGTATCTTCTGGCGGCTTGCGGGTTCCATCTGCATCCGATCTGGCTGTCGCGCTGCTGGAACCCCTGTCGGTCGAAGAATCCCGGGCGGCGGCGTTTGCCCGGTCTGTACCTGAACTATATTCAGCTACTGCTTCAGCCGATCTGTTTGATCCGTCCGCTCCTGACTCGGAATCAGCCACCGCTCTGGCCCTTCTTGCTCCTGCCTACGCCGGCACTTCAGACGAATTCGGTTTGACCGACCCTTCAGTACCTGGCACCGGACGAGCTGATGCCATAGCGAGGCTTACCCCGCGCAAGGCGCCTGTTGGTTCCATTCCAGAACTGCTGTGGCCTGAACTCGAGGCTGATGAAATACCCGAGGTTCTGCTGGCTTCGCTCTCGGCTCCTGCCCCGGTCATCCCCGCCACAAGCCTCGCCGAGGGCGAGATCATCCTGCCGCCCAGCTTCGGACCCTCTGCAATTGCGCTCGAAACGCCGGCTTATGGAGCAGCCGAGACCATGGTCTCCCTCGATGACGCCGAGGCCGAGACTGCGGAAACTCCCGTCGCGGAAGCCCGTGCTGGACTCTCTCCAGCTGGAGTCGAAGGTATCTATGAGCTTGCTGAGGCTGAAGCCAAGGATGTTGAAAAACCTTCCGCTGATGGTTTGGCCGCTACAGCACCGGCGGATTCGGTTTCCGGAGTCGGTCTTGCGGATGCTGTGGAACAGAAACCTGAAACGTCGGCGCATCTGAACGGCCCCGCGGGAGAGGTCAGCCCGGTCGTCGCGCTGGAAGCTCCCCAGGAATACATCATTGCCATGGAACCGACTGGACCCAAGCCGCCGGTCGCACCCGCGGTCACAGCTCCTGCCGCCGTCAAGATAACCCCGCCGGTGGCAACCATAGCGCCTCAAGTGGCTGTAGTTCCTCCAGTGACAGTAGCACCTGCGGCATCGATAGCTACCGTTTCCGAAGCACTTGAAAAGGGACGGTACTACATCCAGGTGGGCGCATTTGGCAGCGAAGCGCTTGCAAAAGATTCAGCAGGCAAGCTCAAGACCGGCTATGCCGTACTTATACAGAAGACGAGCGCAAAAAGCAAAGATACCTGGCGAGTCTTTGTTGGCCCCCTGTCCCGCGACGAGAGTGGCGTGGCCCTCGTACGGGTCAGGGCGATGGGCTACAAAGACGCCTTCGTCAAGAGCGGCAGCTAAAAGGCTCTTGCTACCGGGCGGGTGCCTGGCGCCGGCCCGGTTTGTAGACCATCGCGGATTGCGTTATCGCGCCCGCGCCAAGCAGCGCGCTCAGGCCTATGAACACCACCGGCATCGAGGATGCCTGGTAGAGGAGGCTGCCGCTTATCGAACCTACCACTTGCCCAAAAGTCAGCAAGGCTTCGTGGACGCTGGCCCGCTTGTCGCGGTCGGGGGCTCCGCTGGTCGCATAGAACAGGGAGTTGTTGTAGATGGCCGACTGGAAAAAACCCACGACGGCAAAGCACAACGCAAAGCCTGCCGCGTTCCGTTGCAGTACCAGCGCTCCCAGCGCCAGAGCCGTCAGCAAGGACAGCGCGGGCAGAGCCGCACGCTTGAACTGCAGGAACGTTACCTTGCCCAGTATGAAGAATCCTGCAGCTGTCGCTCCCGCCCGTATCGTAAGTATCAGGCCTATCGATGATTCACTCAGTGAAAGCTCATCCCGCGCAAAAACCGGAAAGACGTTGAACACCACGCCCATCACCGCGTAGATGAGGAAGGCTCCGAGCCAGGCTGGGTAGCGGAGTGGCGTCGACCGGTCAACCACGACATCCGGTTTTTCCGCATCAGAGGCTACCTCGTCATCATCACCTACGAACAACCCCGATGCCAGCACGAATACGGCATTCAGGGCATACAGTGCTACCGCGACTATAATGGGGAGCAGCTTGCCGCGTTCCGACAGCACGCCGGCGAGGTAGGAGCTGAACAGGCCTCCGAAGCTCCATGAAAAGCTGAAGAGGCTGGTAGCCTTGTTGAGCTTGTCGCCTTCAAGACCCTTGGAGAGCCAGCCCATTACCGGTGGCCAGAAGAAGGCCATGATGAAGCCGTAGGCCGTATATGCCGCAAAAGCCTGCCAGAGCCCTGGTCGCAGCAGGAACAGCGAGAACAGTACCGTGGCCCCCGAGAGCATGATGAGCATCGAGGTTCGTGGCTTGAATCTGCCAACGACCCGGCGCAACACGATGCAGCCCAGAAAATATGACAGTGACCACAGGGCACCGAGCGACCCTACAAGGGCCGCACTGGCTCCATACAGATCCTTGATGACGAACAGAATTCCCAGCGACATGATGCCTATCGCAATGCTGTTGATGAAGGCCGCCGGCACGATGACTGCCATCTTGCCGAATCTATGTGTTCCGATATGCATGTACTCCCGCTTTCAACCGTGTACTGCGCAGAGGAGCCGAAGCGGTGTTCCCATGAGCCTAAACGGCCACGCCGCTACCGTATATCGCTCTGCACGCACCGGTCAAGCATACCGTCCTGCAACACCGTCGTTGACCCGGCCCCGGCCCCTGTTTACAATGGCTGACAGGATCTGGAGGTAAAGTACTATGGAAGAAACAGCTGACAGAGGTGCCAGGATAGCCGAACTGGAACGACTCATCGGCTTGCACCAGGACCTGTACTACAACTCCAGGCCAGAACTGTCCGATGCTGATTTTGATGCCCTGTGGGACGAACTGGTTTCCCTTGCGCCTGAAAGCCCTGTACTGACACGAATCGGAGCCGATGGCACCGACGGTTTTGCCAAGGCCAGACATGTGCTGCCTATGGGTAGCCAGGCCAAGGCAGCTGACCCGGAAGAATTCCTGGCCTGGTGCGCCAAGGTCAAGTTGTCTGAATACATTGTTGAACACAAACTCGACGGTGCGAGTCTTGAGTTGCAGTACGAGAAGGGCCGGCTGCTCCGGGCCGTGACCAGGGGTGACGGATTGATCGGGGATGACATAACCCAGAACGCCCGCAGGATGTCCGGTGTGCCGGCAACCCTCCCGTCGGCTTGGAGCGGTGCGGTACGCGGCGAAGTGGTCATGTCCAGGGCTGCTCACCGCGACTGGTTTCCGGACAAGGCCAACTGCCGCAATGCAGCCAACGGCCTCATGAAGCGCAAGGACGGTGTGGGGGTAGAACGGCTGGATGTCATCTGCTACGACGCGGCACCTGGCGGGCTGTACGATACCGGTTCAGGCTCGCTGTTTGCCATCACGCCCGAGCCACCGTTTGACGACGAGCTCTCCAAACTGGCCTGGCTTCGCGCGGCCGGGTTCACGGTAGCGGAAGCCGAGCGGTTCGTAGAGCCGTATGAGGTTGTGGATTACCGGGCGCGCGTCATGGATGGCCGCGCGGCGCTGGCGTATGATATCGACGGGCTCGTCGTCAAGGCGCGCGTTGTCGACATAGACGACATGAAGCGGGACCGCCCGGAGCGCCAGATTGCGTTCAAATTCCCGCTGGAGGAAGCGACGACCACGCTGGTTTCAATAGAGTGGAGTGAATCGGGTGCTACCTACACGCCTGTGGCCATCATAGAGCCGGTCAGGCTTGCCGGAACCACCGTCAAGCGGGCCAGCCTCGCCAACACCAATACGCTGCGTGGCATGGGACTTATGCTTGGCTCCCGCGTCGTGGTGGTCAAGCGTGGAGAAATAATCCCCAAGATCGAGGGCCTCGTTGGCAATCCGCCCGACAGCCGCCCCATAGACATCCCCACCGTCTGCACCTGCGGGGCGGCCCTGGTGGACGACGGTACCCGCCTGTACTGCCCCAATGCCGGTTGCCCCAAGAAGGCCCTGCACCGGCTCGAGAAATGGCTGGCCACGCTCGACGTCATGGAATTCGGCACCACCATCCTGCGCAGGCTCTTTGACTCCGGCAGGGTACGCACCATCGCCGACCTCTACAGCCTGGGCGCGGAGGAACTTGCCGGCTACGAGCGCATGGGCGAGGCGAGTGCCGCTAAAATAGTGCAGAACCTGCGGACCCGCGCCGAACCGGGCCTGGCGGAATTCGTTGCCGGTTTCGACATCGAGGGCATAGGCCTCCTGACCGTGGAGAAGGCCGCCGCGCGTGGTTTCGATACCCTGGAAACGTTGCGCGCGGCCAGGCCTGAAGAACTGGCTGCGATTGACGGATTCGGCGACATCATGGCCGCCACGCTGAGCGAAGGCTTGAAGACCCTCGGGCCCGAGATGGACGCGGTGCTTGCTTCCGGTATCGTGGCCATCAAGCCTCCCCTGGCTGGCGGTGGCCCCCTCTCTGGCCTGTCGTTCTGCTTTACCGGTGAACTGAACACGATGAAGCGCTCCCGCGCCCAGGCCCTCGTCAAGTCGCTTGGTGGAGCCGTGCGCAACGCCGTGGCTTCTGGCCTGTCCTATCTGGTGACGAACGACCCCGCCTCGGGCACAGGCAAGAGCAAGAAGGCGGCATCCCTCGGTGTAACCGTCATCGACGAAACCGCCTTCCTCGCGCTGGTATCCAGCGCAGGGGACACGTCCTCGGCCAGATAACCGTCCACAGTCGTTGAAACGACGTCTCCTATTCGTTACACTGGCGCCTATTGCCGGGGAGCCGATTCTGTCGGCATCCAATCCACAGGAGTACGCCGTGAAGTCCGTTAGAGAAGCCTGGAAAGCAGCGGTTACCGCCGCCGTCGCCGAAGTATTACGAGAGAAGGGCGCGGACGCGGCTCTTGCTACCGCCGTAGCCGCCGAGAGTCCCCCCGACGCAAACATGGGCGATATCGGTTTTCCAATGTTCCCGTTTTCAAAGGCCCTCCGCATGGGGCCACCCCAGATAGCTTCTGCCGTAGCCGCCCGGCTGGCCACCTCGATGACTCCCGCCGGCAGTTCCAAAGCCGTAGGTCCGTACCTCAACGTGTTCCTGGACCGTACCGAAGTTGCCGCATCCGCGCTTTCCGCCAGGTCCACGGGTCAGGCTTACGGCCGGTCGTCGTCCCTGGCCGGTACCAGGATCATGGTGGAGTTCTCCAGCCCCAACACCAACAAGCCGCTCCACCTGGGCCACCTGCGCAACGACGCGCTCGGCGAGTCCAGTTCGCGCATCCTGCGGGCCAACGGAGCCGAAGTGCTCAAGATCAACCTGGTCAACGACCGTGGCGTGCATATCTGCAAGTCCATGCTGTCGTACATGGTCTACGGCGGCGGTCGCACTCCAGAAGACGAGGGCAAGAAGACCGATCACTTCGTCGGCGATTACTATGTAAAATTCAACGACCTCATGAAGGAAGATCCCAAGGCCGAGGAAAAGGCCCAGGAACTCCTCGTCAAGTGGGAGGCCGGTGATCCTGAAACCATAGCCCTCTGGAAGAAGATGAACGAATGGGCGGTGGGCGGCATACGCAGGACCTACGAACGCACCGGCATTACCTTTGACAAGTATTATTACGAGAGCCAGATCTACCTGACCGGCAAGGAAGAGGTCCAGAAGGGCCT
>JFJP01040430.1_pt1 | contig 17865 bp, 12 predicted proteins | sample 431651 | NCBI WGS metagenome assembly JFJP01 (sample SAMN02602958, study PRJNA72255) | Microbial mat metagenome, whole genome shotgun sequencing project. | biome: fresh water; feature: sink hole; material: water; isolation source: purple microbial (photo- and chemosynthetic) mats found in...
GAGTTTGAGGTGCATCGCCCGCTTTACGATTGGTGTTTGGACAATATCATTGAAACTGAATATAGACCTCGACAAATTGAATTTGCGCGTTTGAACTTGAACTATACCGTTATGAGTAAGCGCAAATTGCTGCAACTAGTTAAGGAAAACCTAGTTAGCGGCTGGAACGACCCACGAATGCCAACCATTTCGGGCTTGCGCCGCCGAGGTTATACTCCGGCTTCTATTCGCAACTTTGCCGATATTATTGGCATTGCAAAGCGAAATAACGTTATTGATGTGGCACTTTTGGAGCACAGCATACGCGAAGATTTGAACAAGCAGGCTTTGCGTGTTATGGGAGTTTTGAATCCTCTTAAAGTAGTGATTACCAATTATCCAGAAGACGCAACCGAATGGCTAGAAGCGGTAAACAACCCCGAAGATGAAGCTGCTGGAACTCGACAAATTCCTTTTTCGCGCGAACTTTACATCGAACACGAAGATTTTATGGAAGATGCTCCTAAAAAGTATTTCCGTTTAACCAAAGGCGGCGAAGTGCGTTTGCGTTATGCCTATTTTATTACTTGCACCGATGTTATTAAAGACGAAACGGGCAATGTAATTCAATTGGAATGTATTTACGACCCGCTTTCAAAAGGTGGAAAATCGCCAGACGGACGCAAAGTAAAAGGCACTTTGCATTGGGTTTCGGCACAGCATGCTCTCAATGCCGAAGTGCGACTTTACGACCGACTCTTTAGCGACGAAGCTCCTGATGCTGAGGGTAAAAACTTTTTAGATTCGCTTAATCCCGATTCGCTGCAAGTGCTCAAAAACTGCAAATTAGAGCCAATCTTGGTAGAAGCAAAAGTGGAAGACCGCTATCAATTTGAGCGTTTAGGTTATTTTTGCCTCGATAACGATGCTACGCCCGAAAATCTGGTTTTTAACAGAACAGTAGCTTTGCGCGATACTTGGGCAAAAGAGCAAAAAAAACAGGATTAATTTTTTTCAAAAAAGCTTCTGAAAATTGATTTAATGTATTTTATTTGAGTATTTTAAAAATAAATTTTCAGAAGTTTTTAAACCACAAAACTAAAACAAATAGACAATTTGGGGTTTGTTATATTCCAATGTTGCCAGAGTTAAGTGCTTCGAGGAGGCTAAATCCTTGCTGGGCTTAATTTTAGCGACTTTCTTATAATTTTAATCTTTTTTTTTAAGACTAATATGTTTAATACCAACAGTGTAGCCGAATATTACAATACAACTCAAATTCATTATGAAAAATGGTGGAATTTGAAAAAAAGCTTATCGCTTCATTATGGTATTTACGAAAAAGGGGTAACTAATTTTAGCGAAGCCTTAGTAAATACGAATAAAGTGTTGATGAATTTGGGTAAAATTACCGACCACGAAAAAATACTTGATGCGGGTTGTGGAGTAGGTGGGGCTGCAATGTATTTGGCTTTAAATAAGGAGGTTGAAGTTACCGGAATAACGCTTAGCGAAAAGCAATTAAAGTTTGCAACAGCAAGGGCACACGAAAAAAAACTAGAAAGCAAAGTCAATTTTTTATTGATGGATTACAGTCAAACGAGCTTTGAAAATGAAAGCTTTGATGCAGTTTGGGCTTGCGAAAGTATTTCGCATTCAACTAATTATAACTTATTTATTGCCGAAAGCTACCGCGTTTTGAAAAAAGGAGGACGATTAATTTTAAGCGACTTTTTTTTGACTAGCGAGAATCAGATAGATAAAAATAATTGGGTAAAAAAATGGATACAAACTTGGAGTATTTCGGAGCTATTAAATACCAATAAATTTATTGAAAAACTCGAAAAAGAAGGTTACAAAATACGCATAGCCGAAGATTTTACACAAAAAATTGAAAAAAGTGCAAAAAGAATGTATTATGCTGCTTTTTTAGGCGCAATATTTTCAGAAACCTATAATTTTTTCAATCCCAAAGTTTCTAGATTTGCAAAACATCACTATCGAAGTGGTTATTATCAATACAAAGCCCTTAAAAAAAATTTGTGGAAATATTACGTTATTGTTGCCTACAAAGAATAGTTTTTTTAGGAAACTATGACTTTAGAGAAGAAGATATTTTATTGAATTTCAATTAGTTTATTATGAAAAATACGGCTGAAACGATTAAAATACCGTTTATTTTTATAAGCAACAGCCCAGCGAATTCCCTTTACAGCATTTGTAAAAAATACTTCATCGCAGGCATTTAGCTCTTTTTCGGTAAGTTTGAAATCAGTTATAATTCTCATATTCAGCTCTTTGGCTATCGATAAAATTTGATGGCGCATAACACCTGCTACGCAGCCAGAAGCCAAATTTGGCGTAAAAAGAGATTCTTTCCATACTAAAAAAACATTAGAGCCGGTTCCTTCTACTAATTCGTCGGCTTCATTGAGCAAAACGCACTCGTCGAGCTTATTTTCATCGCGGTAAATAGCCGCCAAAATATAAGGCAGCGAATTAGCCGTTTTAAGGTTTGAAAATGAGCTTCTTGCAATTCTTGCTTCTTTGTAAATGTCGATAATTAAGCCTTTGGTGTTTAAATCGTAAGTGTCAGTGTCAAGTTTCTCTACTTCAATTAGATACGAAATTTTATTTGTTTCGGGCGAATACAAACCTCCTCCATTTCTGAAAACCATCAAGCGCACGCGCGCTCCCTGGAAAAGCCTATTTTTGTGCAAAGTTCCTTCAATTTCATTTTCCAAGAAAACTTTTGAAAAAGAATAAGGAATTTCCATTTTTAGCATTTTCATTCCGGTTGAGAGGCGAGCAAAGTGTTTTTCGAAAAAATATACGTTCATTCCGTTGGAGTGCATACTTTCAAAAAGCGCATCACCATAACGAAATGCTCTATTTCGTACTCCCAAAACTAGCTCATTATCAGGATAATATTGTCCATTTAAATTAAAATACAACAATTTTTTATGTTTTTAAAATGGTCTCTTATTTATAAAATTGTGCTTAAATAAACTAACAAAGATTGCTAATTATTTGAATGCAAATATCTGAAATATTTTGGTTTGAATCAATTTTTAAGGCATTTAATTTTACTTTTTTTGCAGCTTTTATATCTCTTTCTGAGTCGCCAATAAAAAATGACACTTCTGTATTGATTCCAAAACGCGCGATAGCTTTTTCAAGCATTTGAGAATCAGGCTTTCTGCAAATACATTTTTCTACACTTGAGTGGTGTGGGCAAAAATAAATTTCTTTGATAGAAATACCATTTTCGGCAAAAATAGACAGCATTTTGTTGTGAACTAGCTCTACTTCTGCTTTAGAATATTCTCCTTTTGCTATTCCTCCTTGATTTGAAATGATAATGAGCAAATAATCTGCAGATTGAAATTTTTTCAAACTTTCGATTATTCCCTCATTAATTTTAAAATCTTCGGGTTTGTAAACATAGTAAAGTCCTATGTCGCTGTTTATTACACCATCTCTATCTAAAAAAATAGCTTTGTTCATTTTTCGATAAAAATTTACGATAGTAATTGAGCTAAAAATACCTGATATAATTCTGGTTTTATAAGCATTGGAAATAGAAAACCAAAAATTCCTCCAGCTATATGTGCTTCATGGGCAACATTATCACCACCTTTTTTATTCATATAACTCGATGCTACCAAGTAAATAAGTCCGAAAACAAAACCCGGAATTGGAACAGGAATGAAAAAAAACATAATGCCTACCCATGGATCGAAAAAAATGGTAGAAAATAGCACTGCCGAAACAGCACCTGATGCACCCACTGCGTTGTACCAACTATGATTTTTGTGCTGAAATAAAGACGGCAAAGAAGCCACCGCCGCGCCTGCCACATACAAAAGCATAAAGAAAAAAGCTCCTTTTCCTATGTAAGAATTCAAATAATTATAACTTGTTTCAGCAAAAAAATACAAAGTTAACATATTGAAAATCAAATGTCCCCAATCGGAATGAACCAATGTGTGCGACAATAAACGATAATATTGCTTATCCTTATTTACAATGTACGGATTGTACAAAAGCTTGCTAAATAAGCGTTTATCTTCAAACGCTTGGTACGAAACATATACCGTTGCGCCAATAATTAAATAAATTAATATCATTTTTTGTGAGTCTGTTATTATATTTTCATATCTTAATACCAATTCCATTCAAATTGGAACTTACAAAAATAGCAGTAAACATTTAAAATGCAATACAATGTTGTTTTATTTTATATTTATTGCATTAATTTCCTAAAATTTCATTTTTTGAATGAAAATGATTTAGTATATTTGTGTGATTCTAAAATTGGAAAGCTTTAAGTCATGTACCAATTTAATTAATTAGAAATCAGTATTTTATTTAAAAAAAGAATCGTTTTTTTTTTTTGAAAATATAAAACATAAAATAAGCTAATATGCTAGAAATAAGAATAATAGAAAAAAACGATAATCCCCAAATAGCTTCAATAATAAAAGAAGTTTTAACCGAATATGGAGCTGACCCTAAAACTACAATGCTTGGCGATCCTAAAGTTAATTATATGTATGAGCAGTATTTAGAGCCAAATTCTATTTATTTTGTGGCTATTTTGGATGGCGAACTAGTCGGCGGTTGTGGAATAAAGCAACTAATGGCTAATGATTCAACTATTTGCGAGCTTCAGCGTATGTACCTTTTAAAAAAGGCAAGAGGTTTAAAAATTGGTAAAAAATTAATCGACTTGTCGTTAGAAAAAGCTAAAAAATTCAATTTTAGTAAAATATATCTCGAAACCATTAGTAATATGGCGGCAGCGCAAACTTTATACAAAAAGTATGGATTTAAAGAAATAAACAACTACTTGGGTGATACAGGGCACAGTGGCTGTGACGTAAAAATGTTGCTCGAAATTGCTTAAAAACATTTCAGCACAATGCTTGCTTTTATAATTCTAATCAAAAAAAGAACAAGATGAATACAAAAATATTTTCTGATTTTCTTCAAAAAGAAAATTTAGATTTGAATCAAATTAAAGATGCTAATTCATTCTTAAACAAAGCAATAGAATTATTACATTCAGATGAAATTAGCAAAGAAACATGGTTTAATTTTCTCGATAAAACCCGAACTTCCGATTTTTTAACGGCTCTCGAAACAGCAGAAAACAGAAACAAATGGGCTGAAACTGTTTTTGGCATTATGCAAAAAACAGATTATAATTTCCTTGATATGTTAATGCAGAGAGTAGATAAACACCCTGATAAAGTGTTATTTAGAGATATGTCGGAAGAAAATATTTCGGCATGGACTTATAGGCAAGTATTTCAACATTTAAAAGAAATTGCTGCATTTTTTTATTCTAATCAATTAGAATCACCAAGGGTTGCTATTTATTTGAATAACAGCATCGAAGGAGCTTCCATTGATTTGGCTTGTCTTGCTTTCGACATTTTCAACACACCTTTGAACGTTCATTTTACTGCCGATATACTTGCATATATATTTGAAACACTGAATATTAGTTTTGTAGTAACCGACACAATGGAGCGTCTTAAAGTGGTAACACAAGCCATTGAAATGACTGGAAAAAACATTAAAATAGTAGTTACCATTCCAGAACTTGAAAACAACGCAAAAGCCGATTTTTATTTAGGCAAAGAGTGTAAGAAATTTTCAATTAAGGAAACCGATTCTATTTTATCGAAGCGTAAGCGTAAAAAAAATAATCAGGTAGCTACTACTATGTTTACTTCGGGTAGTACAGGAATGCCCAAAGGAGTTTCGTTTTCTATCTATAATATTGTAAGTAAGCGTTTTGCACGAGCAGCTGCTTTGCCAAAAGTTGGAAAAAAAGAAACATTTTTATGTTTCTTGCCACTGTTTCATACGTTTGGCAGATATTTAGAACTTACCGGAAGTATCTATTGGAGTGCAACTTACACTTTTGCAGGAAATGCTTCTTCGGCTACATTACTCAAACTTTTTCCAGAGCTAAATCCAAGTATATTTATCAGTGTTCCAATACGTTGGGTTCAATTGTACGACGAATGTATAAAAAGGATAGAAAATTTAGATTCTGAAACAAAAAAGCATGAAGTAGTAAAAAAGATTATCGGTAAAAATTTACATTGGGGATTGTCGGCAGCAGGTTATCTTGACCCAAAAATTTTCAGGTTTTTTCAAAACTATGGTGTAGAATTGTGCAGTGGCTTTGGAATGACCGAGGCAACTGGCGGAATTACTATGACTCCGCCCGGAAATTACATCGAAAACTCCACCGGAATTCCACTTCCTGGAATAACTACACGCTTGGGCGAAGAGAATGAACTCGAGCTAAAAGGACACTATCTCGCTAAATATCTGGAAGATGCACAACCTGACCAAGTAATTCCTTACCCACACGAAGAAGATTATTGGTTGAAAACTGGCGATGTTTTTAAGATTAGGCACGATGGGCATCACGAGATAATTGATAGAGTAAAAGACATTTACAAAAACGATAAAGGGCAAACCGTTGCACCAGGAATGATTGAAAAACGGTTTTCGGGAGTTCCTGGAATAAAAAGTACGTTTGTGGTAGGAGATGCAAAGCCTTATAACGTATTGCTCATTGTTCCTGATTTGAACGAAACTATCTTAAAATCAATGGGTTCTGAAGAGAATCGTTCGGAGTATTTTCACCAAATAGTAAGCAGTGCCAACAAGGAACTAGCACCTTATGAGCGAGTTATCAATTTTACTGTTTTAGATAGAGATTTCACAGAAGAGCATGGCGAATTAACTGCTAAAGGGTCTTTCAAAAGAAAAGTAATAGAGCAAAATTATGAAGAGCTTGTCAAAAAACTTTACAAGCGAAATCATATTTATTTTCAAATGGGCGATGTTGAATTAAGCCTTCCGCGTTGGTTTTATCGCGATATTGGTATTTTGGAAACGGATATAGTATTGAATGAGAATGGATTATATAATATTAGAACAAAACAAGCTCTACGAATAGAAAAATACCCAAATACCGACAAATTTAGGATAGGTGATTTAGTTTATCGTATGAAAAACAATACTATAGATTTGGGCAGATTGGTAAGGCAACCGCGTTTGTGGGTTGCAAATCCGGAGTTGATTGCTTTTTCGCCATGCAAAGAAAGTTTTGATTTGCCGCTGAAGGATTTTTACCCAGAGATTTGTATTCCAAAAGACAGAAACGTTTATGCACCCGATAAAATACCTTTTGTGAAATCGATAAGCGATACCGATTTGATTTTTTTAAACAACTTACTTTCAATGGCTTTGCATAGCGAGCCTAAAATTGCATTGAAAAATCTTTCGGAAATTGAAGCTGTTTTTCCTGATTACGACCGCAATAATGCTGAAGTTATTCGCCGACGAATAGAGTCTCTTTCGTGCCATAACGACGAGGATTTGCGAATAATGGCTTATCGAATTTTAATTTCAAAAGACCCAGATTCCGACCTTACTTCTGTTTTTCCAGCCTTTATAAAATCAGGAAAAACTTTTTTGAACGAAGAATCGATTATGATAATTGCCAAAACTAATATTGGCAAGCGACATCTCGATTCCCTTCGCAAGCGTATGTTTGCTTACCGCAATGAATTAGAGTGGCCTGCTACTGAAAATATGCGCAGCCAATTTGACAATATTTTCAGACTTTTGTACAATTTTGGGCTAAATTACCCCAAATATTATAGTTCGATACGCGCCGAATTTGCAAGCTGGCGTTTGATGGAAAACGAACCTGTTTTGGCAAAATTGGCTGAAGAATATTTCTTTAAACTTTACACAGGTTTTCAAAAATACATCGATGAAAAAACCGAAACACTTAGCGACAAAACTTGGGAAGAAATTATTCTTTTCGACGATGGAATTACCGAAGAAGTTATTCAAAAAGTGAAAAGAAAATTAAAGATAGATAATTTTTTAGCACAATCAATTTTTTTAGCTTTCGACGATTTGAACTTTAAACTTTCCGATATTCCACCAAAAGGGATTTGGGTGTCGAGAGTCAGAAGTTATAGCTCAAGTATGTATTTTAGGCTAAGCATTAATACCACCAAAGGCAAGCATTTTGATTTGTTAATGTCTATAAACAAGGCAATTACAGAACCAGAAGGACTTCGTACCATTCAGCGATATTTGTCTATTGCAGGGCATCCGTTCGGAACGCCGGTTTTAACTCAGTTTGGTTGCTACAATCCTCGCATCGGAATTTCGTCGGCACGCTATGTGAGTGAAGTTTCGGCATGGGAAAAAATTCGCTCGTTGGCTCAAATTCAGTTGAGTGTGGGCGTTATTGATTTGCCCAATGTGTGGCGAAAGTTATTTATTAGAGCAATGAGTGCTTTTTACAAGGCATGGCACAATAGCCGCCGGCAAGTTTTGCCCGGATTTGTTTCGCCCAATAATGTGGTAGTTCCTGAGACTGATTTCTCTGATAGTTCGATAGTTATCTCCCTTTCTGGCTGGAAAAGAGTCAATTCGGTTTACCCGCTTATTATTGCCATGTATCATAATTTTTACAACAAAACCATTGCGCACTATCCAAATTTGTATAAACATTTGAATATTAGTTGGATATTTCATGCAATGATTGAAACTTTTGGCAAAAATGAAAGCACCAAACTTTTAATTTCATTTAGAGAAGAACTCTCGAAAAATGAAAATGTGATGCACTATCAAGCCTTAGTTTCGGCTTTGGATAATTATCTTGAAGGGCTTTCAAAACGGTACTATCTCCCTATTGCTCTGTTCAATGCAATAGATCGCTATACCGATTGGATTAGAAAAAATCCGCTTGCTGATGTGGTAGCTAAAGAGCAAACTATTGCCGAATTGTTTGAGCTTTATCGCTTAAATCAATATCCCGAAATAGTTCGCTATCGTTTTTACAACGAAACTTATTTCAAAAATTCAGAAGCTGCTATTGCCGAAGCTTTTGATATTTTGCTCAAAATAATGTCGCAAGACTCTAATATTAAGCCAATTCAATTGATTGAGCTTTCCGATTTACAAGAAAGTTTAACCAAAGAAACAGATAAATTGATTTTTAGTAAAATGGTATTTCCAAAAATGCCAGACCAACAACGAGTTACGATTTTGAAAATAGGCGAGGAGAAAGAAAAACACGTTGTGGTAAGTTCTATTTTGAAAGATAAAAATAATGTAGAATATACTATGCGAGAGCCACTTACGCCTAGCGAAACGGGTTCGATATATAAATTATTTTACAAAGAAAACTATCCGAAAGAAATTTCTAAAATGGATAAACATTTTTTGGTTATGGACACAGATTCGAATCTTGTGGCGGGGCTTTGTTACAAAATTCTTGAAAATGACATTGTTTTGCTCGATGGAACAGTAGTAACGACTCCACTTCACGGACGTGGAGTCGGTTCGGCTATGATTGAAGATTTTTTCATTAGGATGCGCTCGCAGGGGGTGAAAATTATCAAGGCGCATTTTTTATTTGGCAATTATTATTTGAAACACAATTTTAAAGTGGACAAAAAATGGGGTGCTTTGGTTAAAGTGCTTTAATTTTCTGCTTCTCAAACAATTTAAGTACTTGGCAAAACAAAGTATGCTATTAATTGGGGGTTCTGTACTTACAACTATTTTTGCACCAGATGATTTTTTATTATCTGGTGCTTTTTTTTGAAATTAGGCACGGATATTTTTAGGTTTAAAGAAAAAATTGGCTATTTTTAACGAATATTTTGTTAAAAAAGATAGTTATTTTCAAAAAATAAATTATTTCTTTTTTTTTCAACACACAAAAAAGCTTAGAAATAACAAGCACTAAGGAAAAAATGGAAATGAAGGTGTTTCTGTTTTTTTGTAAAATTTGACCTGTTGCCTTTGTGTAAATTGTTGATAATAAACTATTTATAAATATTGTATTTTATAATATTAAATCTGACAGATTTTTTAAGACTTAGCTCATTAATGGTTACAGATATACGTTGTTTCATTAAATATACGTTTATTAATTCAAATTTGTATATTTGCACTGAAAAAAATAATAAAAAATATAGTAAAAAAAATAGAAAAAATATGAAAACAAATTTCAAAAGCATTGCTATTTTTACAGTTTTTAGTCTATTTCTTTTAATTGCGCTAAGTTTTAGTGCTTGCAAAAAAGAGCCAGAACCAGAACCTACTGCTCAAAATGGCAATATTAGTGGAACTGTAAAAGATTTGAGTGGCACTCCCCTTGAAAATGTGGTTATTTCGGCTGAAGGCTTGGAGGAGAAAATTACGAACGCGCAAGGTATTTTCACGTACACCGACGTGGAAGCGAAAAGTTATACGCTCAAAGCAACTAAAATGGGTTACATCGACAAAACCCTGAATGTTAGTGTGGTTGGAAATAAAACAGTTGCCGCCGACATAAAACTTACGATGGGCATAAAACCTAATGTTTCGATCAATTTAGCAACCAATATTACCATGACGGCTGCCAAAGTGGCAGGGCGCATTTTATTGGTAGGCGATGCCGAAATTACAGCTTACGGACACTGCTGGAGCACAAGCAGTTCGCCAACAATTGCCGACAATTCGACCAATTTTGGTACCACAACTCAAGAAAGTGCTTTCGAATCGAGTATAGCAAGCATGAAATCGGGAACACAATATTACGTAAGAGCTTATGCTACAAATAAATATGGCACAAAGTACAGCGATCAAATTACTTTTTTTACACTTCCGGGCGAAGCGGTGTTGCTAACCAATGCTGCCACCGAAATAGAGTTCAATATGGCTAAAATAACAGGCAATATTTCTTCTACAGGCTTAGGAACTATTAGCCAACACGGTCATGTGTGGTCAAAAAATCCAAATCCAACAGTAAATGATTTCAAAACAGAGCTAGGAATAAAACCAACTACCGGAAATTTTACAAGTACAGTTACCGGATTAGAAATGGAAATTACCTATTATATAAGAGCTTATGCAATAAATGATGCTGGAATTGTTTATAGCAATCAAGAATCATTTACTACTACTAAAAAATTTAAAGACAAGCGCGATTCAAAATGGTACAATATTGTCAAAATAGGCAATCAAATTTGGATGCAACAAAATTTGAATTATTCGGCAGCAAATTCCAATTGTTTTGAGTATAATGATGCTAAATGTGTAGTGTATGGGCGCCTTTATAGCTGGGCTACAGCTCAAGGCGTAGCCCCTGAAGGCTGGCGTTTGCCTACACTTGCCGATTGGAACACTCTTATCACTGGTTTGGGTGGTGAGTCTTTAGAACTATTTCAATTTATTGGACTGCGCCTAACTTAGGTGCAACAAACACTAGTGGATTCACTGCTTTGGGAAGTGGCTATTTATCGAACCTAGGAGCATCAAAAGATGAAAATATAACTTCATTTTTCTGGACAAGTGCCTCGGTTGATGGAAGCAACGCAAAGTGCGTGCGCTTAGATAAAAATACAGAAACAGCTCCTATTTTGAATTATAACAAAGAGTATTCATTTTAACATTCCAAAAAAAATAAGTTTTGGAATGTTTTCTTTTTATTTTGATTTTCAGAAAAAGGAATTTTAGTTGAAAAAAAAGGTTTTTGCTAGTATTTTTGTTGAAAAAAAAAAGAAAAAAAAATTTTTTTTCAAAAAAAAATAAAATTATTTAGCTGATAATTAAATGACTAAAAAAAAACTTTAATTTTTTTTCAAAAAAAATTTGCATGTTAAAAAATAGTCTCTATATTTGCAGCCGATTTCAATAACGCGGATGTGGCGTAATTGGTAGCCGCGCCAGACTTAGGATCTGGTGCCGTGAGGCGTGGGGGTTCGAGTCCCTTCATCCGCACTTCATAAAAGAAGTTCATAGCTAAAATGTTCAAAACCGCTAAAGCCCTTAACACGTTTTAGCGGTTTTTTTTAATTAAGTAGTGAACCAAAATTAATTGTATATTTTATTTTGCTAAGTGCTTAAAAATAAGCAAGTAGCGAAAGGTTTGCTCAAGAATAAAATAGCACTGGTGCTTATTTTTTTAGCTTTTAGCAAAGATTACAGAACATAATCTTGCTGAATTTATGAAACGATTAAATTTCTGTTTTTTTAGTATAAAAAAAAGACTAATTTCCAAAACAAAGACGAATGAAAATTGTAAAAGAGCATATTAGCGACTTAAATGCTGTTCTTAAAATGACAGTAGAAAAACAAGATTACGAGCCAATAGTTGATAAAAAACTAAAAGATTATCGTAAAAATGTTACCATGAAAGGTTTCCGCACCGGTAATGCACCTTTGGGGCTTGTGAAGAAAATGTATGGAACTTCAATTATGGTGGAAGAGGTTAATGGATTGATTTCTAATAATTTGAATAACTATATCAAAGAGGAGAAATTAAATATTCTAGGCGAGCCAATTCCTTACAGCGATTCGACTCCTAACGCCAATGATTTTAATAATCCATCGGATTTTCAATTTTCGTTTGAAATAGGTTTAGCACCCGAAGTAAGCATAGAGCTAACCAAAGAAGTGAGCTATCCTTTTTATACCGTTAATATAACACAGGAGCTTATAGATGAGTCTATTGAGCGTTACGCTTTTCAATATGGCGAACAAAAAAATACCGAAATAGTAGAAGCAGATGATATTGTTTATTGCGAAATTATAGAAATAAACGATGAAGGACACGTGGTAGAAGATGGCTTATTTGTGGATAAAGCACCTGTTTCAATGAGAAAGGTAGATTCGCAGGAAGCAAAAGACTTATTTTTGGGAGCAAACATCGACCAAGTAGTAAGTTTTGATGTAAGCAAAGCTTTCGCCAACGATGCTGATATGGCTGCTCTTTTTGCTGTTTCGCAATACGAATTGGAAGAGAAAGTAAAAACCAAGAAATTTAATTTTACAATTAAAGAAATTCTTCATTATACAAAAGCTGAATTAAATCAAGAATTATTTGATAAAATTTACGGCGAAGGCGTTGTTAATTCGATGGAAGAATTAAACGAAAAAGTAAAAGAAGAGCTTGTAAAAAAATTTAGAAAAGATAGCGATTACCGTTTTCAGCTTGATACAAAAGCAAAATTGATGGAAATGCCAATTTCGCTTCCCGATGATTTTTTGAAGCGTTGGATGAGACTTTCAGACAAAAATTTAACTGAAGAAATAATTGAGGACGAATATCATTTGTTTGCTCAAAATTTTCGCTGGGAATTAATTAGAACGGCTATTTTCAAAAGCCAAAACATCAAAATACAAGATGCCGATTTGAAAAAAGCTGCTATTGAAGTAGCAAAAGCTCAATTTGCACAATATGGTTTGGGTTATTTGCCTGAGGAACAGTACGAACGTTTTGCCGAAACTTTACTTGATGAAGAAAAAGAAAGAAAACGTTTGGTGCAAATTGCAATTGAAACTAGAGTTTTTTCTCAAATTCAAAGTGTTGTTACGTTAGATGAAAAAGTAGTAAGCCTTGAAGAATTTAATAAACTATTTGAAAACTAATTTGTTTTTTTTGTAGAATAAACAGAGCACCTTTTTCCGTTTTTTGTAAAACTCGGAAAAAGGTGTTTGTTTTAGAAAAGGTCAAGCAATGCCGCCAAATTTAAGCCCTTCAAGGGTTTTAAATACTTGAAGGGCTATTTCGCGAATAACCTTAACTAAACGGACTTTGAATAGACAGGAGAAATAAAAATTCGATTTTTTGCCCGAAAAACGAAATTAAATTTTTATAAAAAATCAAACTATTCTATATTTGCAAAGTTTAAATTAATCAGTGCCAAAGATTTTTTTTAAACTGCTAAAATAATTTGCTAACTTAAATTGAGCAAATTTATAATTAAGAACCTTTTAAAAACGATAAAAAATGATTCCACATAACGAGTTTTATAAATATGCAACTAAGCATTTAGGCATAAACAGCACTACTTTATTCAAGGTAAGTTCTGCTATATCAAACAATTACATTTCGCCAACTATCATCGAAGAGCGCCAATTGAACATTGCTTCTATGGACGTTTTTTCTCGTTTGATGATGGATAGAATCATCTTTTTGGGTTTACCAATTGATGATTACGTAGCCAATATTATTCAAGCTCAATTATTATTTTTAGAATCGGCTGATCCTGAGAAAGATATTCAGATTTATTTTAATACTCCAGGAGGCTCTGTTCATGCAGGTTTGGGAATTTACGATACTATGCAATACATAAACCCCGATGTAGCAACTATTTGCACAGGAATGGCGGCTTCGATGGGAGCGGTTCTTTTAACTGCTGGCGCAAAAGGAAAACGCACTGCATTGAGACATTCGCGCGTAATGATTCACCAACCTATGGGCGGTGCTTCTGGTCAAGCTACTGATATTGAGATTACTACTCGTGAAATTGTAAAACTCAAAAAAGAACTTTATACCATTATTTCTAATCATTCGGGCAAACCTTACGAGCAGGTTGAAAAAGATTCTGACCGCGATTATTGGATGACTGCCGAAGAAGCTAAAGCTTACGGAATGATTGATGAAGTGCTAGTTCGCACAAAATAGTTGATAGCGTAACTTGTGAGTAACTGAAATTCTAAGAAAAGTAAAATTACGCAATTTTTTCTAAATTCTAATAACAAATTGTTAAATTGCTCTATTGTTATTTTATTGCGAAAAAATTTAAAATCTTGAATTTTACTTTTTTTAAAGCTACCTGCTCGTTAAAATATCAAATAATTAGGAATAACAATTTAAGATTAATAATTAGAAATTAGGAATTAATTACTAACGTTCTGATTAAAAAAGATAGAATGAAAAAAAATTCAATAGATAAATGCTCATTTTGCGGACTTTCAAAAAATGAAGTAGAATTACTGATAGGTGGAGTTGATGGCTTTATTTGCGAATCGTGTGTAGATCAAGCTCACGAAATTGTTCATAAGCAACCTGAATCGACAGCAAATTTTGATGTAAACAAAATTAAATTGCTTCGACCTATTGAAATTAAAAAATTTCTGGATAAATATGTAATTGGTCAAGATGACGCCAAAAAAGTGTTGTCGGTAGCTGTTTACAACCATTACAAGCGCATTTTGCAAGAAAAAGAATTTAGCAATGGCGACGAGGTGGAAATAGAAAAATCGAACATCATTTTGGTTGGCGAAACCGGAACTGGCAAAACGCTTTTGGCTCGCACTATTGCTAAAATGCTCAATGTACCTTTTACCATTGTAGATGCAACAGTTTTGACCGAAGCTGGCTACGTGGGCGAAGACGTGGAGAGCTTGCTAACTCGCTTATTACAAGCAGCTAACTACGATGTAAAAGCTGCCGAGCGTGGAATTGTTTTTATCGATGAAATCGACAAAATAGCTCGCAAATCGGACAATCCGTCTATCACGCGCGACGTTTCGGGCGAAGGCGTGCAACAAGGTTTGTTAAAGCTTTTAGAAGGTTCAAAAGTGAATGTGCCACCGCAAGGCGGGCGCAAACACCCCGACCAAAAAATGATAGAAGTGGATACAAAAAATATCCTTTTCATAGCTGGAGGTGCTTTTGACGGAATCGATAAAAAGATAGCTAGACGTTTGAATACCAAAGTAGTAGGTTATGCTGCGAGTAAATCGTTGGAAAAGATTGACACTAGCAATTTCTTGCAATACATTGCTCCACAAGATTTAAAATCGTTTGGCTTGATTCCCGAAATTATCGGACGTCTTCCGGGTTTGACTTACTTAAACCCGCTCGACAAGCAAGCTTTGCGCAATATTTTGACAGAACCAGTAAACTCTATCATCAAGCAGTACAAAAAATTGTTCAATATGGACAAAATAGAACTTACTTTTGATGAAGATGTTTACGACTATATTGTGGAAAAAACGATGGAGTATAAAATAGGTGCAAGAGGTTTACGTGCTATTTGTGAGGAAGTTATGCTCGATGCAATGTACAATTTGCCATCAGACAAAACAGCAAAGGAATTTAGAGTTACATTAGAATATGCCAAAGAAAAACTCGAATTGAGTACAAAAATTACTCGATTGAGAGTGGCGTAAGATATATTTTAGATGAAATAAAAGAAAAACTTGGTATTTTGTTAAAAGAAAATGTCAAGTTTTTCTATTTTTAGCTATTTTTTATGATAAAAGAATATGAAATAATTGTATTAGTTGATTCCGGTATTGGTAATGCTATTGAAGCTTTGTATGCGGTAGAATATTGTTTGGAAAATAATAAAAAAGTTGGCATTTTTCTTAACAATATAAGCCAATCATTCCAGAATTATCTATCAGAATGCTATGGTAACGAAGTAATTTTAAATAGTTTAGATAAAATTAAAACCAATGTATTACTACATTCATTTACCTATCATGATGATTTTCAATTAGATTATAAATATTACTTTTATATACAACCCGATTTTAATAGTAGTAAATACAAAAGCGAAACGGAGCAATATTTAGAAATAGTGCGTGCTCTTTATCCTTCCGATTTTAAAAGTGAAGTACTAGTTTGGTTGAAAGAAGATTTTTCAGATAAAGTAAGAGCATTGCAAGTTGAATCTAAATATGTTCTTTATCCGGGTAGTACTTTTCCAAATGCCTACAAACGTTGGCCTCACTTCAAAGAACTAATAAGCAAATTGAATGAAAAAAATGTACTTGTTTTAGGTGGGAACGACGATTTGAATACAAATTATTCATATATTTACCCCAAATATATCACAAAAATATTTCCGCAAATCGTACTTGATTCTATTTACTTTTGGCGTTTTTTAAAAAAGGCACATTTGCTTTTACCTTTTTCGCACAATGAGCATTTAAAAACAGAGAAATATGCTTTTTTTAATACTTTTTCATGGCACGAATTGGTAGCTATTTTCAAAAGTTGCAAGCAATTTGTTGGAAATGATGGCGGATTAAGTCAATTGGCTGGTGCAGTAGGCGCAAGTGGTATTGTGCTATTTGGCGCTACTTCAGTGGAAAAGAATAAAGCTTTTAATTCTAAAATGAAACCTGTTAACTTAAATTATGCTTGCCAACCTTGCCAATTTTCAAAAGTAGGAATCCTGGCAAAAAAATTTTATATAAATTGCCCGTATCAAATTAAATGTTTGGCTGATTTAAAAGTAGAAAAAATTACAGCAATATTGAATCAATTATAGCAAATGGAAGATGTACAATTGATTGAAATAGAGTATCTTACAATTCAAGATTTGAAAAAAGAGCTTCAAAAATCTGTTTTTTTTGAAGGGCAACATATTTTGCCAATAACAAAACACAGAGCCTTATCGCATGTAAATAACCCGCGTGCTGAAGCACATGATGTTGTGTTATTACTAGCAAAGAAACAGCATCAAATTTGTGGTTACATTGGCATGATGCCTGATTATTTGTTTCATGACAGCAAAAAATATAAAGTTGCTTGGCTAAGCACTTGGTGGGTTGCTCCTGAATTAAAAGGGCAAGGTTTGGGCTATAAATTAATGAACGAGGCTTTCAACTGCTACAATGATAATATTTTTGCAGTTGCTGTATCACCTCATTCTCAAAAAGTTTACCAGCAAAGCGGTAGATTTAATTTTCTGCCTATTGCTAAAAATTTTAATTTTATTTTTAAATATCCCGAAAACCCAAATATATCTTTTTTTAAGAAAATAGCATTGAATTCATTTAATAAAATGAACAAATTGCATCTTAATTTTTGGATAAAAAAAAACAAAATACCTGAAAATATTGATTTTCTTGAAGTTGATGAAATTTCCGATGAGTTATATGATTTTATAGTTGAAAATAATTTCAGTAATCTTTTTAAATGGAATAAAAGTGAGTTAGAATGGGTTTTAAAATATCCATGGGTATTATCAGAAAAAAAGAAAGAAGAAAAATATTATTTCTCTTCATTTGCACAAAATTTTCTGTATAAGCTTATTG
>JFJP01030235.1_pt1 | contig 17862 bp, 14 predicted proteins | sample 431651 | NCBI WGS metagenome assembly JFJP01 (sample SAMN02602958, study PRJNA72255) | Microbial mat metagenome, whole genome shotgun sequencing project. | biome: fresh water; feature: sink hole; material: water; isolation source: purple microbial (photo- and chemosynthetic) mats found in...
GCGCCTTGATGGTGATGCCGCGCTCCCGTTCGAGATCCATGGAGTCCAGCACTTGCTCGGACATTTCCCGCTGGCTCAGGCCACCGCAAATCTGAATGAAACGATCAGCAAGGGTCGACTTGCCGTGATCAATGTGGGCGATAATGGAAAAATTGCGGATAAGATCCTGTTTCAATCGGGGTTCCCTTGGCAGTGTGCGCGATGATAGACCGTCCGGTGCGGATGAACAGTATTCTTTGAACGTGAATACGTTAGGCGATTTCTAATCGGGACTATACCAGAAGCGGGAGAGCATTGTGGGTTGGGCAAAAGCCCGACCTGCGGGCATCCTCTTTCAAGGCCATCGCCTTACAGCACCGGGTTGCACAGCATAAGGCAGAGACGGGATTCTAAGCACGCCGCTGGGCTAAGTCCAGCATCAGAGTCGGCTCCCTCGGCCATTGCCGAACCGGGATCATGCCGACTCCAATCCCGGCGATTCGGCGAACCGCCAGTCATTCTTGCCCCCCCGCTTGGCCTCGTACATCGCCGCATCCGCCCGCCGCAGCAACGCCATGCCCATTTCCAGATTGGCCGGCCACTCTGGTCGGTAGAGCGCAATACCGACACTGGCCGTAACGGCGGCGGTCAGATCACCCAGCAACACCGGCTCCGCTAATCGCGCCACCAGCTTGCGAGCCACCGCCTCCGCCGCATCGGCCTGTTCCAGATCGACCAGGATGATCGTGAACTCATCGCCGCCCAGCCGAGCGGCCGTATCGGTAGCGCGGATGCATTGACGCAGGCGCGCCGCCACTTGCCGCAGCAATTCATCGCCCATCTCGTGGCCAAGGGTGTCGTTGACCGCCTTGAAGCCATCCAGATCAACCAGCATCAACGCGAGCATCCGCCATTGCCGCCGCGCCTGCTGCAAGCTCTTGCGCAACTGCTCAAAAAACAGATTGCGGTTAGGTAAGCCCGTGAGAGGATCAAAATTGGCCAACTGCCAGTTACGCTGGCTGATCTCGGTGAGCATCCGGGTTCGTTCCACCACTCGCGCTTCAACCTGCGCTTCCAGATTCCGGTCATAGTCCTGCAACCGGATTTCCGCTTGCCGACGTTCGGCTTCAACTCGCTGATAGTCGCTGATATCGGTCGTCGTGCCGCGATAACCGCGAAATTCGCCGCCGTCATCAAACAAGGGTAAGCCGCTGTTGCGCGTACAGATCGGTGCTTTCCGACCCGGCAACCGGATGTAAAGCACCACTTGCTGAAACCGCTGCTGATCCCGGAGCGCTGCCTGTAATATCTTCAGCCCGGCATCCGGTTCCTGTTGGGTGACATACTCCCGCCAGTGTTTCCCCAGTTGGCTGCGGAACGCCTCGACCGTTCGGGAAAAATGGCCGCGCACATCGCACAGCCGACCCTGATCATCAAATTCCCACAGCAAGTCGTTGGAGACCTCGGCCAGATCGCGGAAGCGGGCAATATCGACCAGACGCGCCTGGGATACCGCGCCGGTCAGTAGTCCGGATGCCGCCAGGGCGATCATGGCGACCTGCGCCAGATCCGGTTGCGCCAAATCAGCGGCCAGCGCCACGATGCCCAATTGATAGAGTAAAACGGTCGGCGTCGTCCCGCGCACGCCATGCGTTGCCGCAATCCAGGCCAACACCGGCAACAACAGCAAAATAGTGAACTCCACCCAGGCCCCATGCGGCACCCAGAGCAACAAACCCAGCAACGCCAGAGACAGACCGCCTTGCAGGAGGCTGAGGCGAAGCGGTGGCGGTTCAACGGCGGGGACGGTGTTGCCTGAGCGCCAAGGCTTCCCCCGGCCAAAGCGCCGGGCCAGTGGAGCGACGAAGACTAAAGCTAACGGCGCAAAGGTGGCGATGCCAATGAACGCCCCGGCAGCACTGCGCCCCACCATCTCCAGCCACGACAGGTCTGACGGTGAACGGCCGGACGCCTGAATTAAAGGGGCTTCCAACAGCGCCGCGAACAGGGCGCCCAGCGCGGCTGCGCCCAGAAAAGCGGCGACCCGGCGTGGGTCATCAAAGCGCCAGGCACCCGGACGCTTCCCACCGGGGCGGCGGCGCAGGATATAGGCAGCGACCAGGTAACCGGGTAACGACGCCAGGCTGGCGGCGACCGCATACGGCCAATTTTCGCCAGCCTCAACCGGCCACCCGACAATCAGTAGAGCCAATAACGGCAGTGGTGCAGCCCGCCTGCCATATTCCAGCAAAATCGCGAAGGTCAGACCGGTGCAGGGCACCCACAGATCAGCGCCGGTGAGTCGGTTGAAAACGTGGGTGGTATGCCAAAGGGCAACCCAGACCACGATATAGGCAACCGCCAGCGCCGCAGTGTGCAACCATCGGCGCTGAAGTGACACAGCGTTGTTGAAGTTTTCCGTAGCGTCCATTGTCGGTCTGACCTCGCGCATTTTTACAGACAATCGTCTTTTAAATTATACGACCACCGGCGCTGTCCATCGTGCTATCGATCAGTAATGTTCAACCGTGTAGATTGACGAATCCCGCAGCGCTGCCGCCAGGGCGTCGCCGACAATGTCCGCCCAGGTGGCGCAACCCACTTCATCGGCAAGCAGATCCTGACGGATTTCCACTTCAATATGCGGCAGACCAGCAGCACCGCCGTGGGTGTCCATGGTGAAACCGACGTCACGCCCGGAATACGGCTCGTTGTCACCCACGCACAGATCGGGGTACGCCTGAAAGCGGGTCAGCAAGGGTGCGGCCAGGCGGGGATCACGGTTCCACAGCACCCCGACATGCCAGGGGCGGTGAAAACCGTTCATCACCGGGGTGAAGCTGTGAATAGCGATGAGCGCCGGTGCCTGACCATGGCCGTGCCGCCAGCGATAAGCCATCGCCTGGGTAATGGCGTGGTGATACGGCCAGAATACGTCGTTCAAACGCGCCTCGGCGGCGGCATCATCCAGATCGCGGTTCCCTGGAATGAAGACGCCATCGCTCACCTCGGCAATGGATGTCGGATCGCCGGGCGGGCGGTTGCAGTCGATGACCAGGCGTGAATAGCCGCAGAATATCGCGGGCGCATCCAACTGCGCTGCCAGTTGTCGCGTCACTTCCGCCGCGCCAATATCCCAAGCGATGTGCTGGCTGAGTTCCCCCGGTCCCAGACCCAGTTGTTCCAGTCGGCTGGGAATCGCGTTGCTGGCATGGTCGCAAACCAGCACCGCTGAGGCCTGCCCCTCCGGATTGATCACGGTGAACGGCGGGGGATCGTCGGGGCTGAGCAGCGTTGAGTTTGGAAGGAAGGTTGAAACCGGCCGGTTCATGGAGAATTGACCTCGGTTCAATGCCAAGTGCCGGTGGTTAGCCATTCATTCTGCCGGGGCATTTGCAAGTGCCAGCCGCGTTCCTGAAGGTTTTGCAACACCTCGGCGGTCTCCTCTTGGGCCAGGCGGCGTTCCGGGTGCAGATCCAGATCCATCACATGGACGGGTTGGCCAATCAATTCCAGCAGGTTTTCGGGAATGCCGGAAAAATTATCCCGTTCTGCTAGATAGAGATAAGTATCCTGTTTCCGCGAACCTTTGTAGATTGCGCACTGCATCGGGTCATCTCCGGGAATGAAGAAGGGTTAAGAAGCACAAGGTATAATGTCCGCCACATAAAAAAACCACAGCGTCTTTCCGGGGAGAATATCGCTATGCCAATGATCGTTCGCCAATGCCTGCGCTACGGGTTGCATCCAGTGGTGGAAATACCCCGTTTACGCGGCGTGAGCGGGTAAGCAACGATGCGTATCCTGAGCCTGATTCTCTGGGTGCCCTTTTTCGGCGCGCTACTGATTGCGTTATTGCCCGCCAGTCAGCCTCGACTCCTGCGTGGTTTGGCACTCTTTCATGCGGGCCTGACACTGGCGCTCTCCTGGAGTCTGCTGGTTCTGTTTGATCGTACCACGGGGGCGATCCAGTTTGCTGAACAGGTGGTTTGGAGTTCCACCATTGGCGTGTCTTATGCGCTGGGCGTGGACGGATTGTCGCTGCCGATGGTGTTGCTGGCGACGCTGTTGTCCGCAGTAGCGCTACTGGCCTCGGGCCGGGTGACGACCGGAGTGAAAGGCTACCATGTCTGGCTGCTGATTCTGGAATTCGCCATCCTCGGCGTGTTCATGGCGCGGGATTGGTCGCTGTTCTTCATGTTCTGGGAACTGACGCTGATCCCGCTATTTTTCCTGATCGACCTGTGGGGCGGGGAGAAGCGGCATGTCGCCAGTCTCAATTTCGTGCTGTACACCATGGGCGGTTCGATCCTGATTCTCATGGGGCTGATCGTGGTCTACCGGTTCACACCGACCCAGTCGTTTGCCATGGCGGCGATGGCGGAAGCGGCGATGAATTTGCCCCATCAGGAACAGGTTTGGTTGTTGCTGGCTTTCCTCATTGGCTTTGGGGTGAAAATTCCCATTTTTCCGTTGCACGGCTGGTTGCCGCTGGCCCATGTCGAAGCGCCCAGTCCGGTCAGTATTCTGTTGTCGGGCGTGTTGTTGAAAATGGGGGCTTATGGCCTGTTGCGAGTCGCGGTGATGCTGCCGGAGGGGACGCTGTCGTTGCAACCGCTGCTCGTCGGCATCGCGTTGGTCAGTATTATCTATGGGGGACTGCTGGCCTGGCGGCAGAGCGATCTGAAAGCGATGATCGCCTATTCCTCGGTCAGCCACATGGGCGTGGTGCTGCTGGGCATTTCTACGCTGAATGAGATTGGCTTGATGGGCGCAGTTTTACAGATGACCGCTCATGGATTGATCGCCGGGACGTTGTTTTTATTGATTGGCTTGCTTTATGAACGCACCCACAGCCGTGAAATCGCGGATTACGGCTCGCTGATACGGGTGACGCCGCGTTTTGCCCTGTTGATGACGTTGGCCTTGTTGGCGGGAATGGGGATGCCAGGGTTAGCCGGATTTGTCGCTGAACTGCATGTCTTAATCGGCGGTTTTCAGCAATGGGGATGGCTCATCCTGTTCGCCAGCCTGGGGGTACTGATCAGTGCGGCTTATGCGGTGCGGACGATTGGCGGGTTATTCGCTGGTCCGCCGCGCCCGGAATTAGCCGATTTGCCGGACTTGCAACCACAGGAATTATTAGCGGTGATGCCGTTAGTGGTGGGGTTGTTGGTACTGGGGATGATGCCCGCGCCGCTGATTCATCTGATCAAAATGACGGTCGTTACCTTTTTCAATTTCTGAAGATCTCGTTTTGTTGAGGATTTAAATCACCACATTCGACCAGATCAATATCGCCTCTCTCAATAGAACCAGAGAGAGGCGTTCAATATTCCTAACTCCGCCGTGCGGTCTGACGCAACGTATCATACGGACGATCAGCAAAATGCGCTGGCATGATACCTTCCACCGAATGGGGTGTAATACCTAGCGCCTCCAGTCCGTTGCAGGAACACACGCTGTCCACTTGCAGAGACAGGTAGTTGTCCATGCTGAAAATCTTGACTGGCAACATCCCGAAGATTTTCGCCTGTAATCGCGCCATCGCATCGGGCAAGCCAACCACCAGCCGTTTTTTGCCCATCATCCGGGCAATATCCTCGACGATCTCCTTGAAGGTATAAATCCGCGGTCCGCACAGTTCGTAGCGCTGACCGATGGTGGCGTCATTGTCCAGGGCGGTAGCAAACGCCTGGGCTACATCGTCGACATAAACCGGCGCGAACCGGCTGTTCGGGCAGGCCAGTGGCAGCGCCAGACTGAATTTCAGCAGGCCGGCAAACTGGTTGTAGAAGTCGTCATCCGGGGCGAAGATAATCGACGGCTTAAAGCAGGTCACCGCCAGGTCTGCCGCCTGCATGACCGTATTTTCGCCTTCGCCCTTGGTGAACAGGTACTGGCTGGGTCCCTTGGCGGCGTCGGCGTGCAGGGCGCTCATGTGCAGCAACCGTTTAACCCCGGTTGCCCGGCAGGCGTCGACGACCTTGGCGGGCAGTTCGGCATGGACGGCGCGGAAACTCTGGTTGGCGTATTCGTGCAGGACGCCCACCAGATTGATCACCGCTTCGCAACCCGTGAACTGCTCAGCCAGCGCCTTGGGATCGTGGATATCCGCGCCGATCAGTTCAGCGCCGGGCAACACCTCAATGTCCCGATGCCGTTGCGGGTGACGGGTCAATACTTTGAGGGAATATCCCTGGTTGGCCAGCCGCGTCGCCAAATGCCGACCGACGAAGCCGGTACCACCCAACACGCAGATTTTTTGAATTTTCATAGTATTACTTGTTCCTCAAGAGTTCTTGTGTCGCCCGCGACGGTTGGAGCGTCGCGGAATCAGGGTATCGGGATGCGGGACAGATCCAGTGATCCGCCCTTACAATAGCCAAAATGAAATTTACCACACATCCGCGATGCGCTTCCCCCCGGAAATGCTGAAACTGCAAGGATAACCGCTCTTGGAATCCATTCTATCGACGTTGTTGCTGTATCTGGGGCTAGGTGCCTTTGTGGGCGTCCTGGCCGGTCTACTTGGGGTCGGCGGCGGTCTGGTCATCGTGCCGGCGCTGGTCTGGATTTTCCACGGCCAGATGAGCGACGCCATGGTCATGCATCTGGCGCTGGGCACCTCACTGGCGACGATTGTCGTCACGTCCATCTCGTCGATCCGCGCCCACCATCAGCGCGGGGCGGTGTTGTGGCCGGTGGTCGGGCAACTGACGCCGGGTATTGTCGTCGGTGCCTGGGCGGGAGCCGCGATTGCTGACCTGCTCCCGGGCGCGGTGCTGAGCAAGATTTTCGCCATCTTCATGTTGAGCATGTCCGCGCAGATGGCGTTCGGCGCAGCGCCTGCCGCGCAGCGCGAATTACCTGGGAGGTGGGGTATGGCGCTGGCGGGCGGAATTATCGGCGGGATGTCGGCTATCGTCGGGGTTGGCGGGGGGTCGCTGACCGTGCCGTTTTTGAATTGGTGTAATGTCGCTATCCGCCCGTCGGTGGCGACTTCCGCGGCCTGCGGGTTGCCCATTGCCCTGGCCGGGACGATGGGATTTATCGTGACCGGTCTGGATGCGCCGGATCTGCCAGCCTGGAGCCTGGGTTACGTCTACGGTCCAGCGCTGGTCGGAATCGCCTTCGCCAGCATGTTGACCGCACCGCTGGGCGCAAAGCTGGCGCATACGTTGCCCACCGGGATGTTGAAAAAAATCTTCGCCGTGCTTCTGGCCGTCATTGGCGTCCGGATGTTACTGGCCTGAATGCTTCTCATATCCTTGCAACTCCTTACAACTCCTTAACAACTATAAACGAGGATAGTAGCGGTGAGCGCTATAAATTTGACGATTGGCAAACGCTTGGCGCTGGGTTTTGGTGCCTTGGCGATGATCGGGCTATTTTTGGGAGGGTTGGCGATGTACGGCGTGAGTACGCTGGCGGCCAGCCTGGAAAACGTCAGCGCTAATCGAGTTCCAGCATTGCTGGCGCTGGCGGATTTGAACCGGGAACGGATGGTCATCCGTGCTCAAACGTTGGCCGTTTTTTCCCAAGAGACGCAGACCGATACGACGGCAGGCTTCCACGGTATTCAGCAGGAACGCGCCAAAAGCTGGCAAACAGTCGATCAGGCTTGGGCAGCGCTGGTGAAAATCCCGCGTACCAGCGAACGGGGTCGCGCCTTGCAGGAACAGCTTCAAGGGCAATATCAAGCCTGGCGAGCAGCTTATGTAAAACTGGATGATCTGATCGACCGGTTAACCCGCGCTGTCGATACCGAACAGAAACGTGCGCTTTATACGGAATATCGGGAATTAGTCCGTCAGATGGTACCCATTTCGGATCGGATGGGACAAACCTTCGACGAGATGACCGAGAATAATACCGGGCGCACTAATGCCATGATCGAACAGGATCGTGCTCTATCCACTCAGTTAGTAATCTGGGCGCTGGCAGCGACCGTTAGCGGCCTGTTAACGGCGCTCATTCTCGGTGTGTTCATTACCCGCAGCGTGACGGTGCCATTGCGCCGGGGTGGTGAAATTCTGGGCGACCTGGCAGGCGGCGACATGACGCACCAGGTACCCGACGAACTCAGCGTTCGGGGCGACGAAATTGGTGATTTGGCTCGCTCGATGCGCGAGATGGTCGAGCAACTGCGTAAAATAGTGCGTCAGGTTACACAATCAACGAATCAGGTCAGTTCTGCGGCGGGTCAGATTGCCCAGGGTAGTGCTGACCTGTCGCAGCGGACGGAAGAACAGGCCTCGGCGCTGGAAGAAACCGCCTCGTCGATGGAAGAACTGACGGCGACCGTCAAGCAAAGCGCCGAGAACGCCGGGCAGGCCAATCAACTGGCCAGCTCCGCCCGGAATCAGGCTGAACAGGGTGGGCAGGTGGTCGATCAGGCCGTATCGGCCATGGCGGCGATTAACCAGAGCAGCCGGAAGATTGCCGACATTATCGGGGTGATCGACGAAATCGCCTTTCAAACCAATCTACTGGCGCTGAACGCAGCAGTCGAAGCGGCGCGGGCGGGGGAACAGGGGCGCGGTTTTGCCGTCGTCGCCGGGGAAGTGCGTAAACTGGCGCAACGCAGCGCGGATGCGGCCAAGGAGATTAAGGCACTGATTACCGACAGCGTCACCAAGGTCGAAGATGGTAGCCAATTGGTCGACCGGGCGGGACAAACCTTGCGCGACATCATGACCTCGATCAAGAAAGTCAGCGACATTGTCGCCGAAATGGCGGCGGCAGCGCGGGAGCAGGCCGCGGGCATTGAACAGGTGAACAAAGCCATTTTGCAAATGGATCAGGTCACGCAACAGAATGCAGCGCTGGTGGAAGAAACAGCTTCTGCCAGCCAGTCCATGGGGGAACAGGCGCATGAACTCCAAGGACTTATGACGTTCTTCAAACTGGATGAGCGGCAAGCGCGCGCGCCAGTCTCAAACGACCACCGGAGGACTACGGCGACGGCGCGACCGCCGGTTCGCCGCACCTCAGCCAACCGGCCTTCAACGCGCAGCGCCACGTCCGCCATCGGGAAGAAAGCCGCATTTTTTGAGTGGAGCGATGCGCTGAGCGTCGGCGATCCCATGCTGGATCAACAGCATCAGAAACTGGTTGAAATCATCAATACCCTGCATGACGCCATGGCTACCCAAAGTACTCAGGATCAGATCAACGCCTTGTTGGATGATCTGGTTGAATATACCAGGAAACATTTTAGCTATGAGGAGGGACGACTGCGCTCAACGAACTACCCCCATCTGGCTCGCCATCAGGCGATTCATGCCAAACTCATCGATCAGGTCGGCGAACTACAGAACAAATTCAAGCGAGGCAAACGTATCAATATGGAATTGATGAGATTTCTCAAGGACTGGTTGACTAACCATATCCAGAAAACCGATATGCAATATGCGCCTTATGTGCAAGAAGAAGCATAAGCTGGGCTGATTCCATTGTTGAATCTTAGTAATCCGGTTTTTTAGCTAGGAGCAGATATTTTATGCTGGGGACATTGGTGAATACCGGCGCGGTCGTATTGGGCAGCGCCATTGGCCTGGGTGTCGGGCCGCGTTTGCCGGAGCGGATCAAGCTCATTCTGATGCAGGCGCTGGGATTGTCGGTCACGGTCATCGGTCTGCGCATGGCGCTGGAGGCGCAACATGCCCTGTTAGCCATTGCCTGTCTGCTGCTGGGCGGCTTGACGGGTGAATTGCTGCATATCGAACAGCGGTTGGAGAATCTGGCGGAACATCTGCGGCAACTGCTGCGCTCCGATTCCAGCCGGTTCGTTGAAGGTTTCGTGACGGCAACCCTGCTCTATCTGACCGGCGCGATGACCATTGTCGGTTCCATCCAGGATGGCACGGTCGGCGATTCCAGTCTGTTGCTGATCAAATCGCTGCTCGATGGCGTGGCCTCGGTGGCGCTGGCCTCATCGCTTGGCATCGGCGTGATGTTTTCAGCACTGCCAGTCTTGCTGGTGCAGGGCGGCATCACCCTGCTGGCGGGACAACTGGCCTTCCTGTCGCAACCCACGGTGCTGGATGCGGTGAACGCCACGGGTGGTCTGCTCATTCTGGGCATTGGCATTAATCTGCTGGATCTGGGTCGAATGCATATTGGCAATCTGCTGCCGGCGGTGTTCTACGCGATCATCGGCGGATTGCTGTTTCCTTAATGAACTCTGGAATCTTCATGCACCACGGGCTAAAACAAGCGGCGTTGAGCGTCGCGCTGACGATGTTTATTCACCCGGTTCTGGCTCAGCAAAAGCCGATCGGCCCGCCCTCATCCACTCCGGTAAAGACGGCGCTGGTGGCTCGTGAGACCCTGAATGTTGAAGTCCCGGCGATTGGCACCCTGCGGGCCGATGAAACGGTGGTGATTCGCCCGGAAATTGCCGGACGGGTGGCGATCATCCATTTCAAGGAAGGTCAGGCAGTGCGCCAGGGTGATCCGCTCGTCACGCTTGACCGGGAGGAGTACCAGGCGCAACGAGCCAGCAGCGCTGCACAACTGGCGCTTGAAGAAAGTAGTTTCCGGCGCTTGCAGGATCTGGAACGCAAGAACCTGACCAGTCAGCAGAATATCGATGAGGCGCGGGCCAGACTGGATGCGGCGCGTGCTCAGCAACAACTGAATCAGGTGCGGCTGGACAAGACGGTGATCCAGGCACCGTTTGACGGAACCGTGGGACTGCGACAGGTCAGTCCGGGCGCTTATGTCAAGATCGGCGACGACATCGCCAATCTGGAAAGCCTGGGGGCAATGAAACTGGATTTCCGGGCACCGGAAACCTATCTGGCGCGCCTGACAGTGGGTCAGAACCTGGCAGTGCGCGTCGATGCCTGGCCTGATCAGGCGTTTGCGGGGACGGTTTACGCTATCGAACCGGGGATCGATGAAGAGACTCGCACGGTGTTATTGCGGGCGCGGCTGCCGAACAAGGGCGGTCAACTGCGTCCAGGACTATTTGCCCGCGTGAGTCTGGTGCTGGATCGGCGGGAGAATGCGCTGGTTGTCCCGGAACAGGCCATTGTGCCGGTGGGGCAAAAGACTTTTGTTTATCGGATCGTCGACGGCAAGGCGGCGATGACTCCGGTCACGCTGGGACTGCGGCGGCCGGGCAAAGTGGAGATTGTGGAAGGGGTCAGCGCTGGCGATGAGATCGTGACCGATGGGCAGTTGAAAATCCGCGATGGCGCGACCGTGACGGTGATGCCGCCGCTGGGAAATCAGCCAAGCAGCAAAGGCTAACCATTTTATGAACGCCGCAACCAAATTGCTTGAAGCCATGCGCAACAATCCGCACGACTGGCAAATTGGACAACTGTAGACGGTCGCTCGGCAACAACACATTGAATGGCGCCAGGAAGGGACGAGCCACTGTGTGTTTATCCGCGCCGATGGCAAGACGCTACCCGTACCGGCACATCGCCCCATTAAACCGGTCTACGTCAAAAAATTTGTCGCTTTCGTCAAAGGAGCCTGAATCATGCGCAACCTGAACCATTATCCTTTCGAAGTCCGCCCACTGACTCAGGCTGAAGGGGGCGGGTTTCTGATTTCCTACCCGGATTTTTCCGAGTGCATTTCTGACGGTGAGACCTTCGCAGAAGCCATCGCCAATGGCCATGACGCCCTGGCCGCAACTATTGCAACGCTGGAGGTTAAAGGCTTTCCGATACCCGCACCGAATAGTGGTGGGGTGGCTTCCGGCAAATTCGTGGCGCGTGTACCCAAGAGCATTCATGCACAGTTGACGACCCGTGCCAAGGCAGAAGGTGTGTCACTCAATACCCTAGTGCTGGCTTTTCTGGCGGAGGGATTGGGACGGCACGAGTCTCCGGTCTGATGACCCGCTCCGGTAACTGCCGACTTCAATCAAGATACGGGTAACTGCCCATGTTCCTCCCCGAAGTTTCGATCAAACGCCCGGTGCTGGCCACAGTCATGAGCCTCGCCATTATCCTGATTGGCGTCATTACCTTCCTGCGCCTGCCGGTGCGCGAATACCCGAATATCGACGCTCCAGTGGTGTCGGTGCGCACCGTCTATCCCGGTGCCAGTGCCGAGATCATGGAAAGCCAGGTCACGCAACCACTAGAGGATTCGCTGTCCGGCATCGAAGGCATCCGCACCATCAAATCGGTCAGCCGTGAGGAAGTCAGCCAGATTACCGTCGAGTTCCGGCTGGAACGGGATGTCGATTCCGCGGCCAACGATGTGCGCGACCGAACCGCCCGGGTACGCGGTCAGTTACCTACCGAAACCAAGGATCCGGTCGTCGCCAAGATTGAAGCCGACGCCCAGGCGATCATGTGGCTGGCTTTTTCCAGCGAGCGGCACAGCGCCCTGGAGATTACCGATTACGCCGATCGCACGATTATTGACCGCCTGCAAGCCTTGCCGGGGGTGGCCAGCATCATCATCGGCGGCGAGCGGCGCTACGCCATGCGCCTGTGGCTGGATCGCGACCGGATGGCGGCTTATAGCTTGACGCCGCAGGATGTCGAAAACGCGCTGAAAACTCAGAATATCGAACTGCCCTCCGGGCGCATTGAATCGCGCCAGCGGGAGTTTTCCGTGCTGACCGAATCGGATTTACGCACCCCGGAGCAATTCAACGACCTGATTATCAAGGAAACCAAGGGCTACCCGATCCGGTTGCGCGACATCGGCTATGCCGAAATCGGCGCGGCGGATGACCGTAATGCCTTGCGGGTGAACAGCAATCCCTCGGTCGGGCTGGGGATTGTTAAACAGTCCACCGCGAATACCCTGAGCGTGGCGCAATCGGTGCGGGCGCAACTGCCGGACATCACCGCCAGCCTGCCGGAAGGCATGAAAATTATCGTCGGCTTCGACGGCTCCATCTTCATCGAAAAATCCATCGAAGCGGTCTACCAAACCATGATCGAGGCGCTGGCGCTGGTGGTGGCGGTCATCTTCCTGTTCCTGCGCAACTGGCGGGCGACTCCTTCATCTTTCTCTACGCGTTTGGCTTCACTATCAACACCCTGACCTTACTGGGCTTGGTGCTGGCGATTGGCTTGGTGGTGGACGATGCGATTGTGGTGCTGGAAAACATTCACCGGCATATCGAAGCAGGCATGACGCCCTTCCGAGCGGCCTTGCAGGGTTCCAGGGAAATCGCTTTTGCGGTGGTGGCGATGACGGTGACGCTAGCGGCGGTGTTCACGCCACTGGCGTTTATGAGCGGCAACACCGGCCGACTGTTCACCGAATTTGCCTTCACCGTGGCCGCAGCAACGGTGGTGTCCGGCTTCACCGCGCTGACCCTCACCCCGATGATGTGCTCCAAATTGCTGCATCACGAACAGCGGCACAATTGGCTGTTCACAGTCAGCGAGCGCTTTTTCCAGGCGATGAATCGGGGGTATCGCTGGTCGTTGGTCTGGGCGTTGAACTGGCGCTGGTTGATCATCATGGTATTTTTCGTGACCGGCGCGGGCGCGGTGTGGCTGTTTACCCATCTCAAATCGGAACTGTCGCCGCTGGAAGATCGTGGCACGATCATCGGCATCGTCGTTGCGCCAGAGGGTGCCACGCTGGAATACACGGATAGCTATGTCCGGCAACTGGAGCAGTTCTACCAGGCCATTCCCGAGGTGAGTTCCTACCTGGTGTTTGTGGCGCCGGGTTTGGAAAGACCCAATCCGGTCAACAGCGCCCTGACCTTTGTCCGGCTGAAACCCTGGGAAGAGCGTGAGCGCAAGCAGCAACAGATCGCTAGGGCGCTGGCCCCGAAAATGGCGGGTGAGTTGCCGGGGGTGCTGGCATTCCCGATTAACCCCCCGTCGCTGGGTCAGAGCTTCCGCAATCCCGCCGTGCAGTTCGTCATTCAGGGCAACAGTTATGCGGAATTGCAGACCATGGTCGATCAGGTGTTGGCCAAGGCTCGGCAATATCCCGGCATGGTGAATGTCGATACCGACCTGCGTTTGAACAAGCCGCAACTGTCCGTGGTTCTCAAACGCGACAAAATCGCCGCAGTCGGCGCTGATGTGCAGGATATTGGCCGGACGCTGGAAACCTTATTGGGCGGGCGGCAGGTGACCCGTTTCAAGCAGGAGGGTCAGCAATACGATGTGATGGTGCAACTCAAGCCGCAGGATCGCGAGCAACCCAATGACCTGACCTCGATCTTTGTCCGCGGTCGCGATGGGCAACTGGCGCAACTGGCCAATTTGATTGAAGTCCGGGAAACGGTCGCGCCCAAGGAACTGAACCATTTCAATCGACAACGGGCGGCGGTGATTTCCGCGAATGTCGCGCCGGGCTATACCCTGGGCGAAACGCTGGTCTTCATGGAGCAAACCGTTCAAGAAACGCTGGGTGACAATGCGCAGACCGCGCTGGATGGGCAGTCGCGGGAATTCCGCGAATCCGGCGAAACTTTGTATGTCACGTTCATTCTGGCGCTACTGTTCATTTATCTGGTGCTGGCCGCGCAGTTTGAAAGTTTCGTGTCGCCGTTCGTGATTATGCTGACCGTACCACTGGCGGTGACCGGGGCGTTATTGGCGCTGTTTCTCACCGGCGGGACGCTCAATGTTTACAGCCAGATTGGCCTGGTGATGCTGGTCGGGCTGATCACCAAGAACGGGATTCTGATCGTCGAATTCGCCAATCAACTGCGATCAACTGGACTGGATCGGTACGAGGCGGTGGTGGAAGCGGCGACGTTGCGCTTACGGCCGATTCTAATGACCACGCTGGCCACCATTCTTGGTGCGATTCCGCTGGCGCTGGCAGTGGGTGCGGGAGCGGAGAGCCGTCAACAAATCGGTTGGGTCATCGTCGGCGGATTACTGCTGGGAACGGCGCTCACTCTGTCCGTGGTGCCGGTCGCTTATACCCTGCTGGCGCGTGAAGTTCATCACAGTACTGAAGAGGCCGCGGAGTTGGCGGAACAGAAAGCTGCAGCAGCGCTGAAACCGGGTTGAGGAGTCCAGTTAATCTAATTGCAGTCTACAGTGGCGTAACATTCATCTGTATCTATACTTGTTGTTAATTTGAATCATTCTGACGCAACAATGTTGGAAAGCGCGGGATGAGTCTGCGGTAAGCGCTAAAGCGAGTTCTGGATGACTTCCAGACGGGGAAAGGCGCTGGCCAGACACAGGGAAACAACAAGGCAGGCTAAACAGATGGATGAACATGATCAGTTATTTCGTATCCTGTTTGAACAGTCGGATGACGCCAACCTGCTGCTCGATGATCGAGGGCATTTTTTTGACTGCAACGCCGCAACACTGAACTTGTTGTGCGCGACGACCAAAGAGCAAGTGCTGAATTGCCAACCGGCTGAACTATCGCCGGAATTTCAACCCGACAGGCAACGATCTGCCGACAAGGCCGAGCAGATGATTGGAGCCGCGCTCCGGGACGGGAGCCAGCGGTTTGAATGGATGCATCGCCGTCTGAATGGAACGGAACTGTGGGTTGAAGTGTTGCTCACCGCGATTCCCTGGCAGAACCGGCGCATTTTGCACACCACCTGGCGTGATCTGACCGAGCGACGACGGTTAAAAGAAGCGCTCGCCAGCCGAATCATTGCCTTGACCCGCCCGTTGGATGAGCAAGAGAGTATCGAATTCGAGGATCTCTTCGATCTTGAAGACATCCAGAACCTGCAAGACTTGTTCGCTCAGGCGACCGGCGTCGCGTCGATCATTACCCGGATTGACGGCGTCCCGATCACCCGTCCGAGCAATTTTTGCCGGTTGTGCGAGACCGTGATTCGCAACACCGAACAAGGGGTTGAAAACTGCTATCGTGTGAAGGCGCTCATCGGTCGACACAACTCCAACGGTTCAGTGATCCAGCCCTGTCCAAGCGGTGGTTTGTGGTGTGCCGGAGCCAGTATTACGGTGGGCAGCAAACACATTGCCAACTGGTTGATTGGCCAAGTGCGTGACCAGACCCAGGACGAAAGCTGCATAAGGGAGTACGCCCTGAAGATCGGTGCCGATGAACAGGATCTCATTGAGGCGTTTCGCGAGGTGCCGAGCATGCCCAAAACCCAGTTTGAACAGGTGGCCTCGACGCTGTTTGCGCTGGCCAAGCAGTTATCCACTCTGGCCTATCAGAATGTCCAGCAGGCGCGCTTTATCACCGAACGCCAGCACCATGAACAGCGCATTGAACACCTGGCCTATTACGACGCACTGACGGATCTGCCGAACCGGGCCTTGCTGGCGCAACGGGCGGGACAGGCGGTGGCGATGGCCGCCCGGCAGGGTACCGAACTCGCGGTGCTGTTTCTCGATCTAGATCGCTTCAAGGAAATCAATGACTCGCTGGGTCACCCGGAAGGGGACGAGTTATTAGTCCAGGTAGCGCGACGCCTGCAGGAATCGGTGCGGGAGGTTGACACCGTGTGTCGACTGGGCGGCGACGAATTCGTGCTGTTATTGCCGGAGGTTGATTTCACCGGTGCGCTCTGCGTTGCGGACAAACTGCTGGCGATCTTCCGTAAACCCTTCCTGGTGGCCGGCCATCGCCTGCATACCGCATTCTCGGTCGGCATCGCCCTCTATCCTCACGACGGTGCCAATTTCGACGAGTTATTGAAAAATGCCGATACCGCCCTGTACCAGGCCAAGGGGAACGGTCGCAATACCCGGGTGTTCTACGCGCAGGAAATGAACGTCGCCAGTGTGGCGCGACTGGTGATGGAAACTCAGTTGCGTCATGCGCTCGAAGTGGGTCAATTGCGGGCTTATTACCAGCCTAAGATCCGGTTGGCCGATGGCAAGCTGATGGGCGCTGAGGCACTGATCCGCTGGCATCATCCCGAACGCGGACTGATTCCACCCTATCAGTTTATTCCGGTGGCGGAATCGAGTGATTTAATTGTTTTTCTGGGTGAATGGATGTTGAAAGAGGTCTGTTTGCAGCTGGCGATTTGGCGCAACGCGGGTCTGCTGCCGCTGAGCATCGCTGTCAACCTGGAGTCGCGGCATTTCCGCGAACGGGGGCTGGTCGCCTATATTGAGGGTCTGCTGGAAATTTATGGACTTCCGCCCGAGGCGCTGGAGTTGGAGTTGACCGAATCCACCCTGATCGAAACCAGTACGCAGACCATGGACACGCTGCAAGGGTTAAAACGCTTAGGCGTGGGGTTGGCCATTGACGACTTCGGCACCGGCTATTCCAGTCTCAGCTATCTGAAACGGCTGCCGGTGACGGCGTTGAAGATTGACCAGAGTTTCGTGCGCGATATGGTGGATAACCCCGATGACCGCACGCTCGCCAAAACGATTGTGGTCATGGGTCATAGTCTGGGGTTGCAAGTCGTGGCCGAGGGGGTTGAAACTGAGCAGCAACGGCGTATTTTGCTGGAGCAGGGCTGTGATCTGGCGCAGGGTTATCTCTTCAGTCGACCCTTGTCGGCGGAAGATTTTACCGAATGGCTGATTCGCTCATTCTAAATGGCAGCGGTGTCGAAAAATCATGAACCACGAAATACACGAAGAACACGAAAAAGTTTTATATCGAGCAGAGTGTTATGTTATTCAAGGAGCTATCTTTGATGTTTATCGTGAAATAGGATGTGGATTTTTGGAGGCAGTTTATCAGGAGTGTTTGGAAAAGGAATTTTTTAAGAGAGGTATACCTTTTCGTGCTCAACCGGAGTTGTATCTGAATTATAAAGGTGAGCTTCTGAATCAGACTTATCTGCCTGATTTTATCTGCCATGAGAAGATTATTCTAGAATTGAAAGCGGTTAAAGAAATAGCGCCAGAACATCAGGCGCAAATCGTCAATCACCCCGCCCTAAAGGGCGAGGCTTGTGGTGGATAAAACCGCAAGTCTGGATTGACCAGACTCAGCCCAGAACATCGGGCT
>JFJP01038366.1_pt1 | contig 17860 bp, 9 predicted proteins | sample 431651 | NCBI WGS metagenome assembly JFJP01 (sample SAMN02602958, study PRJNA72255) | Microbial mat metagenome, whole genome shotgun sequencing project. | biome: fresh water; feature: sink hole; material: water; isolation source: purple microbial (photo- and chemosynthetic) mats found in...
TGTCGTAAATTTTAAAGTCTTTACTTTTTAAGAAAATTGCTTCTTCACCTTCTTAGTGCTTCGATATTAATTCTACTACAAATTAGATTTTTCAACTTTTATTACCCCATCCTTAGAGGGTGAAAAGTTGAAAAATCAACCTGCTCCCTTTAGGGTTAGGGGTAATCAGGTTGATTATTCGTTGAATCTGCCAGTAGAATTAGAATAATTGCTTTAAAATAAAAAAAGAGCTTTTCTCACGAAGAACCCTTTTACAAACTACTATCTAACTACTGTACTAACTATTATAAAACTACTTTCAAATTTATATGCTTTATAAAAACTTTCTACCTACGATCATTTGTTTTACAGTGTAAAAGTATACATGAAGCGTGAACTCAGTATTATCCCAATATTTAATTTCCAATAAATTTTAATGATTCCTGAATTATTTACCCAGGTCCATTTCAAAAAATTTTAAGTTCAAACATGGTGGCTAATTATTGAAACTCAACTATTAAAAAATTAAGATCTAAAACCCATCGGACTTTGCCTGTAAGTATTTATTTAGCATAATGCTTATTACGCTCATTATCTTCGTTATCAATTTCGGGGCCTTGCTGTATTTTACGCCAATCAATGCTTTTATTGTATTTTTTCATTGCTTTATCTACATCGAACACCCGGGAGTCGTGCAATTCTAATGTATAAGGGGTAAAATCGGGTTTTGGGGTAAAGAAATCTTTTAATAAGGATGCCGTTATATCGTATTAATTAACATAGGGAACATTCAGGATATTGTATATTGTTTTAAGGATAGATCCAAAATTTGCATGTGTATGGGAAACATATCCTCTTTTCACGTAAGGGCCTGCCATCATTAGGATTGAACGATGTGCATCGATGTGGTCAACTCCGCCTTGCGGGTCATCTTCAGTAATAATAACCAACATATTTCTCCAATATTTGGTGCGAGACAGGAAATGTAAAATCCGTCCTACTGCCAAATCGTTATCCACCATAAACGAATGCGGATAGTAATAGCCATCTTCAGGCCTTATATCGGCACCATGGTCATTCGGAACCTGCATCGCAATTAGCGAAGGTAGTTTTTCAGTTCCTTTAATCCATTTTTTTGTAAACTCTTCCTCAAACTGGTTCATTCTGTATTGGTCAGGAATATTCGTATTATAGCCTGCATAATTATGACTGGTTTTATAAAACAACGCTTTTTGCATAGGTACCATAACCCCATGGGCAGCTCCTGTTGCGGTATCGTTCCATTCTTCGCGAACATGGGCGGTTTCGTTCGCTTCGCCAAAATTGTAATACGAAACTTTGCTTCTTTCCAGCGCTTCCCATAAACCTCCAATTTCAGCATAATCCTCGGGATCCATACTTCCTGTAGAGCCAGGAAACCTGCGGCCAGGAGCTTTTGAAAACAACCTGGCAGATTTTGATACACTGGAGTTGGCTTCGACCCATTCGTTGGGAATAACCCCCATCATCCAATGGTGGCCATGGATGGAAGCATCGCTGTCGCAGTAATAATTATCGGAGAAAGAATATTGTTTTGCAATTTTATGATGATTGGGACTGATTCGCAGTTTAGGGAAGTTCTTTTTCATCGAATCCGGTATCGTGTATTCGTTGTTTACCCCAAATCGGGAAAGTGTACTGTCTCCATTTGCATTTTTTAACTGTCCCAAAACCTCATCATACGTTCTGTTTTCCTTTGTGATGTAAACAATATATTTAATAGGCGATTTACGTATACCAGGCAATATTGGAAAAGGATTCTTTTCATCGTCAACCATCTCGGCAGTTGTAAACGTATTATCTATGGCTTTTTTAGTGTATACTGCTAATTCATTTTCGGTTGGAATGCTTACTTTTTGAAAACTGCCTAATTGGATGTCGCCAATATATGTTCCCTGCACAGGAGCTTTAAAACCTTGACCTCCATTTGGTCCGGCCCCAAGTCCCCGGCACGAAATAATATACATTTCCTTTTCATCTTTCGATAACTGAACACGCGCGGGCCCCCACCCTGTTGGGATAAATCCTTTTGTTGTTTTCGTTTCCACATCTATTACTGCCACGGCGTTAAAACCTAATAATGCTACATACAGTGTTTTTTCATCGTTGCTTAAGGTTAATCCAAAAGGCAATAACCCGCGATATTTATCAATTCGTTTATCCACATGGATGGGTATATTTGCTGCAATCATATGGTTTTTATAATCGATCACGGAAATATTGTCGTTTGTAGCATTGGATACATAGGCGAATTGCTGCCCAACAGCTATTGAGTTAGGGCTGGCACCGCCAACTACTTCTGCATCTTCTACCATTTGACCAATCTGTAGGCCGGTTTTAAATTTATCGATCACTTTAAACTGGTTTAAATCTATGGTGAATACGCTCATTGCATCGGGATGCAAAGGACTACCTACACCTGGAATTTTGCGACCTTCCACAACTGTTCCGTTTATCGATTCGTATGTATTATCGCCATAGGGATGCCTGGATATCAGCAGAGAATCATAATTTTTAGGAGTAATTCCTTCGATCAGCGGATATTCGTACATCCCCACATTGGCAACAAACGCCGTTTTTTTATCGGGGCTTAACGTTAACCCAAATGGTTGGCGACCAACCCGAATGGAGGCAGTAGGTTTTTTGGTAGACATGTCAATCCGCACCATACGGAAGTTTCCCCTGTCGAGAACAAGTAATTCGTTGTTAGATTCATTCAAAACCAAATCCGAGGTAAAGCTATCCTCATAGTCGATGCCATCAATTTTGCCGTCTAATGAAATAGAATCAATTCGGATTAGTTTTTCAATATCGTAAATAATTACAGAACCATTGTCGCCGCCACTCAGATAGGCTGTTTTTGAATCGCCCGAAATAGCAACTCCTAAAAACGAACCTTTTGACAGGGGAGATTTTATTTTTTTATCGTAACTCGGAACACGTTGTGTCTCCAGCGAGTTTAGGTCAATAATCGTAAAAACGCCATTATGTAAGGTGACCGATTTTTTCCCATCGGGCGAAATTGCCATGCCAAAGGGATCGTGGGTTATCCGCACTAATTTACCTGCCGGGGTTACAAACCTTCCACTTGGTAAAATGGAAACGCCGTTTTCGTTTATTTCGGCAAATTTATTTTCGGCAGGGACGCGCAATACTTCGTACTTTTTTTGCGAAAATCCAAATGTATATGTGGTAATGAAAATTAGAAGTATTACAATACGGCGAAAAAGTTTCATAGATTAGTTTTAAAGATGAAGGATTATTTTGATCGTTTTTAATAGAATCTGGTCCTAAATTATTAAAATCAAAAGTATTAACCTACTGTTTAAGGAATATCAACTTGCACTTAAGTTTAGATTAATTTTATGAGGCTCCAAATAAGTAACACAACATAAAATCCTAAAAAAATGTTGGAATACAATGATTAGCAATAAGATTATTGTGCCGTTTCCCCAAATTAACATTTATTAGGGGGAACGCAAAAAAAGGCAGTGCTTCACAGGACTGCCTTTAAATTACTCACTTCTAACTAACTACTATTACTACTACTATGTTATGATATATTTTAATATGTCTATTTTATCGTAACCTCTGCCAATACCGGAAGGTGATCCGAAGGATAAAATAAACCGAACGAATCGGACAAAACCCCATGCCTTAAAACGATAACTTTACTGTTAATAAAAATAAAATCAATTTTATTGGGCAATACCTTTACATCGAAGCCTCCACTGGTGCCAGCGGGTCCATACGGGGGAGTCAACGATTTGTCGAGTGCATCATCCAACTCTTTAAGAATAGATTGAACCGGTTCTGAACTTTTAACAAGATTTAAATCGCCAGTAAGCAGTAATGGAAGGTTTTCTTTATTGATTTCTTTTATGGACTTGAGAATAAGTTTTGCTGATTCCTGGCGGGCAATCTTACCCCTATGGTCGAAATGGGTATTGAATACATAAAAGCTTTTTTTAGTAAGCTTATCCTTTAACTTGATCCAGGTAACCGTTCTGTTGCATGCGGCGTCCCATCCAAATCCTGGTTTATCGGGTGTTTGGCTAAGCCAGAACATGCCATCGGCAAGTTTCTCAAACCTGGATTTTCTAAAAAAGATTGCCATATGTTCCCCTTTTCTTTGGCCATCATCGCGTCCAACGCCAACATGGTCAAAATCCGGAAAAGAAGCGGTAAGGTCATCCACTTGTTCCGGCAAAGCCTCCTGTACATTGAAAATATCCGCCAGATGGAATTTAAGAAGTCCCGCCACTTTTTCTTTCCGTAAAGGCCAGGCATTCGCGCTATCAGCCGGGGTATTCATGCGTATGTTATAGTTGATTATATTAAAAGAATCGTTCCTTTTCTCCTGCGCAAAAGTTGTATAACTTAACAAAGAGGGGAACAATAGCATTAAAATAAAAGCTAATTGTAATTTTCTCATAGTGATGATTATAAAATTCATTTCTAGTCCGATTATACAAAACCATCCAACCCAAAGGTTTGACCAGATGGTTTTGTAATTTAATACTATAAGTTGGTTGCTCAAAAAATTGCAAGCAAAATATGTTACCAGCCAGGATTTTGTCCGAGGTTAGGATTTGTAATAAGGTCGGTTGCCGGTATCGGATAATAATACATTTTGTCTTCCCACTTTCTGGTAATCGTATTCATCCAGATGAGTTCGCCCGAGGTATTATTCTTTACCCTTTGTGTGTTTGCTTTGCCAGCAACGGTTTCCGAAACATCCACATATGTTACTCCCGAAACAGCAGGCGAAGGTTTCGTTCCCTGGTAAAAAGCAACATCCAGAATACCGTCTTCATTTAAGTCCATGGGGGTAACCAGGGCAGGTACATAAAAGCCATTCCACTCCTGATTCATTAATTCCCCTCTTTTCCATCTAAGGATATCGGCAAAACGAAACCCCTCCAGGCATAATTCAATGCCTCTTTCCCTTCTCACTTCCAAAATGGTTGGATCGGAAATATTTGGAAAATAGTTCGTAACCAGGTATGGATCAATGGTGGTAGGTTTGGCAGTTAAACCGCTGGTAATTCCACCTCTTGCACGAAGAACCCCAATTGTTGCGCTCCAGTCGGCATCGGTAAGTGTGCCCAATTCGGCTTTTGCCTCGGCATAATTCAATAAAACTTCGGCAAACCGGAACTCCGAAATAGAATTTATATTGAGATCCCTTGTATCGTAGTACATATCGTCGAGTGTCCATTTGATAGGCATATACCCAGTGAACGTATAGGAGAAGATGGGAGGTGCAGGTACCTGAACCCCGCCGCTGGTTCTTTTGTAGTCGCCTAAGCGGATGGTTTGTTTGAGCCTTAAATCTCTGTTTTTAACTTCGTCTTTGAACAGCATGGTAGGATAGGCCGGATCGCTTGTGAAAGGAGTACCATCAATATTAAGGTAGGTATTGATAAATGTCCTTGTAAAGCTGGCCTTATTCCCATAAGTGCCGCTGGTCCAATACCAGTTGGCATCGTTTAGAACCGATAAGGTTAGGTCGCATATGGCAGCAAGCATAACTTCACTGGCAATTGGCGTACCGTTAGTAAACACACTACGATACGATTTACCGGCACCTCCGGTGGTATTAATGGAATATCCGCCATTGGTCATCACTGCTTTTGCTGCAGCCTCAGCCATTTCGAGAAATGCTGAAGCCGTGGCCTGAAGGTTAAGTTCGGTATGGTATTTACGGAAGGTTCCTTCGAAGAGGCAGATTCTCGATTTAAGGGAGTAAGCCACGTATTTGGTTACTAAACTGCGGGTAGGATCGTTTGTTGATTTGATGTTTTCGCAGGCATAGTCAATATCGGCCATAATAGAGTCCATAACCAGTGTACGTGGGTCACGACCGCCATAAAGAATCGGATCGGAAACCTCTAAAGGTTTTCCCATCCAGGGTACATCACCAAATCTCTTTACCTTTTCGAAGTAAAAATAAGCCCTGAAGAATTTTGCAATGGCCGTATAATTCTTCCGCACATCGGCAGGCACTTTTGGATCGGTGTTATTTTCGATAAAATAATTAATATTCCTAAGGTCGCCCCAACTCCAGCCTGAACTTAAGGTTGGAGCAAAAGCTCCCTGCTGAATGAAGGTAGGCACAGATTTAACAGCCAGGTAATCGGACATAGCATCGAGATTAGTGGCTCGTCCGGGCAAAATAGAATAAAAAGAATTGACATATAAATCCAAGCCTTGTTGGCTTCCAAAAACGGAGGCTTTTGAAGCGGTCGATTCCGGAATTTCCTCCAGCTCACAGCTCGAAACAACTAAGGCTAAAAACAGAAACCACAAATATATTTTTTTCATAACTGTATTTTTTTAATAAGATTGTTAAAATGTTACGCTTAAACCAAAGGACACGCTTTTTAGCATCGGATAATTGTACCCATCGCCTGAATTGCCTCCGGGATTAAATACCTGATCGGAAGGGCCGGTATTTTCGACATCGATATGGCCTTTACCAACAAGCTTATATAAAGGTGAGTATGTCCAGAGGTTTTCGCCCGACATATAAACCTTAATATCATTTGCCCCGATTTTCGAAATAAGTTGTTGAGGAAGGTTATAGCCAATTTGAATATTCTTTAACCGTATATAGGCTATATTTTGAAGGTACTTTGTCTGCACCACGCCAAGTTCCCTTGATGTGTTGTTAGAAGCTGCACGCGACATAGTGCGGGGGAAATAGGCATCGACATTTTCAGGTGTCCACATGTTGTCCATATGAAATTCGGGAATGTTGTTGTATGGCCGGTTATATTGTCCCCAGAAAACTTCTGATTCAGTACTCGGATACCATTGTTGTTTGCCAACTCCTTGTAAAAATGCTGAGAAAAAGAAATTATTCCAGTCGGCACCCAGGTTTATTCCAAACATATAGTGAGGAGCATTGTTACCAATTATTTTCCGATCGCCCGGATCAGCAACGGTGTTTTTACCAACATTCACAAAGCCATCGCCATTGGCATCCAATAGTTTTATATCTCCCGGGAACCATATATTTGTAGGCGATGCCCTCATTTGTGGACTCTGTTTGGCATGAGCATCTATATCAGCCTGGTCAATAAAGAACCCTTCGGTGGTATAGCCCCACATTTCGCCAATAACCTGTCCTTCATAATAATCCGATAATAGTTTGTCGGGATTATTGTATCGGGTAATTTTTGCTTTGTTATCGGCAAGTGTAAACCTGAAGTTATAGTTAAGCGGTTTTGAAGCTACATTAAATTTGTCTCTCCACGATAAGGACAATTCCCAGCCTTTAGTTTCAAGGTCGGCATAGTTGCCCTTTGGGGCAGTAGCTCCAAAAGTGGCTGGAAGGGTTAAGCCAATGGTAAACATGTCGGTGGTATTGCGAACATACATATCGCCAACAAATCGTAAACGGTCCGACAACATCGAAAAGTCAAGTCCCAGGTTGGTGGTGGTCGAAGTTTCCCAGGTAATTCCATCGGGAAGAACAATTGGCTTGCTGGTTTGCTGAGGCTTAACACCGTTCAGAATGTATGACGATTGAGAAATTGAGAATTGTTCCTGATAGATGTACGAATTAATATTCCCGTTCCCTAATGAACCATAGGACGCTCTTATTTTCAGATCGGAAAGAAGTTTTGGAGAAACCTTCCAAAAGGATTCCTTCGAAATACGCCATCCGCCAGATAACGAAGGAAAAAAGGCATATCGTTGGTCGGTTGGAAATTTGGAAGAACCATCGTACCGGGCATTCACTTCAATAAGATATCTATCTTTAAACGAATAATTTAACCGGGAGAACCCTCCCAGAATTGCCCATTTTTCGTATCCACCACCGGTAACAATAGATTGGCCAAGCACTAAATTAAGATCGGTAGCATCCTGATAAATAATACCATTCCGTTGCACAGCCAGTCGGTTATAGGTAGACTGCTCATAGTTATAACCAGCCATAAATTTTAAATAGTGGGCATCGTTAAGGGTGTTTTCGTATTCTGTATATAGATTCCCGGCAAGGTATTGCGTTTCGCGCTGGTCGTAAGCCAAATCGTTTGTAGTGGTACCTACATAAGCTGTAACGCCGGGCTTATTGCTGTATGGAACTTGAACCCGTTTCGTTTTAACATTGTTGTTGGTGTTACTGAAGGTAAAATCGCCCTTAATCCGATAAGTATTATTAAAAAACGAAGAAGTAAATCCGGTTGAGTTTTTAAAAACTTTCCGTTTGGTATCTATTCCGTTTTTTCCATACCAGAGGTCGCCTACACCATATACCGATACCATGGTTAAAGACCCGTCGGGATTGAACATCGTTCCGTTTGGATGGCCTTCGTCTCCGATATTTCTCCAGATGCCGCTGCCTTCTCCAACGTTCATTGGGTTATGGTACAACATCTCCGAATAATCGGCATTATTATCTATCTGTAACCATGGCAATACCTGTATAGAGCCTTTTGCGCGGAAGTTTTTCATGCTATAATCATCCGAATTGTAACGAAACAAACCATCCTGATTTAAAAACCTGCCTGAAACCAGATAAGATGCTTTCTCTCCACTACCGGTTATAGCAATATTGTTTTCAGTCGCGGCGGTTGACTTTTTATATAACTGGCCATACCAATCGGTACTCCCGTAGTAGACATACTCCCCTGTAACTGGATCGATCTCAACAGTATTATATGCTTCGCCCGACTCAGACCTTCTTTTGAATTCGTCGAGGTAAGCCTGCGAAAATTTTAGTGTTTTATTAATATTTTGTGGGAAGGATCCATCTCCATTCTGAAATGCTTCCGAAAACATTTTTACCCAGGTATATCCATCGGTAACAAAATTAGGTACAGCAATTGGCTCTTTAATTGAATAGCTGGAAGAAAAGGTAACACTTGTCTTTCCTTTCGTGGGCCTTTTTGTGGTTATCAATACAACTCCAAAAGCACCGCGAGCTCCATAAATAGAAGCCGAGGCGGCATCCTTAAGCATCGAAACGCTTGCAATATCGTTGGGATTTAAGAGACTAGGATCCCCTTCTACTCCATCGATCAGGATCAAAGCACTTCCGCCCTGCCCAATAGAGGTAGTTCCCCGAATATTATAACTTGGTGACTGGATAGGTTTTCCGTCTAAAAGCCGGATGTTCAGATTAGGCATTACACCCTGTAATCCTTGCGTAAGATTAGGAACAGCTCTGTTCTCAAGTGCCTCGTTCGAAATTTGATCAACCGCTGCTGTGAGGTTTAATTTTTTCTGAGTACCGTATCCAACTACAATAACCTCATTAAGTTTTGTAGCATCCTGCAGCAGTTTAACCTCGAAAGAGGTTTGTTCCTTAATAGTAATGCGTTCAGAAACGTAGCCTAAAAAAGAAATTATTACGACAGCATCCGTATTGGCAACATCCAGGCTGAATTTGCCTTCCATGTCGGTAACAACACCTATTGTTGTGCCTTCAATTAATACGTTTGCACCGGCTATGGGTTCTCCGGTAGTGATATCGGTAACCATACCCGTAATTTTTATTGCCTGGCGGGTCTCCAAATTTGAACTTTCACCAAGCAGCATATAATTCTCCAACTTTTTGCCAGGTTGGTTCGAACCGGCCAGCAGTGTATTTGCTGATACATCGTTTAAAAACGGATATTTTACTTGCTGCTTTATAGTTGTATTCTGAGAATACAGACTCGCATTTACCTGTAATGCAAAAAATGCAAATAGAAACCAGGTAAGCTTCATAGCTAAATAGTTTTTTTTCTTCCCTGTATCCAAATAACAGGGGCTGAGGTAAATTCTTTTCATAGGTTTTTTTTTAATACTTAAGACATTATCCCTTCCGGGTTTTGTTTCATCATTCTGCGCAAAAAGTGATTATCCAACATTTTTAACTTGTTTTCTGATGATTTGAAGAACAATCCTTTGCATCTGCTTATAGGTTTATCTGAGTTACACGCGGCAACTATCCGGAAATAACTATAGTTAAAACAAGGGATAAAATTTCTTCTGCATACATCGTTTTGAGTTAAATTTTCTTTGCAAAGAACAGATTCTGGTATTTATTACCCCTTAAGCATGTCTTAAAAAATAATATAAAAAAAGCGCATAAAGCCCAATGAAAACAACTGTTTTAAGATGAAGTTAATTTCGGAAATTTTAACGATCGGAAGAACCGAAGCAGACTAAGTTTAAAACAAACAGCCCTTTGAATATGATTAGGCAAAAAGGTATAGTGACAAATAATACCTGGCGAAAAATTGTAGGCACCGGTTATGGAAAGTATAGCTAAACTGCAGATGGGAAACACAATATCCTAAACCTGTTAATAACCTGTTAATAACATAATGTTCTGAATATGTATACTATAAAGCTGGAGTTGTTACATTTAATTTTCTCCTAACTATAAGTTAATACCCGCATAGTAGCTTCGGTTAAAATTTAAATGCTTTTATTATGAATACAGAAGAATTTTCATCAGACGAGCTTATTGAATCGGAACCAACTGAAGTAATAAATACCGATGAGCAAATTACCGATTATACTTTTCTATCCAAGTTATCGAAAAGAAGTAGTGTTTTAGATTTCGACTACGAATTCTTTGGTTTTTGCCTTGATTAACAGCTCTGGAATTTGGATTATAAAGAAAGTTAAGAGGCTGTGTAAAAAGTGTTCAAAAGGAGCTGGATTGCAAATCCAGCTCAGCATTTTGGCTTAATAATCAACAGTATATGCTAGGACGGATTTGCAATCCGGCCTTCAAAAATAACTTTTTACACAGCTTCTTGCTTAATTTGTATAAGAATACGTTTTGTTGTTTTTTTGGGTGTTAAATAGATGTTGTTGTTTTAAGCTTAATTAGTTTGACTCCATCCGGGGTCGAAAAACCTTAATGGGAGAATAAACTACCTCGAAGCAACCCTTAGAGATTAAAAAAACATTTACTGCCTGATAACCTGAGCGGAGTTTACTGTACCTGAATTTTCTCCCGCAATGTCTTCCCACCTGTAAAAGTGAAAAGTCTTATCCGTAGACATAGCAACAAAAAGGCCATGTTTAAAGGTACTATTCAAATAATTAACGGTTACATCCGATCCATCACTTTCCATAGCGGCAACACGCACTACTTTAATTAGCGGGTGGTGGTATGGATTACCGGAATCTCCTTCCCTTCTGAAAATTTGAAATTTATTTGCCTGCTGGTCCGACAGTATAATATACCCCGTATTTTTTGAAGTGGGATAAATGGAGAGACCTTCATGATCGCTGGTAATTCCTGAAGTTGCAAAAAGAGCAAGCTCCTGGTTTCCTCTGTCGGGCGATGCATAATATTGACGTACTCCCGCTGTTTCGTCCGAATAGTAAATATACCCCAACTCGTCGTCGACAACAATTGATTCGATTTCCTTTTTTCCACTAAAGCGGCCAAATTCCCTCACTTTTTTAGCAGTAACTCCATCCGAAGTAGTTTCTAATTCGTATTGCCATAAATAAGACCCATTTGGCCCGGTCTTACGGCCAACTATTGCATATACCTTCGTGGATTCCGGATCTTTATAAAGCGAAATACCCATAGGATCGCGTAAAGTATCTCCCACAAAAACTTCAATTCCACCGTTATCTATAAATTTCATATCCGGTAAGGAACAAACCCGAATCATATTTCTACCCCTTTCGGTAAAAACAGCTATGTCAATTGTTTTGCCGTTATATCCAAAATCGTATTCAATATCAATATTATTAGGCCTTTTCAAATTGTAGATACTTTTTGATTTATCCAATTTACCTTCCAGATTAAAAACAAAAATCCCTCCGGTCGAATCTCCCTTATCCGTTCCTATAACAAGGCTTTTGGACGGATCGGCTTTATTAATCCAAATGGCAGGATCGTCGGTATCGTTCAGGGTAGTATCGGTAATAACAACGGGATTAACAATTTGGGTGTCCTCCCCTGCAACTGAAACCACTTCAACTGGTGCATTTTGTGTGGTATTGCAACTCCCCAAAAAAACGATCAGACATATTAATCCAACGAAATAATTAATCTTCATAAAAAAGTATTAAAATCAATTTATAAATTTAGTATCAATGTCGTTGAATTAGTGTTCTTCGACCCCAGTTGGGGTCGGATGTTTATAGAAATGCGCGCATTTCTATAAACCTATGACTCCTCCGGAGTCAAACTAATCGGCTTAAGTCAACGACATTGAATTTAGTATACTTATAAACAAATTCTATGGCGTTTATAAGTGCTTTATTTTAGAAAGAAAAAGAGCTGTGTAAAAAATCAGTTAATAATCGCATTTCGACTCCGCTCAATGTGACAATTAACTGATTTAAAAAGGTCAAGATAAACTATTCCAAAGATTTAATCCACTTTATACACAACCTCTTTACTCAGCATGATTATTTAGTTCCAAATGCTCCAAAATAAGCAGCTGGAGCAGGTGATTTGTAAGTTGTTCCACCAATTACAATACCAGTTGCTGAATAATTGCGGGTAAAATCGGTTTTAGCACCTGTTAATGCGGGTGAGCCAGCCTTTAGATGAAAGTCCCAACTGGAATTAAATGTCGAATTATTAACGTCAGTATTGAGGGGATAATTTTCGAACATAGGATCGTTGGCTCCGGCAACAGTTCCAGCTACATCGTGTGCCCCACGCACAACATCTTTAACGCCTGCCTGAAAATTAGCAACACATTCAGCAGTATAACCATAGTAATAGGAGTAATCGTAAGTTGATCTGAGATCAGCAAGACTTTTTGCCGAGTTTTTTACTGCAAAACGGCAATTTGCATGCAATGTATTCCATATTTCGGCATAAACTCCGGCTTCTAACCAAACACCGCCGCCTTTCACATCCGGCCTTCTCCAACCGCAATTAACAATGGTATTATTATATCCTACAATATGGCATTGAGGGGTCCGGTCTCCTGAATTTGAAAGTTTTAAAGCATTGGTATTCGGACTATAAACCATGTTAAAACATACATCGGCTATACAACCAGCTTTCAGATTGATTCCATCGCCGCCAGTTTCGCCCTGTGTGTGAATTTTATTGCCCGAAACAATAATACTACCCCCTTCGAGGTACATACAGTCTTCTCCCAAATTATTAAAAACTGAATTTATAATGACCACTTTGCCGTCGATATTGTTTTTAAAATTGACTGCAGGCAATCCTTCTCCAGCCGCAGCTTTGAAAAACCCGGCTTTAACCGAGGGAGATTCTTCGGTGGTTACATAGCCTGTAAACTCCACAATAACATTATCGAGCAATAATTCTTTTGAGGTTGGACCGCAAAGAATACCTCCCCAGATGCGTGGAAAATTTCCAGCTTTTCTTAAATTTTCAGGAACAGTAAATTTAACAGGTTTTTCGGTAGTTCCTTTGCAATAAAGGTTTCCGTATACAAGTATTTCTTGTCCGGCAGCAGTATCGTTCATTAATACAGTTACGCCTTCTTCAATGGTGAGGGTTTTGCCTTCGGGTATGGAAATATGACCATTCACGGTAACAGTAGACCCTTTTTCCCAAACTCCCGATACTTCTCCTCCGCTCAATGTTTGATCGGCAGGTTTATCATCTTCCTTCTTGCAACTTGCAAAAATAGCAGCGGCTAACATTAGCCCAACTAATACATTTTTCATTTTCATTTCAATTAAGTTTATCATTATTAATATTTGGATCTTAAAATTTATATCTGATACCAATCAGGTAGGCCGACATGGAATATTCATCCCGCACCAGGGTATTATTATCGCTTTCGGCATGAAAAGGAACATCGTTATTTAAGGGGTTTGTTTTCTTAATATAAACCTTGATATGACTATTCAGAAGATTATGTGCTTTTGCAAAAACGCTAAGCCCATTTTTGAATTTTTTTTCAGCAGAGGCATCTAATTGCCAAAAACCTTTTTGCCACAAATCGTTATCGATATACCGTGATACCGTATAAATCCGGTCGCCCGTATACGAGAAAGCTAATTGGGCACTTAACCCATTATGGGAATTTTTATAGAGCAACGAAATATTTCCAACATGAGACGATTGTCCAAATAACGGCCTGTTCTGGGATACATAGGCTGTTGAATCGTTTCCGCCAGAATCCTTTACCCGCGATAACTTTTGAGTAGCGATGTTCGATCGGGTCCAGGTGTAATTCCCTTTTATCCCCCATTCCCTGAAAAACTTGATAGCATCTATTTCGAAACCATAATTTATGGCATTATCGGAGTTAATTGGTGTGTAAACAATATTCTGGCTTACGTTCATAAACTTATCGAATGCAAATTCTATGGGATTTTTAATGTTTTTATAAAATGTTCCTGCCATAAGCTGGTCTTCGGGAGTGGGGAAATATTCCCATCTCAAATCAATATTATCGGCAGTGGCATGTTTCAGGTTTTTATTACCTGCGGTAGCAGGTTCTTCAGAGGCATCAATATAGGGGACAATTTCCTGAAATCCCGGTTTGTTAATGGCCCGGTAATACGATAACCGTATATTTTGTTTTGGAACCGGAGCATATTTGAGATGAATGCTGGGCAATATATCGGTGTACTTTTGATTGCCATTTGGCTGAGGTTCGCCAATAGGGTATTGCATGGAGTAACCCTGATCGGTATTTTCGACCCTTACACCGCCAATAACCTGAAGTTTACGAATTTCGAATCGAACCATTCCATACCCAGCCGCCACATTTTCGTAGGCATCGTAATTTTCTCCCACCGCAACCGTTCCTCTGGGGTTGTATACCCGCCATAATATTTCGTCGTAGCTGTTCCAATCCACCCCTTTTTCGGAATAAAAAGAGGTATAGGAAGTATCGGAGTTGCTTACATTTACAATTGCATTCTGCGTATATTTATTATAAAAACTGGTTCTCTTTTTTTGCCGGTACATGCCGCCAGAGATAATTTCGGTACGAATGCCGAAAACAGAAGGTTTATAGGTAAAATTCAGATATCCCGCTTTGTCTTCATCGGTGTTATGTCTCCAAACCCGATCGCTTCCGTCAAAATCGACGTATTGTTGCACTGGCACAAAATTCTCGAGGTTATTTCCATAAACCACCGTTGCCTCATCGGGTGTTTGATTATTAGCTTTCGAATATACCACCGACCATTGCGACGATAGTTTTTCTCCCAACTGGTGTTCTCCTTGCAGAGTAGTATTAAACAGGCTTTGCGTATTGTACCTGAAACGGGTTGAGTGCGAACGTTTAATGTTACCATTCCCCGGATCGTAACTAACTGCCAGGTCGGTATTCTGAATCTCCCTTACCTGGGTATTGTTAAAATTCAAATAAGCCGTATAAAGCTGTACCCGATGATTTTTAGAAAATTGATAATCCAACTTGTTATGGATACCATAATTCCGCTTGTTTTCGGTGTATATCCTTTCTTGCATGGAGGTGAGGATTGGCAGGTTATTTCCGTCGCGTGACAAATCATCTTTAAAATACAAACTACTTTCGCCATTAAATGTATTTTGATAGCTCCCGGAAACAATCCATCCCAGTTTCTTAAGAAAGAATCGGTTACCCACTGTTAGGTTACCGTAATAATTAACAGGGTATAAAACAGCTTCCTGTACAAGGTTTTTATTTGGGAAATCGGAAGGTACAGCTCTGTAACCGCTTGCATTTCGCTCGTATGGAGATTTTGGATTAATTACACTGGTATTGAATGTCGAAAAATCGTTTTCGCTGAAAAACTGACTGTACCCTATTGATGCATTTGCCTGGATGAGTAATTTCTCCGGAGCATTTTTCATTACCAGATTTACCGCTCCTCCTATCGCATCTCCTTCCATATTTGGAGTGAGTGCTTTCGTAACCTCAATCCGATCGACCATATCCGAAGGAAACATATCGAGCGAAATATACCGGTGTTTATTATGGGTACTCGGTATTTTAATACCGTTAACCAGGGTATAATTATACCGCTTGTCCATTCCCCTCAATAGTGCATACTGACCTGACCCCGACGAGGTCTTATCTAAAGTAACTCCCGACATGCGTTGCAACACATTTGCCACATTTAAATCGGGAGATAATTCAATAGCCCTTGCACTTACAACATTAATTAACTGGTTTGCATTTCGCTCGGAATTTCGGGCGCTTAAATCGCTGCTTTTATCACGGGTTGAAATTACGGTGACCTCATTGAGCCGTGTGCTTATAGGTTCAAAAGCAAACCCTAGTTTTATGTCATTCTTTTCATCCTTAATCGAAATGGTTTGTTCAATAATAGCATAACTGATTAAGCTGGCCGAAACCGAATAATTACCAACAGGGATATTCTTAAGTATAAAACTTCCATCTAACCCTGTAATGGTTCCCATTTTTAACTCCTTAATATATATTGTGCAGCCAACCAATGCTTCACCCGTAGTTGCATCCACCGCTTTACCCCGAATAATTGCACTTTGAACCAAGGGATTACTTAAAACTAAAAGAAAAAATAAAAAAATAAACCGCTTCATTATACTTGTTTTTCGGGTACAATTTTACTGAGAGCATATTGGTGATACAATAGCTATTGTTATAAAAAGAGCATAGCTCTTTTAACCGGTTGATGTTAACAGAATATGAATACCCAATGCTTATATAGGTTACAACTCCTTAAAATACCCCAGCGCCTAAAGAAAACTTAATATTGAAGCCCCTATTCGCCCAAAAACTTAAACTTAATTTAACCCATCCTTATAACTCAGGTGCGCTTCAACAAGTACTTTTACTGAATATCAACCGAAAGAAAACGCTAAGAATGTCCAAACGAATCATAATTGCTGATGACCATGCTGTAGTACGTACGGGCCTGCAGCTTATACTGGACGAAACAGACGATTTGGCTATTTGCGGCGAAGCATGCAATGGCCAGGAATTACTTTCGGAACTTGAAAAAAATACGTACGATTTGATAATCCTCGACATCTCAATGCCTGGTAAAGACGCGCTGGATGTTTTAAAAGAAATAAAAAGCAGGTGGAACAATTTACCCGTCGTTATTTTCACCATGAACTCCGACGAAATTTATGCAATGCGGATGCTCCGAAATGGGGCCTCGGCCTATATTAATAAAGAGACAAACCCTGAACAGGTAATTACAATTCTCCGAACCGTTGCCAGCGGAAAAAAATACTTTAGCCCATCACAAATGGATATGTTGGTTGAACTTGTAAACTTACCGGATAAAAAGCCGCTGTCGGCTCATGAGAATCTCACTGACAGAGAATTTCAAATTTTATTTATGCTGGTTTCGGGACTTAAAAAATCGGAGATTGCCGAAAAACTTTTAATAAGTAAACATACGGTTGGTAATCACCGGAATAATATCCTAAAGAAGTTAAACTTATCAACAAATTCCGAATTAACCAGGTATGCAATCCATCATGGTATAATACAATGAAAGCTATTAAACGAATTTGGATCTTTATCCCCATTTTATTGGTTTCTATAAGTATATTTTTCATTATTCTTGAGAAAAACAAAAGAGAAAAAGCGCATAATTCAACACGGCAAATTTTAACAATACTAGCACAAGCCAATAATTATCAGGCCTCGACACTTGCTAAATCTTTTCAATTGGGTAAAACCGGGTTAAAACTCGCTTTGGAAGCTGGTAATGATACATTAGCAATAGAATTATACCTGGTAATGGGGAAAAACCTAAGCCAGCAGGGAAAAAATAAAGAAGCAGTCCGATACTTCGAAAAAGCTCTAAATATTTCGCAGGCAGAGAAATATCGGAATGGCGAGTGCTCTGCTCTTATAGAAATTGGCATTCTTCACTACGATTGGGGAAATTATGCTACTTCGTTTACATATTTTGACAAAGCATTATCGCTGGCAGA
>JFJP01038477.1_pt1 | contig 17860 bp, 12 predicted proteins | sample 431651 | NCBI WGS metagenome assembly JFJP01 (sample SAMN02602958, study PRJNA72255) | Microbial mat metagenome, whole genome shotgun sequencing project. | biome: fresh water; feature: sink hole; material: water; isolation source: purple microbial (photo- and chemosynthetic) mats found in...
CCCCCCTGCTTTTTACTTTCCACCACGCCCTAAAAACATGATATACTCCAGCTGTGGACCCCAATGGGTCCCCCCAGGGCAGGGAAACCCCCCCCTGTTTTTTTAACTTTTTGAGCTACCACTCCCTAAAACATGATACCCCCCTCACGTTTTCACCCAAAATACCATTTTTTTGCTCTTTTTTCCCTATTGTTTCACAAGAAACCCCAAAAATAGGGGGTTCTTGTTAAACAACAGGGAAATTCATACCTTGCAACTTTTAAACATAGGGGGGCGGTTAAGCTACTCCAGCTGGACCCCCCCTGTTTTTTTTTAACTTTTTGAGCTATCCACCCCTAAAAACATGATACCCCCCTCACGTTTTCACCCAAAATACCATTTTTTTGCTCTTTTTTCCCTATTGTTCCACAAGAAACCCCAAAAAAGCTACTCCAGCTGGACCCCCGGGGGCGCCCCGGAGCAGGGGAAACTCCCCTCGTGTAATAAATATTTTATTGAATAAATAATATTTATTTTTACCAACAAACCACAAAAACATAAAATCATTTATAGTAATAATTCTTCTCGAGACAAAACCCCTCAACTAAAATCCTAACAAAGAACCACAAATAAAACAAAATAAAGAAATACAAACAAACACGATAATCAAAACATCAATAAACACAAACAATGAAATAAATAACAAAAGGCCACAAGAATCAAAAAGCAAAACGAATGAAAACCCCACCCCAAATAACTACAAAATCCCTTATAAATAAGGGTAGAAAATTCACAAAATAAAAGAACAGAGCTAAACAATCCATGGAAAGTTTTTCACACAATAAAATAAAACACAAACAAAATAAATAAAATATAAAATAGAAGAAAAATTAATACTATAAAAGAAGTAAATACCTAAAAACACAAAACGATCAAACAACCCAACAAAACACAATAACCACATAAAGAAAATAAATATGCAACCAATCATCAAATAAAACAAGAACATAAATAAACAAACAAACGTAACAATCGAAAAGTCTAATAATAAAACAACACCACCCTTCAAAACAACATAAAACAAACTAACAATAAACAATAAATGTACAAAACCAAAAAGAAAGACTAAACATAAAACTACTTCAACTAAATAAAAAGACAGGGATAAAACCCACTAAAACAACTAAACGAATAACCATCTCAAAAACCAACTAAAAGGTCAAAACAAAAACAGAAAATAACAAAGAAAATGAATGAATAATCAAAAATATAAAAGGTCAATAACACAAAATACTCATTAAAACAAACTACAAATAGAGAATGAAATAAAATAAAATCACAAAACATCAATCCGAAATAAATCTCCCCAGATAAAACCACTAAAAGAAAACTAAATAAAGAAAAATTCAAAGAAAAAGCACACGAAAATCACAAAATCAAATGAAATAACAATAAAATATATTGTAACAAACAAAGAATTAAAAACTTCTAAGACCACAAAAACGGGCGCCCCTTCTATAAATACCAAAGGTCCCCCCGAATAAAATAAACAATCGAGAAGTATTCTAACCACAACAACAAAAAGTAAAAAGCCACCAACAAAAAGAAAGTGGAAAAACAAAACAACCCAAAGAATTAAAAACAAAAATCAAATAAACACCACCAATAAAGCAAATAAAAACTATCCACGAAACTCTAAATACTATAAAACAAATAAATACTAGGGTAAACATTGTTCTACTGTTTTATATTCGCATAACTTTTCTGTACCACGATGTAAATAACCAAAATCACAAAATAAAAAACTCCCCAAATAACACAAAACTAAATCAACAAACCCTCACAACATAAAAGAAAAAAGGGCGGGGTGATTGGAGGGCCCCGCAAAAACATAACATTATATGTTTACTTAAATATGTTAATGTTTTAATTAAATAAAATATCTAAGTATAAAAATATTAATATAAAACAAATACAGAATAAAACACCTAACAAAAACCTCATGATCAAAAAACCCACCTCCCAAACAACCTCAATCAACCTCACAAAATAACAACATAAATCAAACTCAAACTAGCTCAAAAACCACACTAAACCTAACAAAAACATAATAAAAATATTTTAAATTAAATGATATCATCAGATAAAAAATAACTAATTAAAAATATATAAATAACTAAATAACAAATAAAACTACATATCAACACCCCACACATAAAATCAAACAAACTAAACAATACAAATAAACTGAATCGACTAAAACCACTCCGAATCCACACAAAATCAAACAACAAAAACCATCACCAACCACCCCACACAACAAATACATAAAACTCAACAAAAAGGTCTTTCAAATATGAAGCAAATCCTCGGTTCTTACCAGAAGTAAATAAAACCCCCCCAACCCCAACCAAAAACATCACCAAAGAAAAGAAATAACAAACCCCCCCCCATTTATATATTTTAATATATATTAAATATTTAAATTTTAAATAATTATATTAAATAAAAGTAATTGTAATGGGCATAAATCCATGTAATACACCACATAATTCACTGCATTGACCATAAAATGTACCTGTAATAGATGAAAAGATAGTTAATTCATTGCATCTTCCTGGAATGCAATCTACTTTAATACCTAAGCAAGCTATTGTAAAAGAATGTATAACATCAACTGCTGATAATCAAAATTTATATAAAACTAATGATAGTAATAATAATATATTATTACATTGCAAAAGACGTAAATCTCCGATAAAATAATCACTTTCTAATAAAATATTACTAAATATACTTGAATCTCCAAAAATAAAATAAACTCAATATCATTGAAAACCTATGCATTTACATAAATCAAAATTAACAAAATTTAAGCATCCAAAATAAAGTAATAAACATAATCTAACAAGTAACCCTAAAATAAAAAAACTTCCTAATATAAATCAATACATATCAATATACTTTGATGAAATAAAATCTCAAGTATAAAAGAAAAATTTATACCCTATTATTAGACTTATTGAACATACAAAAAATGTTATAACTCAAGTACATATAAAAATTGTAAAAGAAAATAAAACTATTACAGAATCAATTAAAAATAAAATTCAAAAAGTAGCTAAAAAAGACATTGATTTTAATATTATGCAATTAATTAATATATTAATTTCTTATTTTTAAAGATTGAAAAGTTATATTAATAACATTTTCTTGAACCAAAACAATACGTAACCCTCAAAACGGGAACCAAAATCCCCACCAAAAAACATAGGGAATAAACCAATTAAACCAACACTAAAACTCCATCGGTGTTATAGACTTAAAACCCCAAACACCTACCAAAAATTCCAGTTCTAAACTAGAAACGCCCAACCAAAACTCTCAACAATTCCTAAACAAAAACATCAATCACTCCAAACCAAAACCACAAAAACAAACGTCACAACCATCAATAAAACAAAAACACTACACCAACAAAACCTAAAACCAAATTCATAATCCCAAACCCCCCTCTCGCAAACACAAAACCCCACTACACAATACAAGCAACCCCCAAACAAACAAGCAACCTCTTACTTATATAATAATACTTTATTTGAGATTGAATAATATATTAAATATAAATATATAATAAAATTTTAATTAAAAAAAATCATATTAAATATAATGATAATAACGTATATAAATATGTAATAATAAATGTGTATGCGGTAGTAACTCGAATACGTAAAAAAATAGCTCTTGGTATTATAAAAAATATAATAATAAAAATTAAAACTTTTATACTCATGAAAAATCCACCGAAACATAATGTAATTACTAAAAGTGCATTTAAAATCACATGATTTATTTCATATAATGAGTATAAAACAAAAAAAATACCTGAGAATTCGGTAACAATACCGGCGACTAATTCACTTTCACATTCTGCGTAATCAAATGGTAATTTAAAACTGTCTAATGTAATAGATATTAATATTATAAAAAAGAAAAAAAAATTTAAATAATAAAAATTATTTATATATAGTTGTCCTAAAGCAATTTCTTTAAGCGACATTAAGTTACTTGAATCTAATAAAAATATACAATAAAATATTAATATTAAACATATTTCGCTCATCATAGAAAAAAAAATTATTCTTATAGACGCTAAGTATACAAAAGCACTGCATAATATAAAGCAACCTATCATATAAATGCCAAAAATACTTCCTAATAAATGAATAAGTAATAATAAAAATAAATCTAATGATATATTAATAAAAATTAAAAAACCAAGAGGAATAATAAATCATATAATATACATACATATAAATAATATAAAGCATCCACTTAAAAAATAAAAAATATCAATTGATATTACAAATAAACAAAATTTGATAAATAATTTTATACCGTCTGTTATAGGACATAATAATCCAAACAAAAATATACCAGGACCTATTCGAAGTTGAAATAAAGCTAATCATTTTCTTTCACATAAACTAAAAAATCCACATAAGATCATTATAACAATTATAATAAGTAACATACTTATGATTAAATCGAAAAAAATAAGCATTAAATTTTAAAAAACTGATCCTATTAAAAAAAAAAGTAATAATGATTGCATACCAATTAAATAAAAAATAAAAATATCATTTATGTCAAGGTCAAATCTAAAATATTTATCTAATCATATAAATGAGTAAAATGATAAACATATATAAAAATATAAAGTGGAACTAAAAATAATTAAACTTATAAAAAAAAAAATAATAACATAAAAAAGTGATAAATTTATTAATCCATATGTAACAAAAAGATCAATATAAAATAATAACATAAAAGGAAAATCTATATTAAATAAAAATAATAATATTAAAATATTAGAAAAAAAAGAAAATCCAAAAAAAGATAACATAATTAAAAATATACGAATTCCATAATTTTCGTAAAAAGATCCTAAAATAAAAAACATAAAACTAGAGCTTAAAATGTGACCTATATTACAAAAAATTAATGTTCCAGAAAAAAAAAGATCATTATTTCATAAAAGTATTAAACCTATACATGTATGAATAATAGATCAATGCGCAATTATTTTTTTATAATCGCAGAGCAACATAACATACAAACTTATAAAAAAAATACCTATGATTATAAAAATATTTATAAAATAAATTACCCATATGGAATATATATTCAAACATAAAAATAAAAATTTGTATAAACCAAAAAATCCTATTTTTAAAATTAAACTTGCTAACAAAATACTCATTTCTGTGGTAACTTCAACATGCATTTCAGGTAATCATACATGAAAAGGTCAAATGGGATACTTAATTGCAAATACTATAAACAAAAAAAATCATATTATAAAACCTAAAAATATTGAATCAAAATAAAATAAATCACTAAAATGCGATAGCGAAAAAATTTGGAAATGTAAAATAAAAATAATGCAAATAAGCATACATATAATCGAACTTAAACTAGAAAAAAAAATAAAGAAAAATATTGCGAATATAAATTTATTACTAAATGTGAAAAAAAAACTACAAAAAAAAATAGGAATAAATAAACTTTCAAAAAAAATTATAAATAAAATAAAATCATCTACTACGATAATAAAAAATATACAAAAATATATAAATAAAAAATTAAATATTAATAAAAAGCTTTTATAATAAGAAAAAACTTTTTTATTAATATTGTAAATAATTAAATATAAAACAAATCACATTAAATATATAAATCAAATATGCATATAAGTTATTATAATATCAAAAAAAATAAAATTTAGATTGCAACTATAAAATATACTAAAATTAATATTGAACAAACATAAACATATATGAAAAAAAGAATAAAATAATAAAAGTAATAAAAATTTCATTTTATATTATTAAACATTTGTAGCTAGATTTTGTAATAAACTCGTTACAAAATATTTTACATGTTGCAATCCCCCCTCACCCCTACAACAATAAAACCCCACAAACCCAAAAACAAAAATACCAAGAAAGGTCAACTATCAAAAAAACCACCAAACTCCCCTCCTATAAAATCAAACCCCCCGTGGACCAGGCTTTAACCCTACCAAAAAAAAAAACACCCCCCCAACCCCCAAAACACCAAAAACCTCCAAAAAACCCCAACCAAAACCCCACAAAACCCCTCCACACAAAACTCCCCCATCAAAAAACCCCACAAAACAACACAAAACAAACCGGCTCCCCCCCACCATAAACAACCCCCCAAACAAAAACTCCCCACAAATCACCCCCCCACAAAAATTCCCCAAAACGAAAAGCCCCCCCAATAAAAACCCCAACACCCCCCACAAATCCCCCCCCACATAAACGAAAAACCTCCACAAAACCCAAATCATCAAAAACCATCCATAACAAACACAAAACAACACACTCAAAATAACAACACCCAATCACGGTAAAATAAACTATACTAAAATAAATGCCCGGAAAAGCTTCCACCAAAACTAATAATAAAACCCCACATTATGTTATTAATATTATAATAAATTTTATAATTTTATCAACTACTAATAATAAACATTTAATAAAATATTTAAAAATCCAATCCTCAAACACCCCTAAACAAATATCCCCCACAAACTTTAAGATTTTAACAAACAACTCTCACAAATCACAAAAACTGGGATCTAAACCCACAAAACATCCAAACAAAACCACATCTCAATCTATTACAAACGGAATAAATAAAAAGCCTCAAGTTCAACGCGCCCCCCAAGAAGATCAAATAACACCACAACAAGCAAATTCCACCCAACAAAATCACCTAAAATACAATTTATATATAAGATTTGTAATAATTTAAATTAAATATAAATCGATTATATAAAATCACATAATAATAATAAATCTCAACCTAAAATTATAATTAAAAATGATAATATGTTAATAATATTAAAATAAAAAGATATGAAATTTCTAATTACATAATAAGATATTGAAAAATAACAAAATTTTAGAGTATATATAAGTATTTTAAAATAAAAAGTATATAATAATACTAATCATCCTAATAAAAAAAAAAAGAAAGAAAATCCAAGTTCTCCTATATAAATAAAAATATTAAAAATTTTTAAAAAAAAACTAAAAACAGTTGGTAATGCTCCAATTATCATTATAATGTAATTAATTAATATATTAATGAATATACAATTATAATAGTGAAAAAAAATAAAATTAAGCAAAAAAAAATTCTCACGTAAAAAAAAATCAAATAAACAATTAGATGAAAAGAAAAAATAAATTATTAAAAAAAATATTAAAAAAAAACTATATATAGCATGAAAAATAAAGAAAATAAATATAAGATATTCTTTTAATGAAATAAATAATAAAAAAATTAAACTTAAATTACTACTACTTAATAAAAAAAGCAAACTTACTATAGCAAAACTACTTAATCCTAATAATGCACAAGCTATTATTTGTAAAATAATAAATTTTAGAAAAATAATATAAATATAAGAAAATCCTATGAGAAAAAAAATTAATAAAATACTAAATAAAACGTAAAAAGTTAACATATAGATAAATAGAAAAACACCTAGACGAAGATATAGTTGTTCCATAAATAATAATAAAAATATAGAATATATTTTAAAAATAAATATAAATATAATAAAAAATATTATTACACTTAATCATTCTCCTTCGAATAAAAAAAAAATGAAATCACTCATACTTATTATATTAATTTGTATAAAAAAAAAAATAATAATGAATATTACTGCAAAAGTTAATAAATTTATCATATAAAGATATCATAATAAAATTAATTTATAACCGAATTTTGTGCATACAAGTAGTAAAAAAGTAGACAAACTAAATAATTCAAAAATAATAAATATAAAAGGAATATTAGTTAAAAATAAAAATAAAAAGATAATTATTTTTTGATAATAAATTAAAATTATTATAAAATGTGTATCAAAGTGTTCAAAATATAAAAGTAAATATTTTACCAATATTATTAAAGAAAAAAATATAATACATATATATGATCCTGAAAAACTAAATATAAATATAAAAAAAAAACATAATCAAAAAAAATCAAAGATAAGAATATGAATACTAACTAAATCACATATAAAAATATAACAATATAAAGATAAAAAACATGTACTATGTATAAAATATATGTACAAAATTTAAATTAAAATAAATTATTAATTATATTTAGTTTATAATTTATGAATTTGTTATTGCTTTTTGTAAAATAAAAATTATTTAATTATTTTCATTTTCGTTGTCGTTTGTTAGTAATAAAATTTATTTAAATACTTTCGATCATGTAAATATTTAATATTATTATGTTTCATAGAATTTCTGTAGAATTTTATGTTTTAATTTTTGAGTTGTGAAATTTTAAATTTCATATTAATAAAATTAAAATTACATTGCTTTAATATATTTTAATATTTTACAAAAATTAAAATATTATATTATTAATATTAATATATAACATAATACATTATAAATAAATAATTACTTTGAATAACAAAAATAAATAATTATAATTATAAAATTTGAAATCTATCAACTTCATCAAAATATACTCATCAAATAAATAAATAACACAAAAAAACAATTAATGTTGGTTAAAAAGACCTCAAACAAATAAACTAACAATAAAAACACAATTCCCCCCTCCCCAAAAACCAAATTTCCAACACTATTGAAGGAGGCTTTACTAATCAAAAAGAATCAAAAGAGGTCCGAGCCAAAATGCTATCAATCCCAACAGAAGAGATCTCAACATAAATAGTATCAAAAACCCAAAAACAACACAACACCCCTTAAACTCAACCCCAACCCCCCCAATAATAAAACATAAATAAAGGAATACTCAAACAAAATATCAAAAAACTTCAAACTTGCAAACAAAAAGAAGACCAACAAAATAAAGAAAATACTCAAACTAAAACAAAACTATCCCCCCCTTAAATAAATAATCGCCCCTACCCCAAACGGATACCACCCCAAACAAAACCCAGAACCTCAAACACTTTACAATTTAAATATAAATAATATAATGTTATTAAAAAATATTATTTTATTGTACTAAATCTAATAATTTCATAAATAAAATAAAATTAAACCCACCAAACAACCCCTTCAATCCAACCAAAAGAAAATATCCAACCCAACCCCCCCACCAAAACCCCCCCACTTCAGAAAATAAATATTCCAAACAATAAAACAAACCCCAAACAATACAAATAACACAAACCCCACAAAAACCTCATAAACCAAAAACACAATCAAAATCAACAACCCCCAACAAAAACCTACAAAATCTCCCAATCCCACAACATCAAAACATACCAAAACCATCAAAATCCCCCTCAAACTACAACAAAACATACAACCCAACTAAAACTATACCCCACCAAAACCCCTCCCCCCACCCCTACCCAAAAATAAAACAACAAAATTCACTCACACACACTAGAACAAGCCTAAAACAAAATACCCCCGATCCCAACCGGATCAGGCAAAAACAACGTATCAATAAAATAAGAAGTGAAAAAAAGACCAAAATAAGAATAATCTACCCAAAGCAAACACCAGGCAAAAAGCTTAAATGTAACTAATGGATTCCCCTAAACACTAAAACTTAAAAATAAAACCTCAAGACCTCAAACAAATTAAAATTAGGTCAAATGCTTAAATAACAAAGAAATTAAATTTACATTAAACCACATAAAATAGGCACTAAAAGGTTTCCCCAATAAAATAAAATAATAACCCACCCCAAATAAACCACCCCCAAAATCACCCACTCAAAAGTGATAATAAAAGCTGCATGAAATCGCAGCAAAAAGGGGTGGGGCCTTCCTGAAAGCAAAATCGAGAGTTCACAATGAAAAATCAACCTGGGTTGTTTCTCATAAAGCAACCCACAACCCCAAAAATTCCAACCCCAAACCCTCCCACAACCCCCAACACCCAAAATCCAAACCAATAAATAAATAACAACAATAAAGTCTCACCCAAATAAATAAACAAAATAAAACCGAAAGTCCTCAAACCGCCCACAAAACTCTAAACCCACTAAAACAGGTTTCCGAAACAACCACAAAAACTAACAAAAATCCAAAACCCAATCAACCGTCTCAAACAAACAAAATATCGCCAAACAACCCCCAAACACATAACAAACCCCTCTACATCAAAGACCCCCCTAACCCCATACAACAAATAAACAAATTAATAACGAAAACATCCCAAACAAAAAACCCCCCAATGATCCTACTCAAACACAAAAACCAAAACAGATATTGCCGCCAAAAACTCCCTCAAAAACCCCCAAAACTATTATAAATAAAATTTATTTTAAATTATAGCATATTTTGTTATAAATTTTATAATATAATTTAAAAACAACATATATCTAAATATACAAATCTAAGTAAAAAAAATCATATAATGTCTACAAAATGCCAGTAAAGACATGCAGATAACATAAAAATAAAACGACTGTCTCAACATATCATAAAAAAAAATTTACTAAATACAAAAAAAAATAATATAAGTCCTATTAAAACATGTGAGAAATGTAACATATCTATACAAAATAACAATGTACCAAATATGCTGCAGCTTAAAGTTATATGTAAAAATGTAAACTCTCATAATTGGTTAAAAATAAATAAAACTCCTAAAAAAATACCTAAACAAAAAAAAAAAATAGCAATCACAAAAAATCTGATATAAACAAAAAAAATAAAGCAATTGAATAATAATCCACTTACTAATAAAAAAAATGTATTAATATATATATTTAAGCAATCTATGTAAAATCAATAAAATACGCATCCAAAATCAATGCATTTAAAATAATATGGTGTTAAAAAATAAAATTCACAACATACAAAAAGACAATATCCAAAAATACTTCCAAAAAGAGTGCAAAATAAAAATATTTCACTTAATACAAATCATATAAAACAGTATTGTAAACAACGTATTAAACATGAGAAATCAAATAAACATCTTAAAAAATCAATGAATAGATCTCACATATAACATTTTAAGAAAAATAATAATAAAAAAAATAAACATTTAAATAAAAAAAAAAAAAATAAAAAAGATCAAAACATATTTATAAATAAACATAAGAAACTACATAAAAATAAACATATAAAAACAGGTGTAAAAGATAAAAAAACAAAGCAACCACTAATACCAATATTCATTATACGGAAAAAAAAAAACATTTTATATTTTTAAATAATATTTATATTTAATCTATACGTAATATTAAAAAACAAAAAGTAACAAAAACTCAAAATTGTAATTCCATTCATATTGGGAAACATAAAATTACGTATAAAGATATTATCATAATAATTAATATTCAGAATAATAAGCAAAAAGAATAATAACATCATAGAAAAGAACAACGACAGTATATAAATCAATAGATTAAATTAATTACGCATCAAAAAAATCAAAATATAAAAAAAAGTAAAAAACAAAGTCCTGTAAATTTATCAGGTACTGATTTTAAAAAACCAAAAAAATGTAAAAAAAATCATTCTGGTAAAATTTTATCTGATGTTTTTAAGCAGTCTACACATAATCATGATTCTTCGTGAAAAACAAAATATCATCAAATTATAATATTATATATAAAAATAATAAATAATAATAAACATACAAAAATATCACGATATACGTAATAGAATAAAAAATAAAATCGTTCACAACAAAAAACAAATCTATCTAAAAAACAATCTGAACTCATAAAATAATGTAAACAAAGTAAATGTAAAATAATAAATAGCATAAATATTAAAGGTAAAAAAATATGGAGAGAATGCAATTTTAATAAAGTAAAATCGTTAATATAGTCACAACCTCAAATTCAAATTATAAAATAAAAACCAATAATTGGTATTGTTGCTAATATATTACTAAATACAGTTAATCCTCAAAATGACATCATAGTGCATGGTAATACATATCCTATAAAAGCCATAATTAATAAAAAAAAAAATAATATTATTCCTACAAATCATACATAAAAATGTGAATCAAAAAGTAATCCATATCATATACATTTGAAAATATGTATATAGAAAAACATAAATAAAATAGATGTAAATACAATATGTAAACTTCTTAATATAAATCCTAGATCAAAATCTATTATATATAAAATAAAATATCAATTCATTAAAACAAAGCAATTAAAAAATAATCATGAAAGCATCATTCCTACACAAAATTGAATTATTATAAATAAAAATAAATTAAATCCAATGCTATACATTCTAAAAAGATCAGATGATAGTAGAAGGCAACACAAATTTTTTGCTAAAATAAAAAAAATAAAAAATCTTAATCTAAAAAACATAATGTTATTGTATTTAATACTTTGATAAAATATAATATTAAACAATCTAACAATTCAGGTAAAAAATAAAATAAATTATAATTTTTATAATTAATATTAAGAGAAAAAAAATTTAATACATTTTTATTTATCCATAGTAATATTCCACGTAAAAACATATAATATATTAAAAAAAAATTAATGAATACATTATTATAATAAATATAGTTTATTATATTTTTTTTTGTTTTATGATTAAAATAAAAAATCAAATTATATATATTATATATTATAAATATGTTTATTACATATATACTATATAATTAAATTCACACAAAAAAATAATGATAACACTAAACTATAAAATACAAAACATAAACATAATAATAAAAATAAGTAATCTATTATTATATGAAGAAAATCTAATAATAATAAATATAAGATACAACATATGGGTAACCATTGTAAAAAACAAAAAAAACAACATATGCATCATATAAATAATACAAAACTGAATAAAACAAAATCTCCAAAAAAAAGTAATAAACAAAAAAGGCAACAACAAAATAGTACTAAACATAATACAAATAATAATCCTATTAAAATAATGTAACTTTTAAAAAAAAAAGCTTGTGGGTAATCGGTAATACGACGTGGAAATGCTAATAAACCTAAACTATGTAATGGAAAAAATACAGAATTAGAACCGTATCATAAAATAAATAAAAAATAATATATAATAAGACTAAAATATTCTACGAAAAATCAACGTAAACAAAAATGGAAAAAACCGCCAAAAACTCCTAATACAGCACCTAGAGATAATACATAATGAAAATGCGCAACAACAAAATATGTATCGTGAAGCATTATATCTAATCCACAATTTGCTAGTAATAATCCTGTTATACCTCCGAGTAAAAACATAAAAACGAATAAATATACAAAGATCATGTCAAATCATCAGAAAAGAAAATCCATAAATAAAAAACTATAAAGTCAATTAAATAACTTAATAGCTGTTGGTAAACCTATTAATAAAGTAATACTACCAAAATATGCACGAGAATCACAATCCATTCCTACAACAAACATATGATGCGCTCAAACAAAAAATCCTAATAAACTAATTACAATCATAGAATAAATCATTGCTAAACAACTGAATACACAGCGCAATCCCATAACTTCACATAATAATGATATACATCCAAAAATAGGTAATATAATGATATAAACTTCTGGATGTCCGAAAAATCAAAATAAATGCTGAAATAAGACAAGATCACCTCCACCTATAACATCATAAAAAGTAGTATTAAAATTTCTATCAAGAAGTATCATAGTGACACCACCAGCTAATACAGGTAAACATACTATTAATAATAAACAGGTTAATAATACGCCTCAAATAAATAACACAAAAAATAAAAAACTATAATACTTTCTTCGACATACAAAAAAAGTACCAACACAATTTATAGAATTTAATATACTAGATATGCCTAATAAATGGACAGCAAAAATCACAAAATCACATGCCAAACTTGAATGAAAGTCATAACAAATTAATGTTGGATACAAAGTCCAACCCGTACCTACACCTTCTTCGGTAAAAAAACCTAAAACACATAATAATACCCCATATACAAATAATCATAAAGACATATTATTAATTCTAGGAAATACCATGTCTGGAAAGCCTAGAATTAAAGGGGCAAAATAATTAGTATAACCACCTAATACTATGGGCATTATAAATGCAAAAATCATAACAAGCCCATGGGCAGTAATAATTACATTATAAAATTGATAATCACCAAACAAAATACCGCAACCACATAAAGATAATTCACAACGTAAAAAAACAGATAATATATATCCAAAAAATCCACATACTAACGCTAATAAAAAATATAACAATCCTATAACTTTATGAGAAACTGTAAATAGATAAAAAAAAAAAAACATAAATTTATAAATATTAATAATAATATTAATTAAATACTTAATGATTTAAAATAATAACACATTCTTTAAAATATTAATACTCTCAAAATTACTCTAAACCCCCTCTATGGGGTTTTTAAAGATCCTAACAACCCAAAATATGGGTAAAAAATGGCTCAGTGGGGCCTGAAAAACTCCAAAACAAAGCAATTACCGAAGAACGGTGAAGAAATTAAAATCAATGGGGAGAAAAACCGTAACCATTCTATCCCAAAAAACAAAAAGATCAATATGAAAAAAGCTCTGAAAGGGGCCTTCCTCAGGCCGCAAATAGACAAACGATTCCCCCCACAATCAAAAAGAACCTGAAAAGCTCCCGGGTCCCTACCTTCTGATGAAAAGGTCACTGTAAAAACCACCACAAATAAATGCCCAAATCTCAAATTACTTTTTATATTATATGTAATTATATTATTTTATATAAAATATAATTTAAAACACATCAAGTAACTTATAAAAAAAATTCATGGTTTCCACTGTGGTTCCCACTAAGAACAAATCCCTAATTCTTTGATAAATCCTATTGAACAAAAAACCACAAACAAGTAAATCTCATAAATAACCCCATACCGAAGCAAACAGGTTAAAACCTGCTGGAAGTACAAAAGTGGTGTGCTCTGAAAATCCCGCCGCCAACACCAACAAACCTCATTTATTTATATTTTTAAAAAATAAAATATTTATATATTTTTTAATTACTACACTTTATGTGCTTTTTGCACATTAGTGGGCAACAATACCTATTAAATATAAATTATCTTATATACATATATTTAAAACCTATAATTTTTATATTTATTTGTAAAGATATTGATAATAAATATAATTACATAACAGTATCATGGATGCAAATGCATTATATAAAATTCATATTTATTTTTTAAAAAAATAAGAAAACTTTTAATAAAATATATAATATAATTTCTATTTAAAATACATTATTTATTTATGTATCTACCTATTACGATAATCTACAAATTTAAATATATATTTATATTATTTTATTTTATCCTCTATTATTAAAATTAATAACATTTAAAATTTATAATATTTTTAGAAATAGTATAACCGCCACGGCTGGCACCATTTTCTGACCTATAATATAATTATTATACACTTAATTTAAATTCAAATTGAATTATTTAATAAATTTTCCATATCTAATATTTAGCCTTAACAAAACATTCTAATCAAAATTATCTTAAAAAAGAACTATTCCTAAGTAACGATTATTAATTAAATTTTACTATAAAAAAAATAAAAAAATAAAAAAAAAAGTAACAATTACTATTAATAGTAACTATTGTTTATATATATTTTATATAAAATATAATTCCTAATAATTAATATATTCTTTTAGGAATATTTCAGCCCCAGACGAACGTACAAAAAAAAATTAAGTATTACTCTTTGAAAAGGAGAGAAGGACTTTTCCTGTTTTTTATTTTATTTTTATTAAAAAAAAATCATACATAATTCTACTTAAAAAATTATAGATTTCTACGGAAACACTTTATTCTGGAACAAGCCTTAAATTAAAAAGCAAATTACTATGCTACAAAAAAAAATAAAAAAAAGACTTTTTTAAAAAAAAAGAATAGTTTAAAAAAAAAAACTTATACACAAAGAAAAAACTGAGTATTATCCAGTCAAAACACCTTAAATAAATGATATTCCACATAATCTTTCATAGATGATCTATATTTTTTATTTTTTAACAAAAAATAAAATTTTTAATATATTAAAATAACATAAATATATTTATTATAAAAACATATATTAAAATTAAAAATAATAATATTATAATTTAAATAATAACTAAATAAATTTTAAATTATTTGTTAATTGTAATTTTTTAAATCAGTGGTGTAAAAGTATTAATGTTAATAAAATTTTAATATTTTTTATCTACGTTTTTTTGTAATTTTTGTTTTTAAGTTAGACAATGCTATTTGTTTTCAATATAATTACGTAAATAATATTTATTTCAACTAATTATAATGGCTATTTATTATTCAAAATACTTTATATTAAAAATAAGATATTAATATTTAAAAGTATATTAGTTTAAAAAAAAAATATTTTTTTTTTAAATAAAAACTATAATTGTAAAAAAGAATTTTTATAATTATATTTAATAAATAATTTTTATAATATATAGTTACACATAAAGCATCTAGACATAATTTAAGTAATTATTGTAATAATAAAAATAAAAATAGAAATTATAATTGCCTAGTTCTTACATTTTTAAAAAAAATAAAAATAAAAATAAAATATATACACCATAATAGCCTATTTAAAAAATTAAATAAATACTAATAAAAAAAATAAATAATAAAAAAATAAATACTTACAACATTAATATAAAATTCTGTAAAATTTAAATAATCTAAAATTAATAATATTATTTAAAATAATATATAATTAATAACTAATATATATTTATTAATATCCTTGCGTACTATTGTTATTATTATATAAAAACTAATAAAAACATATAGACCCACCTGATTTAAATCGATGTTAACCCAACTAATGATTTTCTATAAGGATGAACAATCCTTTAATTATTATAAATTAAGTAAGAAAAAAGTAGACGAAGGAACACATTTTTTATATGCTTGTTAACCTTCTCAAACCTTTTACTATGTCAAATAATGCAGCTCATAAAGTACATTAATATAAATATTTATATAATTCAATATTTTTGTGATATTTTGTATTAGTTGAATTTTTCCAATTTGTCAATAACATTTGTTTTTTTTCTTAAACACCTAAGATATAACCACCATCAGCTAATAATTTTTCATCGAAAAGAAGACAATCCTTTAAACTCCATATGAACCTCCCATTTTTTTGTTTTTAAGACAATCCTTATAAACTCGTCAGCTGGTACCCCCCCCCGTTTTTTATTTTTTTGAACCTCCCAAACTCTCCCCCTCATACTTTCACCCAAAATACCATTTTTTTTTGCTCTTTTTCCCTATTGCTCTCCCCCAAGAAACCCTAAAATAAGGGTCTTGTTAAGCATAAAGGAAATTTATATCCTATAACTTTTAAACATGGATAAACAAGCTACCCAGTGGGCTCTCCCCCCGAGGGGTCCCCCCGGGGCAGGTGAAACCCCCCCTTGTTTTTTAACTTTTTGGGCTACCACCCCCTAAAAACATGATACCCCCCTCACGTTTTCACCCAAAATACCATTTTTTTGCTCTTTTTTCCCTATTGTTCCACAAGAAACCCCAAAACCAGCTGGACCCCCCCCTGTTTTTTAACTTTTTGGGCTATCAACCCCCTTAAAACCCCCCCCCTCACGCTTTCGCCCAAAATACCATTTTTTTTGCTCTTTTTCCTTATTGTTCCACAAGAAACCCCAAAAAAAAATAGGGGGTTCTTGTTAAACAGTAGGGAAATTCATACCCTGCAACTTTTAAACATAGGGGTGATAAGCTACTCCACAGTTGAACCCCATTTTTTTTTTTGTTTTTGA
>JFJP01027173.1_pt1 | contig 17858 bp, 12 predicted proteins | sample 431651 | NCBI WGS metagenome assembly JFJP01 (sample SAMN02602958, study PRJNA72255) | Microbial mat metagenome, whole genome shotgun sequencing project. | biome: fresh water; feature: sink hole; material: water; isolation source: purple microbial (photo- and chemosynthetic) mats found in...
TTCTCTGTATGAATATTGTTAATAAAAAATAAAAGAAATATTTTTAGTAGGATTTCAGTTTACTTTTCATTAAGTTTTTTGTTATTCATAATGAAGATTTTTTTATTTTGCAAAAATGAATTTTGTTTATTTTGATTATTATTTATAAAAAACTTTTGTGCAAATTCGATTTATTAAAAACCTAAAAAAAGGTAAATATCTTTTAGTGAAGAAAAAAAATGCTTTCCAGCCTTAAATCTTTTGCTAATTTAAATAAAATCATTTCCTTATCTTGTCTTCCAAAGAGATTTTTCACGATTGATGGTCGGTTATTCAAGACTTTTTTTTCTTTTCTCATTTTGATTTTTTTTCAGATTCAAATTCTTTAACCGAAGATCAATTGTCGATTCAAAAATTAGCCTTTGATTTTGCCAAACAAAAATTAGAGCCAAATTCAATTGAATGGGACCGAAAACACTATTTTCCAATCGATATTGTCAAAGAGGCTGCAAATTCTGGTTTTGGTGGCATTTATACTTCTACTGAATATGGAGGCTGCGGATTACAAAGATTAGAAGCTTCTTTGATCTTTGAAGCCCTTTCAACTGGGGATGTTCCAATTGCAGCTTTTTTAAGTATTCATAATATGTGTGCTTGGATTTTGGATGAGTAAAAACAAACCTTTATTTTTTTTCAATTTTTTTTCTTTATCTAAAGGTTCGGCAATACAGAACAAAAACAAAAATGGCTTAATTCATTGACCTCCATGGATAAATTAGTTTCATATTGTCTGACTGAGCCGAATAGTGGTTCTGATTCTATTTCAATGGTTAGTTTATTGATTGTTTTATCAAGAAATAATTTTTCGAAAGAAAACTTTTGCGAAAGAAGATGGAGGAGATTATGTGATAAATGGATCAAAAGTAAATATTATTAACAATTAACAAATAGAATAAAACAAATTCCTTAGTGTTTCATTTCAGGTGCCAGTGTCAGTGATCTTTATATAGTGATGTGTAAGACAGCAGAAAAACAAGTCTCAACTATTGTCGTAGAAAAAGGAACAAAAGGCTTGAGTTTTGGAAAATTAGAAGAAAAAATGGGCTGGAATAGTTCTCCAACAGCTATGGTTCTCTTTGACGATTGCAGAGTTCCAAAAAGCCATTTGCTTTCAAAGCCAGGAGATGGATTTAAAATTGCAATGAAAGCCTTAGATGGAGGAAGAATTAATATAGGAAGTTGTAGCTTAGGTGGAGCTTTATTTGCTTATGAGAAAGCAGTTGAATATATGAAAACCAGGAAACAATTTGGAAAAAACTTATCACAATTTCAGCATTTGCAATTCAAAATCGCTGAAATGTACACACTTTTGAATGCTTCGAGATTGATGATAAGAAACGCAGCGAGATTACTTGATTTAAATGTTAGAGAATTTTATTTAAAGTTATTTCTTTGAAAATTTATTTGGTGTAGCATCCAGATAAAGCAATTTATTCAGCAATGGCCAAAAATTTTGCAACTGATAATTGTTTTAATGTAAATTAGAAATAATTATTACAGAAATTTCTTAATTTTTCAAATAGATTGCCAATAATGCCCTTCAAATACATGGGGGCTATGGATATCTCTTGGATTATGGCATTGAAAAAATAGTTAGAGATTTGCGAGTGCATCAAATTTTAGAGGGAACCAATGAAGTGATGAAATTGATTATATCCAGAAAAGTTCTTAAAGAGGCTAAATAAGAAACTTTTTTAAAATCTATTAAATTTTTTAAAAAAATTCAAATTCGTATTTTTTCTAAATTTTTTCAATTTCTTTTAAAAATCATGGAGGTAATTTCATTTATTTCTCTTTTCCATAATCTTCACCATCCCTGCTTTCTGTTGCAATGCCTTTTGTTTTCTCAAACCTGCTCTTCTTTGTGCAATCTGAGTGGCTCTTGTTAACATGCCTTTTTTCGCTAATTTCAATGACAGAATCTTTCGATTTTTCTTTGTGTCTAATTCGAAATTCTTCTCATTTCTATTATTGGCACTCTTCCAAACCTCAAAACTCTCTTTCGAAGCTTCTAATTTCTTCTTCATTTTAACGAATTCCTCAAAGAGCACTTTTTGATTTTTATTTTGCATATAATCAAGGATGCTGTTTTTCAAATTTTGGTAGACTCCTAATATATAAATGCTTTGTTTATTCAAATAATGGAAATCCAAAGAGTTTTCTAAAGGATGTTTATAGAACGTTCTTATCAAATCATGAGCTAAATTCTCAATTGGGCCGATTTGCTCACTGATGAAGCTATAGCTCTTAAAAAAATCTACCAGATTTTTGTATAGTTTCTCTTCAAAGGAACAATTCAAGAATCTTAATAAAATAATTGAATTTTCTGGGTTCTTTGGTTTTTTCTGTTTTTTGGGTTTATTTCGGTAATATTTCAAAATGATCCTTTTGGAAATGATTCTTTTTGCTCGTTTTATTTGGAAATTCGTCCATTCTTTCTCACAATTTTCAGCATTCTTCTCAAAAATACCTTCTTTTGAGTTTTTAATTTCAATTGTTTCCAAAGGAAATTCATCAAAGAGAGCTTTTTTTTCAATCATTTTATCAACAGACACTGTTAATTCTTTTAAGGTCTTGCACATATTCTTTAGACTTATAAGTTGACTTATTGCATGCTTCATCGTATCTTGATGCAATGTTTCCACTGCTTTTGAAATCTCCTTATAAACCTCGTCTTTTATAGCTCCTTTCAGATTTATTATTAAGGTCATTAGAACCATCACAAGATGAAAAGCATTTAATTGGCTTAAATCATCAGTTTGCAGACACAATTTTTTAATCCAGAAAAATGTTTCAAATATCAAATTATCAGCCCTTTCTTGAGTTAAAGGGTTGATTTCATTGATATTTTCAGGGAGATATTTCATAAAAATACTTGGAATAAATATTGAACTCATTTTTTTAGGGTTCTTCATTAAATTATAACCAAAAATGAGAGAAATAGCAGCTTCTGTTAAACGAGTGGCCTTTTCTTCAAAAGGACTACTTTTCAAATTTATTATTTGCGAAAGATACTCAAAGAGACATTCAATATATTCCTCAAGGCAATTGTATCTTTTATACCAATAGGCTTCAATTAATTTGAAATAATTCGCACACTTTTTATCTTTTCTTTTGCGTCGCAAAACCTCATAAATAACAATTTGCTTTTCGAAAACCCTCAAAATTTCAAAACCAATTGCAAATTTCCAATGAGAATTTGAAATCTCACTTTTAAAATCAGTTCCCAATTCCTCTAGAACTTGATCACTTGTCCAAAGTGAAATAGCTTTGGTTTCTTCTTTATTTAGACAAAGATTTGGCCAGAAAGTCTTATTTTTTAAATTCAAATAGGATTCCTCTAGTAATCTAAACAAATCATGATTCAAAGTCTCTGGATTAAATAAAATATCCTCTGATTTAAGAGTCTTTCTTTGTTTTTCTTCATCTTCCTCATCTTCTTCATATAAATCAACTCCTTTTTTAATATTTTCTTTCTTAATTTGATCCACAATCTTCTTTATTTGTAGATCATTTCTTTTTAAAATAACACAAAACCTGCTATTTATCCATCCTAAATTACAAACTTCAATAAAAACTGATGTTTGGAAAGAGTCTATTCTATGTAATTTTCTCACAAATAGGTCTTTTAAGCATAGGAATAACTTTGTATTGATTATTTGTAAACATGAACCTATATCTACCAGAAACATTTCTTCATCTATATCTATAGGAAAAACTTCTTTATCTTCAATAACATCAAAGAAAATAGAGCTGCTTCTATGCATAAAAGCTTTCGAAAGACCATAAGTCTTAAAAATGTCAGAATCTTTGATTGTTCGGATACGAAAAGCTGATAAAATAGCTCTTAAAATAATATCAGAAAATTTGTTTAATGTGTCTATATTCCTTTCAAATTCCAATAACTTTTCGTAAATTGTCACAATAAGACAAAGTGTTGAATTCGGTAAATTTAGCAAAATTTTCTTGAAATCTGGAACAAAAAACCCGAAAACCAACACATTAATAAAGAAAATTACCAGATCATAAACTCTTAATTCAAGAAACTCACTTTCCATAGGTTCTTTATTAAATATTTTCAAAAGACCTTTCAAACATTCATGTAAATAATCTTCAAATAATGATTTTAAACTGAATTTTTCCAAAACAAATCTCCAAAACACCCCTGAATATGCAAAATAATTCGGAAAAGCATCAATTAATGAGCTAATAGGCTTATTTGGATTGACATTCCAATTTTTGCTGATTCTAAAAGGAAAACATTCATTTAAAGCCCATTCTGCATGATCTAAAGCAATTATACAAAGTTCAGATTCTAGCTCATTAGTGGGAAAAGTGAATGGTATTACAGAAAAACTCACTTTTTTCCATTCAAAAGTCGACTGTAAATACTCCAAAAATGTCTGATTCTGTGCATATTTATCATTAAATGAAAGAAATATCAGTTTATAGGCAGCGAAATCAGCAAAAGATGAAGTTATAGATAAAGCAGTCAAGTAATCAGTTAAAAACACACATTTCTTCCAAAATCCTAATTGAATCAATCCTTGAAAAGCTTCCATTCCTAGACTATTTGAATTGTCGCTAATTTCATTCATTCTCTTAAGTTTCAGATAATTGGGGTTAATGTTTTCCAAGACATTATGTAGAGCGATATTAGCGAAAAATGCTTTTTCCATCATAGTTTTTCTATAGAAGGAATTGAGGAAATGGGATGTTAACATTGGAATTTTAAGGCTTTCTTGAGCAAAAGAACTATATTTATTGGCTATAGAAACTAAATATCTTCCTATTCTATTTGACAATTTATATCTATTGCAGATGAATATGCAGAGCTTATATATCTTAAAGGTTTCTAAACTATCTAACATTAAATGAAGAAATTCGAGATCTATTGAGTCTAAATCAACAATAAAATCCACTATTTCATCATATTCATTATCCACTGGTTTCTTTTCAGTAAGAAGAGAACTTTTTGAACGGATTTTTGCCAATTGTTCACGAAACTCATCTGAAAAGAAGCTTATATATCGAATAATCTTTTGCATAGTCTGATCTTGGGCATATATATCAGTTTTTGTCTTAACGATTGCCATATTTTGATTGTTGCCCATATAAGCGGAATATTCAATTGCTGAATAATCAGATTGAACTTTAGAGTTTTCCTTTCTGATTTGAGATAGAGATTCTATTATAGAAGCACTTTCATTCTTGAGAAACTCATCATTTAGATCGATATTAGAAAGATGCTCATTTTTTTCTAATTGTGATCGAATATCAGACATATTCATCTCTTCAAAAGATATATTTGGTTGGTTTTTATTTGGAACTGACAATGAAACATTATCAATGAAAGATGCTGTTTGGTCCTTTTGATTATTGGGATTTAAAGGAATTTCTTCTAATTTCAAAGACTCAATATCTAAGCTAATTTCTTTTATTTTCGAACTATCGGCTTTATTTTCTTCGATTTTTACTGCTGATGTGTTAATATTTAGTTGATTTTCTTTTTCTTCTTCCATAGGAACAACTTTTATTTCATTATCCTTCTCTTTTTCTTCTTCTTCTTCTTTTTCTTTTTCTTCTTCTTCTTCTTCTTCTTCTTCTTCTTCTTCTTCATCAGAATAGGACTCTTCCTCATCACTATCACCAGATTTTTCCTTAATGACCAAATTCTCTTTGTCCTGGTCCATAAATTCATTATTAAAACATATTTCAGAGACAAGTTTTTCTAAAGCCAAAGGAACGAATTTTCTGATATAACTTTCTTTATCTTGTGGCTTCATCTGACCTTTATATTTATAAACAACCTCTATTAATTTCTCCCATTCTTCCATCGCTTCGTAACATTCCATCACTCTTATATAGTCTTGAACGCGATCAAAACATTCAGCCGCAGTCTTGTAATCTTCCAAAATAAAATAAGTTTCACCAGCTTGAGTCCACATCTGTAAACTCAAATAGATCTCACAGGCTTTTTTATATTCTTTAGCAGAAAATAAGCATTGAGCTGCTTGTTTTGGCAGTTCTATTGCTAAAAAAATATCAGCTGCTGCTTTTAAATCTAAAATTGCTTTATTTTCTTCAACTTCTAGCTGTTTTTTAGCTGTTCTTCTTTGGCTTTTCTTTAGTTCTGAATATTGCTGCATCTTATCAGTGATGTAGACACGTTCAGCCTCAACTTTCGCTATTTTTTTCGATGCCTCATCAGCATTAAAGAAAGCCTGAGCCCTCTTCAATAAAATTTGATCACCTGCCTTCTCAAAACATTTGGTAGCTTGTTCATAATACTTGTGCTTCAGCATTTTTAAGCCTTGATTTTTCCATTCTTCATTTGAAGTCTTCTTCAAAATTGATCGAAACACATTATATTCCTTTTGTCCTTTAAGATTATTGGAATCTAAGATCTCAATTTTATCAAGAATTTCCTTATCAACAATCTCAATCAAATTTAATTTATCCCAAAATTGAGACATTGCTTCTCTTTTCTCGAGATTATCATCAAATATAATCAATTTATTTCTCGGTCTTGTGATGGCAGTATATAATTGTTTCAATTCAGTGCAAACGATACTATATTGATTAATATCCACTGTTTGAAATGATTTATTCAAGCCGACATTTTTAGTTATAATTTTGCCATCAACCTCTTTAGCTCCATATAATTTATCGAAATCAGATTTTTCCTCTCCTTCTTTATCTTCTAATTCCTCTAATTTATTTTTTTCTATCTCATGAATCGTTATAGTCTTCAAATAATCATCTTTCTCCATCATTTTATCAAGAACTAATAAATGATTCAACAATCCCCATTTATTTGTTTCCATCGTTGAATCAGAGAAAAAATTAAAAAGAATCACATCATCAAACTCTAACCCCTTAGCCTCATATATTGTCAAGCATAATGCATGTTGTAAGATCTTAGGAACCTTTTCTTTACTTTTTTGATCTCTGACAAGAATCACTTGATTGCAGCCAAATTCTACTTGGGGACGAGTCAAAAGACTACCTTCTTTCTGACGTTTATAATCAGCTTCTCCTAAAAGCACTAAAAACAACAATTCAGTGTCATTATGCTCTAAAAGTATTGGTTTCGGACCATCTAAATTACTCTTTTCTTTTTGTAAACGATCAATAGTCTTTGGGAAACAAAGCTCTAGGATTGAAACTAAGGAATTCGCCAAATCTAATATCCTCGAATGAGATCTAAAATTGACTGTTAAATGTCGAACCACAGGCTTAGTAATTTCATGGTTGGGGAAATTGTTCTTATCAAACACATGAGAAAGGTCACAAAAGCGAAAACCCACTCCTTTTGCTATATTTTGTGCAGTATCTCCTGAAAAGAATAAGCCTTGCTCAGTCATTTGACTTAATAATAACAGCATAGCATGTGGAAGATCTTGGACTTCATCAACCATCATATAATGAACTGGAGTTCCTTGATATCGTCCATATCGCATTTGCATAAGAATATAATTAACAACATCAAGGAGATCGTAACCAGAACTCTCTGTTTTCCATCTCTCATACATACAATAGATCTCAAATATTAGTTTCTTCGTGTCCAAGTCCATCATTGATTTTCTTTCAGAAAGAAGATCTAAATACATTTTTTCTGGCAAATAACCAGCTGGATGCATATGACTTGAAGCTGATCCTTTTATATAAGAGTAGATTTCTGTCCAAACTGCTGTGGCTGTTATTGACAAATGTTGATATTTTTTAAGCACCTTCGGCCAGAAATATGTCTCAAAATATTCATAATCTACTTCAAAAGAGAGTTTCTTTTTCAAATCTGAAACAAAGGTTCTTTTTTTTTCTTTGTTTCGATTAGCTTCTTGCAGGAAAAGCTGTCTCTGATAAGCGTACTCTAATTCCTCTTCATCATCATAATCGAAGTCTGAGGCTTCATCTTCTTCATTAAAGTTAATTTCTTCATTATTTGGCTTTGCTTCTCCCATTTTCCTATGATAATCATCTATCATTAAGACTCCTTTTGATTCATTATGCCAATTAGCAGAAGAATCACCTCCAATTATCTGATTATCTTTATTTCTTGTAAAAAAAGGACGAATTAATGCTCCGTCGACCATTATCAATAAATTCCTTAATGTTAAGAAAGCTGGAAAATCTTCCTCTTTCATCTCATTCATACTAGTGTATTTCAACATCTTCTTCTGAAGTTCCTCATCATCTAATTCTATATCTTTACCCTCATTAATGGGCTCTTCTTCTAATTTAATCTCTTTTATCTGATTTTCTACCTCATTGATAATAGAAAACTCTTCAGTCTCTTCATTTTTCTCTTCTATTTTTTTTTCTTCTTGATTTTTTCCTGATTCTTCCTTTTCTTTTTGAGCTTTCTCTTGTTCTCTTTTCAACTTATCCTTCTGTTGCTTCCGCTTCAATTCTTCCTTAACATGTTTCGTCAACTTCTCATAATATCTCTGAACTTCTGTTGTTAGAACAGGAGAGGCTGTGACAAACACACAATGCAGTCCCACAGTTTTATCAAGATCATCTGCTTGGAATCTCGTATCTTTCAAAAGCCCCTCAAGTTTATTCTTATAAAGAGTGATTCTTATTTTGAATAAAATCTCCATTGAAAAGATCCTGAGAATGGCACAAGTAGTTTTGCCAGTCCCTGATCTTCCTATTGCGAGAACATTGCCTCCTTGACCAATAACACCCTTTTCTTGTGATGTTAATTTCAGTTTAAAATTTGGGATCTTTTCTAATAACTCAACCAATTTTGCTGCACTGGAGAAATCAGCATATTGCTTCAACAATTCTTCATTCACTTTCTTTGAATAAGAAAGGAATATACGACGTTCTAGCTGCAATTTCAAATCAGATGGCATCCATCTTGAGCTTTTAACATCGAAAATCATCGAATTTGTCTCGGGTTTTGTAAGAAAAATTGGTTTGAATTTAGATGGAAAAACTTTTTCTGAGAGATTCATAACAAGACAATCACCTAATTGAGCCGCATGTCTTTCAAATAAAGTGTTTCCTCCTTGATTTCGAGCTTTTTCTTCTTGTAATTCATAAAAGATATCCCCTCGAGCCGGATCCCCACTATATTGATTGAAATATTTTCCAGTAGACGGGAGAAGATTTGTGTTATCTTTGAGAATATCGAGAAATCGCAAATAATTTAAAAATTCGAAGGAAATCAAGGATTTGCCATATTTGTCAAGGATCGGAATCTTTTCAATTCCGACATTGAACAAAATTACTTTTCTATCTGAGATTTTGCAGGAGAAGAAAGCCATATAAGGCAAAGAATTTTGTTCACCGATAGAATTCGCCTTAACAAGCCCAAACTCTCCTTTCGAAAGCAAACAAATGTAATTGTAAATTTCTTTACATTTCTGAGGAGCATCATTCAATTTTTGAATGAATTTGTCTATTTTATAAAAAAAAATAAGAATTTGTCTATTTTATAAAAAAAAATAAGAATTTGTCTATTTTATAAAAAATAAATCAAAATTTCAATTTTTTTTAAAAATAAATTTTCAATTTTCAAAAAATATTAAAAGAATTAAATTACTTTCAAAACGAATCGGCCATTGAGCCCCAATAACTTTTAAAAAGTTAAAATTTTGGAACAGAATTTTCTCATCTGGAGCTTTATAAATGTATTCTGGATTTACAATAGTCTGAAAGCGTGAACTGCCCCTAAAGAGATCATCCTCAGTTTTTTCATGATAATACTTCAACCATTTCAAGAACAACTTTTCAGAAGTCAAAGGTTGACTCCAATCATTTCTTAAAGAAAGAAACCGCGAATAATGTCTTGAAAGGTTCTTTGAATGGTTATCAAATTGTGAGTCAAATTCTTTGAAGGCAGCAACACTAATAATTTCACCCTTTGCTTCTTTTTTCAGTTTTTGATGGATGGGTTCTTGCGGTTTCGGCTTTTGAGTTGGTTTTTGTACGGGTTTAGAGGCAGGTTTTTTTGGAGGTTCAGGCTGAGGTTTCTTAGAAGTTTTTTGAAATTGTTTTGACATTTATTTTTTGCTAAATTTTAGGAAATTTAAATAAAATACTTTTTTAAATAAAACTTGAAAATATAGAGATTATTAAAAGATTTACAGAAATAAAAGAAAAAAATGCTGAAGAAAATCTGTTCAAACCCGATCATAAATTCTTTTATCAAACAAAACAAACTCTCTTTCTCAGAACCTATCCGACGCCCTCCTATAAGCCAAGAGGAATTTGAAAAAATTCGTACTGATCTAATAAAGAAACAGAATAATGATTTCGATGAAATTACTGTGAGAAAACGACCTACAAGACTCCCATTGACAAACACAGAAGTCAAAAAAACATCAGATTTTTACGATCAGAAAAAAGGACCCATCAGAGAAACTGAAGCTGTTTTTAATTTCAATGAACCGGCTTTAAACAACAAACCTTAGTAAAAAAGAGTGGAAATAATGTGTTTTATTAGTAAATTTAATAAGTGAACTCCAGATTTTCGGCTTAGGGAATGGATATTTCTCAGTAAATGAAGTGTGGTATCCTGGAAGTATTTTAGCTTTTCCTAAACAGATTTTTTTATGGGATGTGGCTAATGCTTCTGAGATTAGATCTCATTCTTTGGATCTCCTTGAAGTGATAAAACCTTTTCCAAGTTAAATTTTAGATGGTTTTGAGAATAAATAAAGAAATGTTTTTCTTTAGTTTTTGTAATCATAGGAACAGGAAAGGATAAATACGAAATAGAAACTTCTGTTTATGAAAGATTTGTGAAGAAAGGAATAAAAATTGAAGTCTTACCAACAGTAATTTTTCATTTTTTTGTGTTTAATTTATTATTGATTTTTTTTAAAATAAAAAGTTTGAGGCTTGCAGCACGTTTAACGTTTGTGTAGAAGATGGAAAAAATGTTTGTGCTTTTTTGATTCCTGCTAATTTATAAAAAATGAAACAAATTTATATTCTTAATTTGTTTTTATTTTAATCAGTTTTTTTTTTCTTTTGTTTGCTAACGTTAAAACCCACCAAAAAAATTAAAAAAATATCAAGAAGCCTTCTTCTTTATAGCCAGCTTATTCAATTCTTAAAATGTTCTCTTCCACTCAACAAAATAGTCAATTCTATGCCACCAAAAGATGCTATACTCCCAACGAAGGCAATAGACTTGCTGACATGCGTTCATATGAAACAACTGAAAGAAAAACCAATGAAAATATGAGGATCACCTTAAAAAAACCAATCCAAACATTGCTAGATGAAGGTTTTCTTGTCAAAGGAAGTCAAGAAGCTCCCAAAAAATCAATAAACTATGGTGAAAAATATGGAGTTTCAAAATCAATTGAGCCTGCTTCTTTGAAAGCTAAAAAAAAAAATGCTGAAGTCTCCACAAAATCAAGAATTGAAGAATTAATTTTTGATTCAAAGCTATTGATCACTCAAGGCTCAAAGTTTTTATCTGAAGGGAAAGACCATCATAATCAGAGGGTTTCCTATTTAAAACCTAAATATGAAGAAAGTACAATGAACAAAACTGTGTCTAAAGGTTTTGGCAAGTTTGAAAATGAGTTTGAAGATCAAGAAACCCCCAAGAAAAGAGATGCTTTCAAAGAGTTTCAAAGACTTGAAAACAAATTAAAAGAACTTGAGACAAAAATCAGTGTTTTAAAAAACAGAAGGATTGAGCATTCATCCTCTCGTCAGTGTTTTAACCCTTCAGAAGAGCTAAATAACAGGCATTATTATCAACAAGAAGAACATAATATTGAAAGAAACTTCAAGTTCCCTGTAGATTATGCAGGCATGCTACAAAATATTGTGACTCAGGTCCAACCCCATAGTATTTTACCAAAAAACAACTTGATAAATCCAAGGTTCAATGAGAAATTCCAAAATAACACAAATTACACCATGAAATATGGAAAATTATCATTACTTCAACGGTTTGATAATCACAGGTATTATTTAGATTCTGTGATACAAGCTTATATGAACCCTCAAAGCGAGAATCGGGAAAGTTGGATTGATCATTTTTGGCAAACGATGCAGTGTATTGGTTTTATTAAGGGACTTGAAAGAACTCCAGCTTACATATTGCGAGAAAAATTGATCACTTTACCCAAAATGCAGAATTATTGGAGAAAAAAAACTCTTATTTTCGATTTGGATGAGACTTTGGTTCATTGCAACGAATCCCTTGATAAGCCGTGTGATGCGGTTTTGACCTTTAACTTTGGCAATAATGTAGAAATAGAGGCAGGAATCAATTTGAGACCTTTTGCGAGAGAATGCCTGAAAGAATTAGCCCAACATTATGAATTGATTGTTTTTACAGCTTCCCATGAAAGTTATGCTTCTAGTGTGGTTAATTATCTTGATCCAAATCATGAGTTCATTCAACATCATTTATCAAGAGAGAGTTGTTTTTTGACCAATGATGGATTATTTATCAAAGATTTGAGGGTTATAGGAAATAGAAACCTAGAAGAAATGCTCATTATTGATAACGCTGCTTATTCTTTTGCGTTTCAATTGGATAATGGAGTGCCCATACTTCCATTTTATAATGATAGAAATGATAAGGAGTTATTAAGAGTGACAGAATATTTGATTGGGTTAGAACATTGCGATGATTTAAGGAGAATGAATCGAGAATATTTTAAATTGGAGCGATTTAGTGAGTTCAAAGACCCTTTGGAATTATTAATTACAGTCTTTAAAGCAATCACTTAAATTCATTTTAATGTTTTGTTTTGAGATGATTTTTCTCTTTAATTAAATTCCAAGAATAAAATCTAATTAATGAGCTATTGGAAAAATTTGAGCCTTTTTACAAATTATTAAAAAAAATATTAAAAAACTTAGAAAATAAACCAAGAAAATAAAATTTTAGAGCAATCTTTTATGCCTTTATATGAACTTATTGTGCTTTCCAGATGTGGAGAAGCTAAAGGAACAGCAAATCTTTTTAGACAGCTTGCAATATCAATTTTCGATAAAGGAGGTACCATTTATTTTTTTAGTAAACAACAAATTTGAGAAAACTTAGGAAATGTAAGAGAAATGCAATTATTGGGAGACCGATTGCTCCCTAAAAATTCGAAAGGTAATGATAATAAGAAACATTTAGTTGGAAGATATATGCAGGCATCAAAAACACTTTATAAACATTTGATAGTTTTGAATAATTTATATAGGTTTTGTTCGATGGTAATTTAGAAGTAAAGAAATCTGTTGAAGAAACAGCAAGCAGCAGTTTTGAGACAATTCGTTATAGATCATATCGAGTGAAGGATTTCTTTAATGACACTCAGCTTTTTAAAAAGGCTGTGAGACAACAAAGCCCAATTTTAGAAGAAGGAAATAAGAATAGGAGATTTGTTAAAGAATTGCTAGAAATTTTGGAAACGAAAAAATGAGAATCTCATATATTTTATTTGAAAAAAATGTTATAATTGACAAAAAGTTATTGAAACTTGTTCAATCCACAAATAGAAACTAATAAATTTTTAATATAATCATTGAGTTAGTTCTCCATTTTTGGTAATTTTTTCGATTAAACTCGGTATTTTCTCATCATAAGGAATATAACCATAATCTTTCATCTCTTTGACAGCCATATTGATATCTTTTAAAAGAGTAAAATAATTATACTTAAAGATAATAACTAAAAACCTTCTTTTCTGGTAAGATTCTCCAGTATTTCTTCCTCACTAACCAACTTAAGAGGAGTCAAGACTTTCCTTGTTCCTATTTTGAATTTCTTGGCTCTTTCAGCTGATATTTCTAAAAGAGCATAATTTCCGTGATTATTAAAATTAGGATCAATCACTCTGGTGAATTCCTCAATGCCATCGATTATTTTTTCTTTTTTAGTTGATGATTCCTTTAAAAGCTTTGGATTTTGCAATTTCGCATTCGATTTTAAATAATCTTTCAATTGAACACATTGACTATTTGCGGGTGGACAATTGTCTTCAATTTTTTCATTCGGAATGTATAAAATATTGGAAACATTAGTTAATTCGGCAATACTTGCTAAATTTTCAAAGTAATATTTTGAAAGAATTTTTTTTTTTTACTTATCAAATTTGAGTGCAAGCTTTGTTTTCGACTGCTAGATTTCACAGGGGTTATGACCTGTTCAACGCCATAATCTTCAATTAATTTTTTATTTGGTTTTTTGAGGGAATAACTGTAAACGTAAGTTGACTCTTTTAATTCTGCTTGATCTATTTCATTTGTTTTTTGTTTTTTTAATGATGTTTGGCTTTTTTTTTCTATTTTCAACTTTTTTGAGCTTTCCAGTACAGTTTCTTCAATTTTCGAATCTTTTTCTTTAACATATTCTTGAAAATTTATGAGCAAATCATTTTTAATTTCTTCTTTATTCTCAGTGCAATTTGTTTGAGGTAAATCTTTTTGAAATGAAAATGCGGATAAATTAGCATTTTGCAACTGGTTTTCTTCTGTTAGAACTTTTTTTAATTGATGAAAGGAAGAAATTTGATGTTGTTGATCTTCTTTTGGCTCTTTTGCTTCTTCAAATTCCCGTTTTTTTTTCGGCTTAGAGCTTCTCGCAAAACCAAAGTAAGGTGAAGCATCACTTTCATTAGATTTCTCATTTTCTTCATCAAGAATTGCAGAAAGGCTTTTGGATTTGTTAGTTTGTGGAGATAATAAAAAATCATCAGAAACCTTCGTATCAGAAACATTTGTTTTTATTTTATCACTTTCTGAATAAAAAGAAAAATTGAGAGATTCTGGCTCAACACTTGAACTTCTGAAATCCTTTTTACATGAAATTGCTTTAATTTGTTGTTTTGGTGAATCGTAAACCCGCAACATATCTTGAAATGAACGGTGGGTTTTTGAATAAGAACAACTTCTTTGACTTCTTTTCCTGAAAAAACAATATTTTGATTAAATAAAAATTAATAATAACTGTACTTAGCATTTTGCCATAGTTTTAACTTGGCTTCTTGAGAGAGTTTTTTTTGCAAAACTTGAGAAAGTTGGTTTTGAGGCAAAGATGACTCTTTTGTTTCTTGCATATGAAATTTTTATGTTTTTTATGAAAAAATTAAATTTAAATTTTCAATTTAATGCATAATTTTTGCTGAAATTTGAATTTTTGCTAAAAAATTGTTAATTTTATTTTTCCCTCTCAAAATTTGAAAAAAAAAAAAAATTAAAATATTGAAACAATAGCATCTTAATTTTTCAACATACTGTAAATATTAATTTATTTATTTTAACTTTCATTAAAATTTAAATTGAATATTCAAGTGCAAGGTCTTAATTTTGAAAAAAATAAAAATTGTACATTATTTGAATATAAAAAATTTGTATAACTCAATCAAATGTTATTTTTTTATCTTAGTTTTTAGTTTAATAGTTCCCCATTATGTGTGATTTTTTTCCTTACTTCGTTATAGACTCCTAAACTAATCATTAAACCAATTTTTCCCATTATTAATAAGCAGGCCAAAATAAATGCATTGAAATTTATCATGACAAATGATGACATCCAAAACCAATCAGACATATAATATCTAAAAAAAATAAAAATATAAACATAAAAAATATCAAATTACCGAAAACCTTTGAGATTTACATCAAAGATTAATGTACTTTCTAAAAAAACTCCATCAATTTTTGGGATATTGATGAAAATAGCTTGGACATTGAAAATCTATTAATATTTTTTCAAATTAAATTGTTTTAATTAAATACTTGATTTGGAATTTTATGAATTAAAATGAATTCAGAAGTACTTAAAATTTCACGTTTTGGGAAATAATTTATCCATGCAGTTATCTCCTTTATAATCGGAGAAAATATACCAGAAGTAGAATCTTTATCTTCAATAGGAAAAGTTTGATTTATTTTATAAATCTCCATATTTGTGTTCAATAAGTAAGTTCCAATGCTTAGGTCTATATTTTTTATTTTTTTTAATGTAAACTTAAAAAAATGAAATTCCAAACCTTCATTTTTTCCAGAAAATAGATGATATTTTAAGGCCAATTTCAAAGTATAAATTTCTGAGTCCAAAAACAGCTCATCTAAACTAGATTTTAAAGACATTTCACAAAAACTTTTCTTCGTAAAATTTAGATGATTTTCCTAAAAAAATATCGGAAAAATATAAAATAAATAAATTACAAAAGAAATAATGTTTTCTAGATTATTGTTGCAAAGATCCTTGGTTTGTGGAGAGGCAAGATTCAAAATATTGGCGTGAAACCTTATTTATTATCGATTAAAATCAAAATTATAATGATAAAAAAGGATGATTTTTACTCTTGCAAATTCTGTATTGCCAATCTTATTTCAGTATGATTTCGTGGGATTAAGTGCAAATAAAGGATAAAATGAATAAATGTGGCTATGAAATAAAGATTAAACAAAAAAAGCATCATGAAGAGCAGCCTAGATTGTCGTTTATCAATTATTTAAGAAGAAACAATAAGATACTTCTTTGCGTATGGAAAACTTTGCTTAAACAGATCAAAAGTAAAAAATAATGGAATACTTATCATTTCTTTGTACAAATATTATTAATATAAATAAACCAAGAATAAAGAAAAGAATATAAAAATGAAGAAAAATGAAAATTTAATAAATTTTGTTTATAGACAACTCTCCGCAGTAAATAATATTCAATTGTCGTAATCTGGATTTATAATAAAAAATAAAAAAGTGATAAATTTTTGAGTTTCAACTTCAAAAATAATGGCTTCATCATTGAAAATGCGTCAAAAATAAATGATTAATCTCACACTATATATATTAAAAAAATTTTTTTTTAATATTTTCCAAAGTATGAATTTTTTTTAACTTGAAAATCCTTATATAATTTCTAAAAATCTCAAAATTAAATAGACTATCAATAAATAGCAAATGCTATAAACGATTTTCTTCGAAATATTTTCTTGCTCACTCTTGGAATATTTAAATTGATCAATCCTTTGTTTTTGATACCATCTCCCAGCAACCCATCCTCCTAATTTCTCCACAAAAGTTTCATTTTTAAAAATCATTTTATTGTAATTGGAAAAATTTAACATTCTTTCTAATCGTTTTTTTCCTTCTAAATCCTCTCTCCACACCTGATTTATAACCCATAACATATAAATCACCATAAAATATGTTAAACCATATAAAGTTTCTTTCATTCCTATGTCAAAACCAGCATATTCACTATGATCGTATTTTTTATTAAGAATATTTATTATTTTTTGAACAATTTTTGGATAGTTTTGAACCCAATTTTTTTTTGCCTGAACTTTTTTAAGGACCAAAGTATCAATTGATGGAAATAAAAGCTTTCTAAAAGGAAACCATTTGATATCACACACTTCTCCAACATTAAATTGGCTATTTTTAGAAATTTTTTCAAAGTTTAAGACCAAAAATATATGAACTGTCACATATAGTTTGCCACTTTTGCTTAAATAAACATAAAAGTTTTTTGGTAGCTTTCCTAAATATAAGGAATTTTCATTAATCATTAAATCATAATCAATCTCTTCTTTGACTTCTCTGATCACAGCTTCATAATCTGTTTCAATTTCATCGCATTTTCCTCCTGGAAAACAAATTTCAGCACTATGAAGGTCTTTCTCACATAATGCTCTTTGAATAAACAAAATTTCAAAAATTTCTTGGGAATTAACACCAAGAAAATTGGTAAAAAGACTCGTTAATTTGGCTTTCGAGGGGATAAAAAAGTTAATTTTGTTTTGAGTCCCTTGAAAATTTGCGAGATTCAAAAGTTTTTCATAGGTAGGAGAACAACGAAAAATTATGGCGACAGCTGATTGTTTATG
>JFJP01011334.1_pt1 | contig 17856 bp, 7 predicted proteins | sample 431651 | NCBI WGS metagenome assembly JFJP01 (sample SAMN02602958, study PRJNA72255) | Microbial mat metagenome, whole genome shotgun sequencing project. | biome: fresh water; feature: sink hole; material: water; isolation source: purple microbial (photo- and chemosynthetic) mats found in...
ATGCACGCAACGTTGGCCCCTTCATAATCTAAATCTACAAAAACTTGGTCAGCAATTTCTTGAAGCATACTTTTTATTCGCTGGCTCCCATCATAACAGATAGCGTAGATTGTACCCTAGCTCACAAATTCGTGCAAGCGAAATTTAGATTGAACCATACGACTTTCGCGAATGGAGTCCAAATCTTTAGATTTGCCCACCCAATCTAACAAATCTAACGATTTGGACTCCATTCGCGCGACGATATTGAGTCATAATGGAAAATCATCATCGTAAAATTCTTTAATCATGGGACTTACGCAAAAGCCAAGTCTACCCCCCTTAATCCCCCCGACATCGGAGGGAGATTTTGCTCCCTCTCCTACGTAGGAGAGGGCTGGGGGGAGATTTTGCTCCCTCTCCTACGTAGGAGAGGGCTGGGGTGAGGTGTTTGCGTAAGTCCTAAATCATGGTCTCATGCGGGTGAAAATAACTTCAAATGAATAATGGAACAGGGAATTAGCTTCGGTATTGCCATTTTGCTCACAGGTTTCATTTTGGGGAATGTCGGGACTAATTGGGCCAATGAGTTGGCTAGAGCCAGCCCCAACCACCTCAATATTGTAACTTCCCTTAAACATCGCGAAATCGGCCAAGCCAGCGTCTTGCATTTTATCGCCTGTCATGAGGAAAGCTTCACCCGTTGGCCAGGAAACGCGCATCCGCATATTCGGGATGCCATGCCCGTCACGGTCACGGACGTAGGCAAAAATATGATGGTTACCTTGATTTTCACATGGGGTCATCTGGCGAACCGTCCCCACAAAATCATATGCGGGAGTCGGGCTGTTGGTGGGGGTTGGGGATGGTAAATCAATAGCGGCGATGGCCGCAGAGGCCGCAATCACCCGACGGGTGGGGCGTGGCGTGGGCGTGGCGGTATCAGCAGAGGTGGGGGTAACAGTGGGTGTCCAGGTGGGAACTCTCGTGCCAATGAGGGTGGCATGGGGCTGGTTGGTGGGCGTGGAGGTGAAAGTTGGTAGTGGAGTGCGGGTATATTCTATCACCGAGCCAGCCAAAAGGAGTTCTAATTTGGTGGCTGAGGTCAACATTACAACACCTATCAAAATGACCACATTCACCGCCATCGACAGTATGATGAGAATCACCCATTGCCCATTATTAATTGCTGCAATTTCTTTCTTCAATCCGTTCATAACCTACGACTAAATTCATCGTCTGGTATAAAAAACGTGCCGCCCACACGCTTCTCCTATCAGCCATTGAATTCATGGGATGAGCTAGATGGGGGGATATTACTAAGTATAACTAGCCGCTAATAAGCAAGACAGCGGGGAGGTGTTTCCAGCGTCCCTCTCGCCTACCTGCGATTAGTCCAACGCCATCCCCGCTGCCGTGACACTTTAACAATAAAGTTTGACCTACACGAATGTAAGTCGGCTAAGTTTTCGCCCTCATTATACCAGGCCTGCTATATTATGTCAACTTAAAAGCCTAAATCCGCAAGGGGTAAAAAGAACTTAGGACTTCCGCCAAACACCAGCATAAATTCTGGTGTCCAACAAATAAGCGACTAGTACACTTGGGCATAAATAACTTACCAGTTCAAAATCACACCTACAAGGTCTCGGAGACCTTGCAGGTGAAGTAACGCTACACCGACCTGCAAGGTTTTCAAAACCTTGTAGGTCTTAAACTACGTACTTATTTCTGCCAAGTTGTACTAGGAAGTCCAGAATTTATGCTGATGTTGCCTCAATCAGCCATTTTTACGTAAGTCCTATACTCAGTATATCAAGATTTGAGTGCAACTACTAAATCACCCTCACCGCTACACCACCCCCTCAAAACTTACAGGTGGAATTTTATATCACTCTAGCTTCCGTTGTAATATCAACGCCCACAGGCTAGGCGTTTTAGAGTCTTTCAGCTTAGGGTTTAATATTTGCGGCTTGGGCATGTCCAAAAAATTGAAGGTGACTTTGGGACGGTCGGGTCTGGGTTCAGGCGGTTGGCTGGCCCATGACCCCAATAGGTCATCTAACGATACATTTTGCATCCCCAACGTTGAGCCAGCTAACCGCACTTGCCGCGTCACCATATTGATATTTTGAATGACCAAATAATGCCCAAATGAGCCATTACGGTCTGTAGTGATAAAATAGTCACCATCCACCTTTTTAACCCGCACTAACACAATTACCACCGATTTTTGGTTGAGAAAACGAACTAAATCTGATAGCTTATAACTGCGGCTTTGTTGAATCTTCAACGGATAACCTAATTCATTATTCAAAATAATGGCCGTATTAACCAAGCCCGAAACCGTAATCCCCTCTGAGCCAAATTCATTATTCACCGCAATATTTCGCACATCCGCATAAACAATGTCTGCGCCCAACCCCTTCATGGCCGCATATAAAGCCACCGGGCCACAGGCATTATTCCCCCCTTTCGGGAAAAATGATTCAGGGTAAATGGTTTGGTCAATAATCGGAACTTTACCCACTTTACCCATCATGATAACTTTCCGCACGGTGTTGGCAAAGGAGCGAAAACTCACGCTAAACCCGCCTTCAGCTTGTGGTGGGCTGGCTGTCGGGGTGAAGCCTAACGGATAACCTGCCTCCCCCAAAATGGCGGTGGCAATAGGTGTGGGCGGCCAGGTAGCGGTAGGGGTCACGGTAGGGCCTGGGCCAGGCCAAGGCGTGGGGGTCATAGTAACGGTAGGAATGGGACGAGTGGGTGTGGGGGTAGGTATCCCTGCCATTACTAGTGGGTCAGTGGTGGTAAAATAATAGGCTAGACCTGCAAAAGCCAGAAAATCTGCTATAATGAACAGTAAAAATAAGTAAATCCATTGTTGACGGGTAAGTTGTAACACAGTGACCTCCTTTTGAAGTTGGAATAATGAGTTAGAGTTGGAGTAAAAACTCAAAGTCCAACTCATTACTTCAACTTTACCACAGGTAGGGGAAAGGTGTCAACGAAGCCCGCAAATTTAGCCCAGATATAGTCATCAGCTGAGTTGAAATCATCTGATGACTCCCCTAAAAGTGGGTCAATAGCCCAACATGACTAGGTTAAAAAGGGTTACATGGGTTGTGTAGAATTCATAAATTAGTTAAAATAGTGTCAGCCATAATTAAGAACTTGGATACCCCATAATGACTAACAACGAAAAACCTTTATTTCAAGTAAAAGTGATTTTAGCAGGTGATGGCGCAGTGGGTAAAAGTAGTTTACTCCTGTGGTATATTTCTAAAGAATTTACTGAAGCCCACAAAATGACCATTGGCATGGATGCCCACAGTAAATTAACCAAAGTAGCCGGTTTAGGGTTAGTCAAAATTCATACCTGGGATTTAGCGGGACAGCCTCAATGGGCCTCGGTGCGCGAGGGGTTTTATCTAGGTTCTCATGCCATGGCCTTAATCTTTGATGTGAACCGCCCCGAAACCATTCAACATTTGCCCGATTGGGTCACGGAATGTAGACGTAAAGCCCCAGGTATCCCCGTGTTGGTGGTCGCGAATAAAGTGGATTTACCCCATCGCGTGCCTGTCAGCAAAATTGCCAAGTGGGCTAAAGACCACCAGTATGATTTCATTGAAGCCAGCCCCAAAACGGGCTATAATGTGGACGAGATGTTTGAAAAACTCGGCACGATGGGCGTTAATTTCGTCTTGAAACGGCGATAAATTTTTATCATTATTCGTACTTTAATAATTGTTCAAAGGGACAACGGGAGGCCATCTATTTGGCACCTCCCGTTGTCTCTTTTTTTGGCGTGTACATGGAGTGCAAACCTTTAGGTTTGCCTAAAAATTGTGACGCAAACCTGAAGGTTTGCACTCCAACATTGCCACCCAATGCTCAAACGAGGAAAAACATGGAACAAATTTATCGTGTTTTGTACATTGAAGATAATTTGGATAATCGGGTCTTAATTCAACGGTTTTTAGAATTTGAAGGCTTTGAGGTGTTCAGTGCAGCCAATGGTCGCGACGGCTTGCATCAAGCCACCCAACTCATGCCCGATATATTTCTGGTTGACCTTAATCTACCTGACATGAGCGGCTATGAGGTCATCCACGCCTTGACCAACTGCCACGACACTCAACACACCTTAATTGAAGAATATACTCAACATTTAAGCTACCAAGACTTTTTAGGGCAACGTCAAGCCCAAGATTCCGTCATACGACGACTAGAAATTATGGGCGAGGCGGTTAAAAATTTACCCCGCGATTTTAGACAAAGCTACCCTGAAGTTTCCTGGCGTGATATAGCAGGCTTAAGAGATGTTCTAATTCATAACTATTTAGGCATGGATTTACAAGAGGTTTGGCAAATTATTGAGGTTGATTTGCCCAAAATAAAGCCCCACCTGAGCCAAATATTAAGCAAATTATAATTCTTCACCTTGAATCAAAAAGACCACGCCATCAAGCGTGGTCTTAATTTTTAGAAAACAACTACGTGATTTATACGCCCCAAATTTCGTGGGCTTGTCGCTCTAAGGTTTCTCGATGGTCAGGGTGAGCAATTTTTGTTAAGGCTTTGGCTCGTTGGCGCAAGTTCTTGCCATATAAATTCGCCACGCCATATTCAGTCACAATATAATGAACGTGGGCGCGGGTAGTCACCACGCCTGCGCCTGGCTTCAAAGAAGCGACAATTTTAGACTCCCCTTTAGAGGTGATTGAGGGCAAGGCAATGATGGGCTTGCCACCTTCCGATAAAGAAGCCCCACGAATAAAATCCATTTGTCCGCCCACGCCTGAATACATCATGCTACCAATAGAATCAGCGCAAATTTGACCCGTTAAATCCACCTCAATCGCACTGTTGATAGCCGTTGCTTTAGGATTACGAGAAATGTGGTTGGTATCATTCACATAATCCACTTCACGCAATAAAACCTGCGGGTTATCGTCCAAAAAGTCGTATAACCGTTTCGTTCCCCAAGCAAAAGTCGCCACAATTTTTTCAGGGTGAACAATTTTATTCGTCCCGTTAATGACCCCTTTTTCGATGAGATTCAATATCCCATCGGAAATCATTTCAGAATGAATCCCCAAATTTTTATGGTGAGTCAACTCCCCCAAAACCGCATTCGGAATCGCCCCAATGCCCAGTTGTAAGGCCGCGCCATCCTCCACTAATGGGGCAATCTGTCGCCCAATCGCCCGTTCCGTATCACTGAGACGATGACGGGGTATTTCAGGTAATGGCTCATCCGACTCCACAATCGCACCAATATTATCCACATGAATAATCCCATCACCATGGGTACGGGGCATATAAGGATTAATTTGGGCAATAACATGTCTCGCGGCTCGCAAAGCCGCCACCGTCGCGTCTACGGAAATACCGAGAGAGCAAAAACCATGTTTATCGGGTGGTGAAACTTGAATTAAGGCCACATCTAAGGGCAAAATACCCCGTCGGAAAAATAAGGGAATTTCACTGAGAAAAACAGGAATGTAATCGGCTCGGCCTTCTTGAACGGCTCGGCGAATATTTGCGCCCACAAATAGCGAGTTAACTCGAAAACTATCTCTATATTGCTCCTCTGCATACGGGGCTGCCCCTTCGGTATGCAGGTGCATCACTTCCACGTCATGCAATTCAGACGATCTAGCGGTCATGGCCTGAACTAATTTTTGGGGCGCAGCCGCAATACTATGGATATACACGCGGTCACCAGAAACAATGGCTTTAACCGCTTCTTCAGCGGTCACTGATGATTTTATCATAATTTAAAACTCCTTTGTTATGAAATAATAAGGTCATAAAAATCTGCCTATAATACGTCTTATTATATCATGGTTTAGTTGCAAGTTAGTGACAACTGCTATTTTAGGGAATAAATCGCAAATAATAGCCCACCCTTGCTCAACAAAAACAACGCAATAACTCAAGCAATAAACAGCCTACTGAAATAGGTTAAAAAGTTATCCATGAAGCGAATTTAGCGTCAGGCAACCGCTATCCCAAACTCAACTGAGTCATTTTCATCGAACAAGGGCTAACCAAAACCCCCAAAGTTAGGACTTACGCAAAAATCGCGGAGTTAGCACGCCCTCGTGCTAACAGTGACACACGAGGGCGTGTGTCACTCCTCAAAATAAACGGTTTTACTCCTCAAAATAAACGGTTTTGCGTAAGTCCTAAAAGTTAAACTCACTTTGGGGGTTTTTGTTGGGGTAGTCATCCGATGACTAAAACTAAACTGGCTTACTCACGCACACCCACTTCCAGGGCTGCCTCTGCTGCCGAGGGTTGATGACAAACATGGTCTAACGAACTGGCATATCTGATAGGTTGAATCTTGGCTGCGGCCCGTTGTTGTTTGGCTTCCACCAGCCGCGCCGTCAACGCTTTATCCATAGAGAAGGTGTAAATGGCATGGACTACTGCCCCACCCATTTCACCCAATGCGGTAAAGTTGACATTGCTAATATCATCACAGGCTTCATGATAACAGTGGTCAAGAGCCACCTCCACCTTCCCATGCGGATATTTGGCCGCTTGTTCCGCCGTCATTTTTTCTTCCGCGCCCGTAAACAAGCCACCCACTGGCACGCCCACCTCTAAGAAGGGGCCATGGTCAGAGCGACCTGAATCGGGGGATTCATCCCAAGCCAGTTTTTGACCATTAAAGTAATCTTTAAACACTTTGGCAATTTCCAACTCGGTCAAACGAGGTTCAGCCAATTGATACACCCCGCGCATGTAGTTGGGTGAACCAATCATGTCAAAGTTGAGATAAACATTAATCCGAGCTAACTCGGCGGGGGAAAGACTGGCCACATAATCAGTTGAACCGACCAGGCCATCTTCCTCGCCGCCCCACCAGGCAAAGCGCACTTTATTGGTGGTTTGCATCTCAAGTTTCGCCATTTGAATGGCTAACTCTAATAAGACGGCTGTACCTGTACCATTATCGTTAATGCCAGGGCCAGCCCGCACCGAGTCGAGGTGTCCGCCCGCCATAACCACATTATCAGGATTGCCACCAGGGGTTTCCGCAATAATGTTATAACTATTAACTAATTCAGTCACGGTATTAGCGACCAGGTGCAATTTAACGGTTTGACCGCCACTCAATTGCGTGGCGATACTCTTGCCTAACTCAAAGCTGGTGCCAAAAACGGGAACAGTAGCCACTGGCCCACCCAAAGTTCCGCCAAACACCGGTTCACGTCCTGGCGTACCTTGATTAAAGATAATCACGCCGACCGCGCCTGCGTCTTGGGCATGGGTCACTTTCACCGCAAAGGTACAAACACCCCGTTGAATGAGGGCAATTTTACCCGCCGTAAAGGTGGCAAAATCCTCCGCTTCACACCCGCTACTGGTCGCCGAGGGTGCATCAATGGACAAGTCAACTGCCTGCACCTCCGCCGTCTTATCACCATTGCCAGAGTAGCTCATGGCACGGAAAACGCCCGTCTCCGCGTCTAACTCGGCGTTGGTATAAACTTGGGTCGTGGGGGCAGTCATCTCTAGCGTTGATGGAGTTACTTCATGCCAACCCGTGTAGGAGAAGCTGTGCGTGATAGGTTTGTAACCTGCGGCCTTGAGCATCTCCATGACATAAGCCCCTGATTTTGCAAAGCCCACCGTGCCTGCGGCGCGAGTGGGGGCCTCGATTTGTTGTTGATTGATAGCCGCATTAGCGTAAGTTTCCGTCGTACTCACCGCCCCAGTGTGAATTAACCAGGGCAAGTAAGTTTGGTTGCCTTTGGCCGATAAGCCACGGGAGATATTATCTAACGCCTGTAAGTGACGACGCATGCCATCAACCGTAACGGCTTGACGCACTGCCGTCGAGTCCACCATGTCCTTCACTAACGTGGAAACATTGGTCGCAGTGGTATCACCATCAGCCCGATGCCCCACTTTATCTGTGCCATCGGTGACGTAATAATAGTCAATGGTATAGGTATTCATGGCCTGTTCAATCCAGTTAGTGAACTGGGAAACACGGGTATAGGTGCCGTAGGCTTCGGGTTGCGCGCACTCATAACCAGAGCTAACAATCCCCGTCTGCAACCAACCGCCGCGCCCATTAGAAACCACTAACGGACCGCCACTATCGCCATAACAAGCATCTTTCCCACCTTCAACGTACCCCGCACAAATAATGCGCGGGGTAATTACGCCGAAGTCGTAATTCAACGCATCATACGCCGCGCTACAAGTTTCATTAGAAACAATTGGCACGGTCACTTGATGTAATTCATCGGCATAATCATCCTCGCCATTGCTCGTATCGCCCCAGCCCGTCACCACCGCTAAGGTATTGGGGTCAGATAACCCTTCCGTAACAGCAGTCAATAAGCTAACCGTCGCCACCGTCGTACCGTTTAATTGAACAGGTTGCGCCAAACGAACTAACGCAATATCGTAATCAGGCGGGTCAATATTGGGCGTATATTTCGAGTTCATGACGATTTGGCTAATGGGTATCCGTTGCCCTTCATTGGAACTGAGCGTTAAACGCCCAACAGTCACATCCAGATCACTGGGTTTATTCCCATGCACACAATGCGCCGCTGTCAACACCCAATCGGGGGCAATCAATGAGCCACCACAAAATTGAGCCTCAAAGCCATTCTCTACTCCTGCGCTCATCAACGCCACTTGCCAGGGCCAGGCCCCAGGTTTAGCCACAATCCCACCAATAATCTTGGGGTCACGTGGCGTGACGGTGTTGCTACGCGTAGTAGATGTAACGGGTGGATTAGGCTTAACCACCATTTTCATCACACTACTGTCCCCCGCCGCCACATTCACATTCTCAAAAACCACCTCACTCGTCATCACCTTACCGCCACTCACATGGCTCGTGCCAGCAGGCAAATTTGTCACCACTTTCAGGTTATTGGCTGCGACCGAGCCGCCGTTATTGACCGTAAAGGTATATTCAATGTTTTGACCTTTAGCCACCACTAATGGCGCGTCTAGGCTAATGCCTAACAGCGTCTCGGGTACAAACACCGTATCCGACTTGGCGATTAAAGCCGAACTCCCAGGAATGGTATGATTAACCTCCACCGTCAACTCAGATGGGCGGGTAATATTGGTATCTACCACCGCTTGGAAAGTTACTTGCACTTTAGGTACATAATCAAAACAAATAATGCTCCCTTTCTTAACCTGAGCATCATTGTAAGCCACCTTCACAAACTGAGAGGCATTAGCATTTTCCAAACCGATGGTCGCGGGGGTTAACGCCCCGTCCATATCATCGTAAGCAAAGACAATTTCATACGCGCCAGGCGTATCATCCACTTGACTACTGATGATCATTTCAAAGTTATAGCGGTCACTGCTACTACCCACTGGAGCGGGTTCAACGCCACTATATTGGGTAATCAAATAACCACTTCGAGGGGCAAGACTCACCCCACGATTATTGTCAGGGTCATACACCACCGCCAAATCTCGCCAGAAAGGAGCCACCAAATTATTGGGGTCAGCCGCATTAGGAATGTCCACATTCGCCCGATTACCCAACTCTTGATTGAAAGAAGCAAAGCCATCATCCGTAAACGAGAAGCCATTACCATGCTCTGTCCCATAGAAATTCACAGGGTCAGTGCTATGGGATAATTCATTAAAATTGTAACTGACATTATTGCCACTAATTGCGGCTCTAGGCATAATGCCAAAATCAGCCAAATTGACATAGCCCCCGCCATTCCCAAAAGGCGTATCACATGCAGCATCATCATCATGGGTAGTCATCACATACTTACCCGGATTTGGCACATTCACTGACCAACTAATGAGTTGCCCATTCATCTGCGTGGGCGTAATCGAGGCCGAATCCGCCACGTAGGTTAAACCTGTGGGCAATTTCGCCGTGAAATCATACTGAATCGAGTCCGCTTTCACCGTCAATTCAGGCTGAATGTTAACGGTATATTCCAACGTATCGCCTGGCAAGGCATACTCCGTAGAGTTGGAAGTAATCGTAACATCATCATCTAACCGATTGATGGTTAAGGATAATGAAGCCACATCTGTGGGCGTAGCCGCCGCTGTGCCAATCTCCACAATGGCAAACTTACGCTGACCCGCTTTGAAGGTGGGAATATCCCATGCCACTTGAATCTCAAACGGCGTATTCAGAGCCACCGTACTCGGCGCAGTTAAAACCACCTCACTGCTGACCGTCCCCGAAACAACGGTGGTAGATAACGTAAATGTATCGCCACCACTTTCAATCCCCGCCCAATTTTGCACTAACACCCAATACGTTCCCGTTTTTAGGGGCTTACCTGTCATAGGAAAGGTACAAATTTCGTTCCAAGAACCCGAAGTGCTGGCACAAAGTTTCTCATCTGCACTCGGCTTGCCGTCGCCATTCTTATCCAGACCCACAAACATATCCATGTCGTCGGCACTGGAGTCGAGAATTGCGACGACCGCGCCTTTACTCCCCGCAGGCACCTCAAAGGTCTTAATGTAAACCCCATCGGTCAGGTCATCATACGCGTCACCATTATTGCTATCTTCCGTAATAGTGGCCTCAGCCAACACGGGTACACCCATATAGGCCATTGCTTGCAGACCATTCGTGGCGAGTGATTTCACGCCCTCAATCATGGACGCGCCTTTATTACGGCGTGTATCAATCGTCACCGCCGCCACTGGCACTTGCCCCGCCGACGGTTTCACCGCGAGAGGGAAGTGCGCCACCGCCACCTGAGCATTATCAGGCGTAAAAATCACCTCGGCAAACGCCCATTGATTCAAGGGCAAGCCCGTCGTGGTGGCCGTAAAGTTCAGCGTTTGCATGGCGTTCGCGGCCAAACTAAAGGTCGCGGGAGTCACCGTTATCTGGCTTGCCGCCGCGCCCGTCACCATCACCGTCCAATTAACGGCACTGTTCATGCTGCTTTGAATTTGGCGCGCCCAACCACATTGCCCCAAACATTTCGCTTGGGCTAAACTGGCGATATTCAAGGTCGCGGGGTCGCCACCTGCACCAGGATTAGCGGCTTGATAATTAGCCTCCGTTTCATCTAACACAAAACCCGCTTTCGGTGCAGTTCGCATGTCCACCCGACCCGCGCCCATGTCAAACCAAGTGGCGGCCTTATCATTTATTTCGCTAAAGCGCGCTTTCTGATTCACGTCTACCGCCGTAGACATTAAGGCCGATTGAATTTGGGACGGAGTCCACTTGGGATAAAGGGCTTTCATCAACGCCCCCAAACCCGCCACATGTGGACTAGACATGGACGTACCTTGAATATTTTGGAACAATTGACCTTGCGCGCCATAACGGTCAGCATACATCCCATCAACACTAATATGTTGTGGCGAAGCTCCCGCCAAAATGTTCAGACCTGGGGCCGTCACATCAGGTTTCAGGGTATTAATCAATTCATTGTTATATTCGTTGATATTTGGCCCACGTGAGCTAAAGCTAACCACCGTATCCACTGGAATACGCGGGTCAGCAGGGCCAAAAGCCTTCTCACCCGCCGTAAAACTCACGGTCACTTTACCTTGATGTTGCTTGATATAATCCTTCAACACCAAGCCATCTTGACGATAGATATAAACCGTAGGAATAGCATGTAAGTAGGACATGAGGTCGGCATTATCGGCACTATTGTAAATGATAATCGCCCCCGCCCCACCTGCATTGACAAAACTCCCTTTAATCCACGTCCCAATCCCTCCACGCGGACAAAGTACCACATCGGTGGCTTGGAAAGAACCTGGCAGGAAGGGATTCAAACACGCGCCCGAACTATCGCCCTCCGCGTCTGCCACGCCCTTCGCATCCACCAGATTAAAATTAGTAATACCTGGGGTCATGGTCGCGCCATACAAGCCCATTGGCGCAGTGAGCGCGCCCGTACTCGTAATCGTAATATCACTAAGATATAAGCGATTGAAAGAACTCGCCCCAACGGTCATTACCCAAGGCGAGTTGGCAGGTGAGCCAATGGTGCTGGGGCCATTACCGCCATCATTTCCCGCCGAGGTTGCCACAAATACGCCCGCCTCTCGCGCCGCTAAATAGGATAGCGCGTCAGAGTCCACCCAGGGGTCGTTGGCAGTATCACTGCCGACAGAATAGTTAATAACATCTACCCCATCTTCCACCGCTTTATTAATCGCGGCGGTCAAATCCGCACTCGTCCCACCCTGAGGTCCCAGCCCTTTATAGACCGCAACATGGGCGCGTGGGGCCATACCTGAAATTTTGCCACGATTAATCCCATAAAGGCTAACCGCCACATTTTCATTGCCCGCCGCAGTGGAGGCCGTATGCGTCCCGTGACCATCATCATCACGGCCTGAATAGAATAAACCGTCATAACCACTGGCGGCATAACCGCCTAAAAAGTATTGCACCCCAATGAGTTTGTTATTACAGGTGTAACCGTAGGGGTCAAAGGGAATTTGCCCCCCCATATTAACCTTTGATTCAGGCGCATCACACACGCCCTCTTTCGGCCAACTGGCAGGCGGCGCAGGAAATGTACCGTCATCTTTGAAGGAGGGATGTTCAGGCCAAATGCCCGTATCAATCACCCCAACAATCACGCCTTCGCCTTTTGTCCCCGCCATGCCCGTGCCACTGCCATCCCACACGCCTGGCACACCTAAAAAAACCGTCGAGTCATTCGTGGTGGCATGTCGCCATTGGTCACGTTGAAGAGTCAATACGCCATTCACATTGAGTAACTTCGCGGCTTCCTGCGGCGTAGCCAAAATTGCCACCCCATTGAACACCACGTCATAATCATAAACAACATGCAAGGCTTGGCCTATTTCTTTGGCGGCGGCCTGCTTGAACTCGCTGCGTTTATCGGCTAAATAACCTCGATAAGCCCGACTAGCCGTACTCCGCACATTCAGTTTATTTTCGCCAATGGCGCGCGGGCTGGTGGCACGGAAACCACGCACCCCGCCTTTATAAGTGGCTAACGGCTCATCAGCCAATTGCACAATATAAAGGGCTTTTTGCGATAGAGCCAGGGCATGCCCTGTCTCTACAAATTCTTTTTCATAGTAAATTCTCTTAATCTCCGAGGTCGCTTGACCATGTTGATTAACGCCACCTTTATCTTTATTGGCTTCCGCGTTCAAAGTAGAGGGGTCAATCTTACGAATTTGTGAATCAGCCCCCCCTGAATCCGGGGGGAGGCTACGACTCCCCTCGCCTACGTAGGCGAGGGGCTGGGGTGACAATGCAGGTTGGGCATTGGCCGAACTGACCATGACCAAAATGACACATAATATACTATACAAACTTAGAAATTTGAATTTCATATAAACTTATGCTCCTTGATTTGATGATAAAAAAAAAGGACTGAGTAGCGAGGTTAAATTAACCTTGCTACTCAGTCAAACAATAACCCTTAACTTTAAGTTAGATTAAACCTAACCTGGATTAATGGGTCGTTGTGGTCGTAATACTTTTACTACGAATGATGGGCAAATAAATGCCCGCACTCTTCGCGGGCGCAAAGAAAGCAAATTCACTGAGGTGTGAAATGGCAAAAACAATACGATTATTAGCAACATCTCGGCTAACCACCGTAATGCCATCACTAGACCAAGCCTGACCGTTCCAGTAACGTAAGGTCAGCGCGCTTTCATTCAAGCCCATCACATTACTATCCGTATAACCCATTGTAACGGTTATGGCAGGATTAAACCTAGCGTTCTCAACCATGACCCCTTTGTTATATAAATTCAGGTCGAAGGTTTGCCCCGCAAACATCACATCGGTGGGCATGGCGTGGGTTGAAGTCACCCCTGGTGCATAGACCAAGCTAGAACCATCAGCCAACACGCCCGCAGGCACTTGAATGGTCACAGGCAAACCTTTCACATTCGTACCATTAACCGTACCACCCGCCGCGCCAACCATGCCACAATTGGTTTTATTAATCGTTATATTTTGCAACTTACCAATGGCGCGGTTGCCATAAACATTCTTGCCTTCCGCCCACACCGTATAAGTGCCACAAACGGGGTAATTACGACTACCATGCGTAGTATCAAACCAGGGTGTCATAGGGCTGCCATCGCCAAAGTTCCAACGATACATCCAGCCTGTTGCACCTGCCACATTTGACCCCATGCTAGCTTCAAAGCGCATGAGTTCACTATTCGCATCGGTGACAGTCGTAGTATTACTAATCGTGACGGTTGGGTTATCCATGCCCCAATTGAGGAAGCCTTGAATTAAAGCGGCCCGACTAGCGGCCCCATGCACCCCTTCTAACCCAAAGGTGGTCAAAATGGAACGGCCCCAGTAAGAAATACCAGGGCTTTCCAACGAAGGTTGGGCGCGATTAGCCATCGCCACAAAACCACCTTCCACATTATTTGAGCCAGGATAGACAAACAACCCTGTATATTGGTCAAACTCTTCAGGGGTATTCGGGTCGCCCACATCAGTTCGTGGGGGCAGAGGCCGAATTTCATCAATAAACCCCTGATTGCCCGCGCCATCTCCTACGGTGGCCGCTAAAACAACTTGACCACGAACTTCACCACTGGGGTTAAGGTTCGTACGAACATTAACATATGTATTCCCCGCCATCATGGCCGTTGCAACATCGGCACTAACGACACCGGAGCCAGTTGCACGGAAGGTATTTGTAACCAATCTAGGCGTACCATGCAAACGAATCAATACCCCACCATTGACCCCCATAGCCCCATTATGAATATAAGCCGCGGTAACGGTGATAGGTTCAGTTACATTCACTTGCAACAGATAATCTAACACCCCATTTTCAAGGTTATAGGCCAAATCAAGCTGGCCTGTCATAGTAGTGGTTACGGGAGGCACTTCATTCGCCCCACTTAAGGTTGCCCCACCCAAGTACATGGTTGGGTCGCCTAAATTTAGGCTCATTTTTTGCAAAGCAGGCGGCGCGGTCACAGCCGGAATAATCGGTAAGTTAGGTATCCCCCGTGCCGTCACACTATCTTGTAACCAATTTGCCCCTAAGCTGGTATTAAACAGGAAGACTCCCGCGTTAGTTGCATCTGCGCCCATCGTGGCCGCTAAATCCTGCCCCATCGCTATGAACACGCCCCCATTGTTGATATAATGGGTTAAGTTATCCATGTCGGCTTGAGTAAACACCACATTAAGGTTATTCCCTGTATAGAGAATAACCCCTTTGTAAGCAAATAACGTGGTCGTATCTGGCACCGCGGTATTTTCCACCACCACATCCCACACCTTATAACTATGACCTAACGCGGTCAACGTTTGGGTGTAGTAACCTATATAATCCGAGAAGCCTAGTTCAGGATAGCCACTCAAATCGGCATCAATAATCAACACATCCGCCAAATTCGTGGCATGGGTCACTTGCGCCCAAGCGGGCATGTGCGCCTTATGGGTTGAACCCGTCATTACAATGTAACCTTGATTGTGGCCTAGCCCTTGACCAGCGGCAGAGTCAAACTTCACCTCGACGGTTTTGGTTTCACCCGCCCCAATCGTAACGGAAGCAGGCCCACTAAAACCAGGTAACGCGGTGGTTTGAGTAAAGCCCTTGCCCGTATAAAGCGTGCTAATGTTATATGTTTCAGAGGCGTTAGTAATGTTAGTTACTTTCACGGAGATACTCTTGGTCGTACCTGTTGGTACTAAACCGTAACTTAAACTCGGCGGGTCAAGAATCACACCAGGATCCATGGCCGCGCCCACATCAAGCCGCCCCGCGCCCATGTCTAACGGTTGGGCGGGAGTTTCGTCATAGTTGTAAATCTCCATATATTTGGAGGTGGACATCATGGCCGATTTAATGGCCGCGTTAGTCCACTTGGGGTAGAGTTGTTTGAGCAATGCCGCCGCACCTGCCACATGGGGCGAGGCCATTGATGTACCAGAGGCTTGCCCATAACCCAAATGACGAGCTTCACCTTTCGCGCCAGGAGTATAACCTTGCGCTAAGATATTCACGCCAGGGGCCGCAATATCAGGCTTTAACACATTGCCCGCAGCAGGCCCACGGCTACTAAAGGCAATAATTTGGTCAGGGGTCTCCCCTTGTTGGAAAGCCACCGTATCTATTTCAAATTCGGCGGCAGGATTAGCCGCTTGCCAGGCAATCATGTTCAAACCACTACTCCGCTGCACAAAGATGGAGGAGATAGTTACTTGGCTGCCCACAGCCCCTTCGCCCATATTGATAAAGCCTTCACCACCCGCCGCGCTATTGTAAACAATAGCAAAAGTAGCCCCTGCGCGTTCGGCGTTTAAGACCTTCTCGCCAAATTCACACGTACCACGACTAATGAGAACTGCTTTACCTGTAAAAGAGCCTTCAGGCCAGCCAGGGTTACAACCGATAATGTTGGTAGACGGTACAACATATGGATAAGAAACCTTAACCCCAACAGGCAAGGGTGCGCCAAAACTAGCGGCCGCATATGCTAAACCTTGTAAGGTTTCAGAAATAGGAGTCGGCTTAGTTACATTCACCCGACCACTGGCTAACGTGCCAGAGGTGGTACTCGCCGCGACATCAATATAATCGGCTGAGGGGTGGTCCATTGTCCCTTCCCCTGGGCCAGCATTACCGCCTGCGAGCGAAACAAAGACCCCAGAGCGATGAGCGTTAATCAAGGCCATGTCGAGGGAGTCAAACTCGCCGCCAATGGCAGTTGGCCCTTCACCCCAAGAGTTATTAACCACATCCGCGCCATCTTTCACAATATCTTCTAAAGCCGCAATCCCTTCAGCGGTGAAGAAAGAGGCGTTCCCTTCGACACTCGCATAAAAAACGCGATAGCTCATGACCCACGCGCCAGGGGCCACGCCACTCATTTGCCCCACATTAAACCCAGCCGAAGTCGCGGTAACAATGTTACCCGCCGCCGTACTGCCCGTGTGAGTGCCATGCTCAGTGCCATTCTCGCCTGGCCAGGGGTTTTCATCACCCGCCGCAGGGGGGTCCCAATTACGGAAATAAGCACGAGAAGCGATAATTTTACCGTTATTATTGGCACTTAAGCCTAAACCACCTTGCGGCCAGCCTGCGGGGTAGCTCCAGCCTACGCCACTGAACATGGCCGCATCTTTATGCAAACCGCCATCCATGGAGGCGACTTTAACGCCTTTACCGCCATTGGCCTGCCCACCCACTGCCGCACTATTCCAAACCATCGGCGCATTGATGAGCGCGGTACTGGTGTAGAGGGACGGATAATGAGCAAAGTCGTAATAAACATTTTTCACGCCTGAAACCTTTAACAAGGCTTGGCGCGCCGCTTCAACGTTAGCCATGCCAGGGTCAATGGCTAAACCATTGAAGGTGACTTGATAAGCGGCTGCTTTGGCCGCGCCACTTTCATTAATATAACTACTCACGGTTGCACTTGGCAAAGCGGCTTTCATGTTGGACACAAAAGCGCGTTGCTCAGTTTGCAGTTGCGCCAGATAATTTTGGGCGGCGCGTGCATTAAGGTTCAAATGCCCATTGGTGGCACGGGCGGAAGACTCGCCGTTAGCCCAAACGGCTAAGGCATCGCTATTTAACTCCACAATCAACCGATGGGATTTTTGCATGGCAGGGGCCGCGCTATCGGTGTTGGGGTTTTGGGCTTGGGTTGAGGCCACAAACAAGAGGGTGGCTATCAACGCGAACAGTGAAACTAATTTTAATTTGTTACGCATAAAACTTCTTTCTCCTATAATACTTACTGGAAATTACTAAATTAACTTTGTCATTAAGTTTGGTAAATCACGGTCTTATACTGCATTTCGTTTGAGACTTACACTTTTATGATGACCATTAGGAGTCCGCAATCCTTTGCGGACAGCCCGCAAATAATTGCGGA
>JFJP01038367.1_pt1 | contig 17856 bp, 7 predicted proteins | sample 431651 | NCBI WGS metagenome assembly JFJP01 (sample SAMN02602958, study PRJNA72255) | Microbial mat metagenome, whole genome shotgun sequencing project. | biome: fresh water; feature: sink hole; material: water; isolation source: purple microbial (photo- and chemosynthetic) mats found in...
TTACGCTTAAAAAAAGAGGGAAGTCAGTTGACTACAAATTGTAGTCAACTGAAAATGCAATCGGCCGATGGGAAATTCTACTTGACCGATGTAGCTGATACAGAGCAGCTTTTCCGTTTGATTCAATCCATTCCGTCGCCAAAAGCAGAGCCATTTAAACTATGGATTGCGCAAGTTGCAGTAGAACGATTGGACGAAATGCAAGACCCAGAACTGACCATCGACCGTGCTATGGCGCAATACCTACAGTTGGGATATTCCGAAAGTTGGATTAATCAACGTCTGAAAAGCATTGAAATAAGAAAAGAATTAACTGACGAATGGAAAAGCCGTGGAATGCAAGAAGGAATGCAATTTGCAACATTAACTGATATTATTACTCGCGCTTGGTCTGAAAAATCGACTAAGGAGTACAAACAATTCAAAGGGCTAAAAAAAGAAAATCTGCGGGATAATATGACCAATACAGAGCTAATTCTGAATATGTTAGCCGAGGCTTCAACCAAAGATATCTCGCAAGCCGTAGCACCCGAAACTTTTGAAGAAAACGTTACAGTTGCCAAACAGGGTGGAAATGTAGCCCGAGTAGCGCGCCAGGAATTGGAAGCCCGCACAGGACGAAAAGTGGTATCGCCTATGAATGCAAAACAAGCTTTGAAAGATAAAAATGAATAACAATACAATCAAACTAAACGGAGTCGTTTATACTCAAAAAAATATTAATAAATTACTCATTACCAACGAATCAAATGATTCGTGGCAAAATGCTATTTATCATTTTCTCAAAGATTGGTTTAACGACAAAGATTCTATTCTTGCACAAACTTCAGGCTCCACCGGCAAGCCCAAAAGCATCCAATTGGCAAAAGCCAGTATGAGAAATTCGGCTCGAATGACCAATCAGTTTTTTGGATTAACGGATGATAAAACGGCTTTACTTTGCTTGCCGGCTTCGTATATTGCGGGTAAAATGATGTTGGTGCGAGCCATCATTGGTGGTTTTAATTTGATAACCGTTGAGCCAAGTGCCAATCCGTTTCAGAATCTCCAAATACCTATAAATTTCACTGCCATTACACCTTATCAACTCTTTCATTCGTCAGAAAGTTTGAAAACCAAATTGGTTCAAAAAATCATTGTCGGAGGAGGTCCGGTGACTTCTAAACTTGAAAAACTATCAGCAGCAATTCTGTCAGCACTTTACGAAACCTACGGCATGACCGAAACTTGCTCGCACATTGCATTGCGACGGTTTAATGGTAATGAGAAATCAGATTTTTTCACGGTTCTTAATGGGGTAAGCATTTATAAAGACGACCGTGAATGCTTGATTATCAATGCTCCTCATTTATTGGACGATGAAATAAAAACAAACGACATAGTAGAACTTAATGGCACAAAATCATTTCGTTGGTTAGGAAGATTGGATTCTGTCATTAACACCGGCGGAATAAAAATTCATCCCGAAGGGGTAGAAAAAAAGCTGGAAGGAATAATTTCTACCAGCTATTTCATCACTTCACTTCCCGATGAATTGTTGGAAAATAAAGTGATATTGGCTATTGAATCAGACACTTACAGTCCAGAAAAAGAATTATTATTGAAAAAGGAGATGGGAAAAATTTTAGGAAAATATGAATTGCCAAAGCAAATATTGTTTTTTTCAAAATTTGTTTATTCTATGAGTAATAAGATTTTAAAAATAGATACGTTGAGACAAGAGGTATTTAAGCAAAAATTTTAAGTCGCCTATCAATTTCAGTAACAGAAAAAGAACTGTTCCTATTTTTACATATCACGGATAGCTATTGGAATTAGGTTGAAACAGGTTGAAAAATAGGATTTAAAAATCAATTAGCGATAGCACTTTTTGACAGCTAAAATCCACGTCCTTCTATTTCTTTTTTGTTCTGGCCTGTGCAGGTTAGAATTTAAATACTGAAAAGGATTTACAAATTCAATTAAAATGATTAATTTTGTAATGATTTTTCATAAAATAAAACACGCATGATTATTCTAAACATCGAAACCTCTACCAATGTATGCTCAATAGCCATAAGTGAAAATGGCAACTGCATTTTCACAAAAATTGAAACCGAAGGCATGAATCACGCTGCATTATTGAGCGTATTTATTGCCGAGGGGATGGAACTTTTAAGATTCCAAGCTAAAAGATTGGATGCGGTGGCAGTAAGTAGCGGTCCAGGCTCCTACACAGGGTTACGTATTGGTGTTTCTACTGCCAAAGGGCTATGTTACGGGCTGGATATTCCGCTCATTGCGGTAAGCACATTAGAAGTACTTACAAAACAAGCACTTAAATCATCGGGCGTTATAAAAACGGGATTATTTTGTCCCATGATAGATGCACGAAGAATGGAGGTTTACGCTGCCTTTTATACTTCAAAAGGTGAAATACATCGGGCTATCATGGCCGATATAATTGATGAAAGTTCATACATTGAAATACTTGAAAATCATAAAGTCTATTTTTTTGGCAATGGTGCCGAGAAATGTAAATCGACCCTCACACATTCCAATGCTCTATTTTTAGATAATTTATTTCCTTTAGCGGAGAATATGATTTCTTTGGCAGAAAAGCGTTTTAACGAAAAACAATTTGAAGAAGTGGCATATTTTGAGCCTTTTTACCTCAAAGATTTTTATACTACAGCTCCAAAAAACAATATCTAATTCTACTTCAACACAATAGCTATAAAAGAACAGCGCTTTACTCCAATAGTTCGTTATAAAATAACCTATTATGTTTATATACAAGAACTTAATGCTTAATTTTAACTAAGTGTAATTTCATTTCAAACAAAAGAGTAAACGCAAACGACTACCGATAAATCGGCATGTTCCATACCGTAAAAACGGCACGTTCCGATTCTCGGAATGTCGAAATACTCCATTGGAATACTCCGTTTGCAACTTAGCGTTAAAAAAAACATTTTTTATAACGAACCATTGTTACTCAATATACACTACATATTAAATGCGTAAAAACCGATTAAATTAGGGCTTTACGCATTTTTTTTCATCTGCATCAGCCATTTCACCTAATTAAAAAAATGGAACCTAAGGAGAATTGTCAAATACTTAAAAACTTCCATTTTCCCCATCATTCAGATAGCAAAAATACACATACAATATAAGGTTTACACCCCATCATTAATAGGATTTTACACAGTAATTTTCGGAATAAAAGACCCTACCTTTATACAGCAAAAATCATTAGCAAAAAAACTTTTTTACATACAAAAAACAACTTAAATATTTATTTTGAGTATCTAAAAAAGAGAAGCATTTAAAGGCATAGTAAAATGTAAGTGATTAAAATACTGAATGTTGTTGTTCGTACAAAAAATTGAGCTATCATGAGCAAATTAACTAATACAAGAGCGGATTTTTCCATTGATGCAAAGTTGGAAGAACTAGAGAAAATAAAATTGAAATTAACTACAACTGCCATCTCAAACAGTGAAATTGATATGCTTATTAATGAGGTGGCTATTGCTTTGATAGATTGGAAAAAGGAGAAAGAAGAATTGTTAAAAATTAAAGAGGAGGCATTAGACAATTTTAGAAAATACTCAGATATATGTGAATCAGCACCTATAGGTTATTTTTCATTAAATAGACAGGGTGAAATTCAGGAAATAAATTTGCAAGGTTCGAAAATGCTGGGGACAAGCAAATTAAAATTAGCAAACTCAACGTTCGTAAATTATGTAGCTGAAAACAGTTTAACTACATACAATCAATTTCTAGAAAAAATACGCTCAACCAATGCATCCCCTTTTTGTGAAATAAATATAATTACTGAGAACAAAAACCATATACCGATACATATATCAGGTTCTATTTCGGATAATAAAAGTGAATACAGGTTGGCAATGGTTGATATTTCAGCACGCATAAAGGTGGAAAATGAATTAAAGATAAGTGAACAAAGATACAGTGGTCTATTTCAAAATATCGAAACTGGAATATTAGTACATTCTATTGATAAAAAGATAATTATGAGTAATCCCAAAGCATCGGAGCTACTGGGTTTAAGCGCAGAACAAATGGAAGGTAAGACGGACATTGATTCTACATGGAAATTTATAAATGAAGAGTATGAAGTTTTAGCAGTTGAAGATTATCCGGTAAATAGACTTGGGAGAGAGAAAGAAGGTTTTAAAAATCAAATACTTGGTATTTGCCAGCCTTACAGTAACAAAGTGGTTTGGGTAACTGTAAATGGGTTTTTATTAACGAATAAACTGAAAGAAATAACAGAAATTGTGATAAGTTTTAATGACATTACCGAGCTCAAAGTGGTAGAAGAGAATTTAAAGTTAAGCGAAAAACGGTATCGGTACAACATGGAAATTACAGGGCAAATTGGATGGTCGGTACCTGAGGACGCAATGGTGGACGATATTCCTATGTGGCGCGAATATACTGGGCAAACATACGAGGAGGTAAAAGGGCTGAAATGGATGGATGTCATACATCCCGACGATATGGAACGGACTGCAGAGATATGGTTAAATTGTAATGCCCGCAAAATAAACTATGAAGTAGAATATCGTGTGAGGCGAGCCGATGGGGTATATCGGGATTTTATGGTGCGGGGTATTCCACTTTTTAGAACAGATGGATCGTGTAGCGAATGGGTGGGAACTTGCATAGACATTACCGAACGAAAACAAGCAGAGGAAAAGCTAAGAAACAGCGAATTTATTTTAAGACTAACCCAGCAAAATGCATTATATGGTACTTTTACCTTTGAGAAAACGACTAATACTTGGGAAAGTTCAGAAACGTTGAACTTAATTTTTGGAATTGATGAAAACTATGATAGAAGTTTAGCCGGTTTGAATAATATAATTCATACTGAATATCAAAATGTTATACTTGATTATTTGACAAATGAAAATTTTATTGAAAAAAATAAATTGGACATCGAATATAAAATTATTAAGCAGAATAATAATGAAGTACGCTGGGTTCATGGCATTTATGATAGCTATTATATCGAAAACACCAAATCACATAAAATAATAGGTGCTATACAAGATATTACATCTCAAAAGCATATAGAAGAGGTAAATAATTATCTATTGGCTGCAATAAATAATTCGGACTATTTGATGGTAGTAAAAGATTTGAATCTACGAGTGGTGGCTGCCAACACGATGTGGCTCAAAAATGCTGGATATGCTTCGTTGGGCGATGTGATTGGAAAAACTGATGATCAGATATTTGACATGATACGTGACAAAAATACCATACTCACTTATATGAAAGATGAGTTGGATGCCCAAAAGCTGTCGCAGGGTGAGTTTGTTTTGAGGGAGGAAACCATCACATCGTACAATGGTTCGCAAATTACTGTTATCACCAAAAAATTTCCAGTTTATGACGATAATGGAAAGTTATCATGTACCGCTGTGGTAGCCACAGATATTACTGAACAAAAAGCTGTAAATGAGAAAATGAAAGAATTAAATGAAACGTTGGATATGCGTGTTAAAGAGCGTACCCAACAACTGGAAGAATTAAATAAAGAACTAGAGTCTTTTTCATATTCTGTTTCTCACGATTTGCGAGCTCCTCTACGCCACATCATTGGGTTTTCCGATTTATTAGCTAAAGAATTAAAAACTGAATTGTCTGAAGAAACGAAACATTATTTGACAATTATAAAAGATGCTGCAAAAAAAATGGGGAACTTGATTGATGACTTGCTAAATTTTTCTAGGACAAGTAGAGCCGAACTAAAAAAATCACTTATTAACATGAATCAAATAATAGATAATGCCAAGAATCAAATGCAATATCCATTGAATAGAAACATAAAATGGCAAATTTCTAAAATGCCAAAAGTGATGGGCGATTACAATTTACTATTAATTGTGTGGGTAAATTTGATTGATAATGCATTGAAATACAGCAGTAAATTGCAAGAGAGCATTATTGAAATTAATTTTGAAGAAAATGAAAACGAAACAATTTTTAGTATCAGCGACAATGGTGTTGGCTTTGACATGAAGTATGCAAGTAAACTTTTTGGAATTTTTCAGCGATTGCATTCCACAGCCGAATTTGAAGGAACGGGCATTGGACTTGCCAATATACAACGGATTATTGCCAAACATGGAGGACGTACTTGGGCAGAATCGGAAATAAATAAAGGTGCAACTTTTTATTTTTCATTACCAAAAATAAACTAAGGAGGAAAAACATTATGAACGGATTTAGAACAATTTTATTGGCAGACGACAATGCTAACGATGTGGAACTTACCCTGTTGGCATTAAGTGGCAAAGGCCTTTCCAATAGAGTAGTAGTGGTAAGTGATGGCGTGGAAGTGTTGGAATACCTACGATGCGAAGGAAAATTTGCCGACCGTAAAAAAGAGCATCCTGCCGTTATTTTGCTGGACATAAAAATGCCTCGTATGGACGGCATTGAAGTGCTTGAAAACATCAGAAATACGGCAGCTTTTAAACTAATACCGGTGGTTATGCTTTCCTCATCGCGCGAAGAACCAGATATGAAAAAAGCATACACGCTTGGTGCTAATGGATATGTGGTGAAACCAGTGGATATTCAAAATTTTGTTGAAGCAATAATACACGTTGGATTGTATTGGGGTATAACTAATGAATTGCCGTTCTTGGAATCTACCCCCCCCCATTAAGTTAACGTAACCTGAGAGCAAAGATGTGTTTCTTGAAATGAAAGAATAAGATTGTTTTTTCTTTTTGATTCTTACGTTTCACTAATTCAACTTTACTAAAATAAAACTTGAAAATATATAAACCACAATAGAATCAATAGTTAATACTTTTTGTATCATGAGTAGCCGATATCCCTTAAAATACCGAATGCTATTTGTCTATTGGGTTCTAAAATTTATCTTTTCTTTGTTTTCTATTGTGTCTATTTTGGTTTACTCTTTAAATTGGCAAAGTAGAACTAACGAAATACGACTATGAAAAAGGAAATAATACTCGAAACGGCATTGAATGTTCTATCACTTGAGGATTCAATTTTAGATTTTGCGTTAATTCGCGAATGTCTTATAAGTGCAGGATATGTTTTGAAAATACTAAGGGTTGAAAAGGAAGCAGAATTTGAGCATGCATTGAAAACCAACAGCTACGACATTATTTTAGCAGATTTTAATTTGCCTGATTATGATGCATTTAAAGCATTAGAGTTTTGCAAAAAAAATTGTGCCGAAACTCCATTTATTTGCATATCTGGTTTTATTGGTGAGGAAACGGCAGTGGAACTTCTTAAGCAAGGTGCAGTGGATTATATTTTGAAAGACCGCTTGGTTCGCCTACCATTAGCCATCAAACGCTCATTGGAAGAAGCTAACGAAAAAAAAATAAGAATACAAGCCGAGATATTGCTTTTAGAAAGCGAGCATAAGCTCAAAAATCTAATTATGAACCTGCCAGGGTATGTGTACAGGTGCAAAAATGAACCCAACTGGAACATGATTTACATAAGTGCTGGCTGCGAGGCAATTACCGGATATACGCCAGAAGAGTTTACCGAAATGAAAGTGAAATTTAATGATATTGTACATGAAGATTATCGGAATTTTTTGTGGACAAAATTTCAAATGGATCAAAGCAAACAAAGTGTTTTTGAACAGGAATACCCAATTGTAACCAAAACTGGTGAAAGTAGATGGGTGTGGGAACGTGGTAGAATGGTGTTTGATGAAGAACACAATCCGCTTTATATTGAGGGGTTTGTTACTGAAATTACGGAACGAAAAGAGTTGGAAAAAGAATTGGAAATACAACATTCAAAACTAAACGCAATTTTGGAAAGTTCGCTTTCACCAGTATTTTCTTTGGATACCAACTATTGTTATACCACTTTCAATAAAATTCATGCCGCCACCATGAGGGCACTTTATGGTGTTGATATAGAAATTGGTCATAACATTTTGGAATACCAAACCGAGACAGAAGATAGAGAAAAAGCCAAGAAAAATATAGATAGGGCATTGAAAGGTGAACATTTTTTGGATTCGGAATTTTCAGGTGATCCTGGCCTGCAACGTCATTATTTTGAAGTTGCTCACAATCCCATTTATGATACAAGTAACAATATTATTGGTGTTTCGGTATTTGCTCAAGACATTACCTATCGTAAACAAATGGAATTGTCGATATTGCGTAATATGAAATTTACCGAAAAACTATTGAAATCAATTCCTATCCCTGTCTTTTATAAAGATGCTAATGCGCTTTATTTGGGATGTAATGATGCATTTACGGATCATTCAGGATTTTCAGAAGAATTCATAAAAGGTAAATCGGTGATGGATTTGTGGCCTGGAGAGCAATCTCAAATATATCATCAAATGGATTTGGAAACAATGGCGGGCAAAAATCACTTAACGTATGAGGCAAAAATATTGGATAAAGAAAATAAGGAAAGAGATGCCGTTTATTTCAAAAATGTGTATTACGACGAAAATGGAAAAGCTGCTGGACTGATATGTGTTTTTATAGACATTACAGACATAAAAAGAATTGAAGAAGAAAGAAAATACTTATTGGCATCGGTTGAAAACGTGATGGATAGAATAGTGGTTAAAGATTTGAACCTTAAAATAGTGGCTGCCAATAAAGCATGGCTTAGAGGAAGAGGAAAAACTGACATTTCGCAAGTATTAGGAATGACTGATGCTGAGGCATTTGGCGTAGATAAATTGGCAGAACCAATACGCACCTATATGGAGGAAGAGAAAGCAGCTCAAAAATTAGCCGAAGGAGAATACACCCAAAGTGAATTGCCTGTAAAATTATATAGCGGCGAGGATACCATCTGCTTAGTGAAAAGATTTCCAATTTTTGACGAAAAGGGAAAAATGTTTTGCACGGGAACAATTGCCACCGACATTACCGAACATAAGTTGGAAGAAGAAAAACTGCGAAAGAGTGAAGAAAAATTTCGAACCGTGGCTAATTACACGAACGATTGGGAGTTTTGGACAGACCAAAATGGAACGTTCCTTTATTGTTCTCCTTCCTGCCAAAGGGTTACAGGCTATAGTGCCAATGAATTTCTTGAAAATTCCGAACTATTATCCAATATCATTTACTCAGCGGACAAAGAACTTTATGAATCACACAAAAAAGTAGAAGATTTGGCAGAACAAGGTCATACCGAAATTCAATTCAGAATAGTGTACAAAATGAACAACATTAAGTGGATAGGGCATGTGAGTAGGCCTGTGTATAATGAAATGGGCCACTTTATAGGAATAAGAGGTAGCAACCGCGACATTACCGAACGTAAAGAAATAGAACAACAACTAATTATAAGTAATCAAAAATACAAATTGATTTCGGAAAACATATCGGATGGAGTTTTTATTAGCAGAAATGGAGTTTTGGAATATGTGAATAATGCCATGAATCTGATATTTGGGTACGATGATTTACAGTTGAAAGACAAGTTATTAATTGAGCTATTTGAACTTGAGAGCAACAATGATTTAGAAGAATTTCTTAACCTTAACAATACAGCTAATCAATTATTATTCAAAGAATTAAAAGGTATAAAAAAAGACAATTCAACACTTTATGTAGATATTATTTTCAATTATGTGGCCTCCGAAAAAGTTGTGTATGGTGCAGTACATGATATTACGGAAAGTAAACTAATGCAAAAAAAAAATATTGTAAAAGCAATAATTCAAACCGAGGAAAAAGAAAAGTCCTATTTTTCGAAAGAACTGCATGATGGTTTGGGGCCACTGTTGTCCACCATAAAACTTTACCTTCAATGGTCGAAAAGACAAAATGTAGATCAGTTGCGCGAAGAGATTATTGAAAAAGCCGAAAGTATATTGGAAGAAGCCCTGGTAACCGTAACCGAAATATCAAATAAATTGAGTCCACATTTGCTCGAAGACTATGGTTTAAGTGCTGCTGTTCAGAGCTTTATGAACAAGCTAAAACATAGTACGGAAATAAATTTAAGATTTCAAAGCAATATGGAACGGCGCATAGATGTAGAAATTGAAGCAGCAATGTATAGAGCTGTAATAGAATGCATTAACAACACGATAAAACATGCACAAGCCAATAAAATAGAAATAAAAATAACAGATACTGGGTCTCAAATTCAACTTAACTACATAGATGATGGAGTAGGTTATGATTACGAAAAAGTGATAGCCGAACATAAAGGTTTAGGACTGTTTAATTTAAAAAACAGAATACAAACCATTGGTGGAAAATTAAAATTGAGCAGTGAACCCGGAAAAGGAGTTGATTATCAAATAGAAGTAAATGTGTAACTCATAATCAAGCTATTATGACAAATAAAAGATTAAGAGTTTGAATAATAAATTATTTCATGAGAAAAAAAATGTATGACACCTATTTAATATTAAACACACTAACACTTATTATTATGAGAAAAATACACAATACAAGTCATACAAAACACTTCAATTCAAAACCCTATGAGTTTTTCAATATAAACTCGGACAAAATGAAGTTGGACAAAATGAACTCGGACAAAATTGATTTAAATAAAACAGAATTAAAGTCTTTAGATGAAGAAACCCAAAGGCTTATCCATCAACTAGAAGTACATCAAATAGAGCTTGAAATGATGAATGAAGAGCTTAAACGGGCGCGAACAGTTTCGCAGCACGCGGCCGAAAAATACACCGAATTATTCGATTTTGCACCCTCTGGATATTTCTCACTATCGAGGGAAGGAATAATTTCTGAAATAAATCTGTATGCCTCAGATATGCTCGGAAATGAACGTTTCTATCTGATAAACAGACGGTTTGCATTCTTTGTATCCAACGACACAAAGAGTATTTTCAACAATTTCATTCAAGCAATATTTGAGAAAAACATAAAACAAAGCTGCGAAATAACATTGACCAATAATAATAACAATATATTGCAATATGTATTATTGGCAGGTAAGATAGCCCAAAATGGCGAAAAATGTTTAATCACAATGGTTGATATAACAGAATTGAAAAAGCTAGCCGAACTGAACGAAACTCTTTTAACATCCCTACCCTACCCCGCAATGTATATTCGGTTTTCGAACCGCGTGGTGTTAGGAGCAAATAAAAAAGCATTTGAAATGGGTGCAAAAGTAGGGGGACAATGCTGGCGGGAGTTCTCAAAAAGTGAATTTTTAACGCAAAAAGAAAAGAAAATAGCTGCAGAATACTCAGGAATAGTGCCAGCAGAATATGGTCTAAAATGTAATTTTTGCTTGGCCGACAATTGCTTTATGGAGTCACCAAACCAACGAAACCCTGAAATTCATGCCTTTGGATTAATATGGGATGTATATTGGATAAAAGTAAGTAAGGATATTTTTTTGCATTATGCGGTGGACATTACAGGATTAAAAAAAGTGGAAAAGGCATTGAAAGATAGTGAATTGAAATTTCGTACCATTGCTAATTATACAATCGATTGGGAATTGTGGGTGGATACAAATGATAACATATTGTATTGCTCGCCATCGGTAGAGAAAATTACCGGCTACACCGAGCGCGAATTTATTGAAACTCCAAAATTACGATTAGACATCATTTACCCTGAGGATTTAAAAAAATTTCAACTTCACAAACAGAAGGAAGAAATAAACGAGGAAACCAACAAAGAAATACAAATTAGAATTGTAAAAAAAAACGGGGAAATAAGATGGATTGGTCATGTATGTCAATCGGTTTATGATGATTTTGGAACTTATACCGGCATAAGGGTGAGCAATAGAGACATTACCGAAAGAAAAGAAATGGAATTAGAATTGATAAATAGCGAACAAAAATACAAGAACCTTTCTGAAAATATAAGTGATGGCGTATTTATGTGTAAAAATGGCATTATAATTTACGTCAATCATTCGATGAATGTGATTTTTGGGTATGATGAAAATGAAATGGAGGGCATGAAAATCACTGAATTAGCAATGCCTGAGTATAAAGATGAATTAAAAAAAATGATTGATTTAAATGCCACTGAAAATAAGACAAAAAAAATGGATCTTAACTGCTTAAAAAAAGATACATCGGTATTAAACATGGAAATGACATTAAACTATGTGGCAAGCAATAAAGAGATATACGGTGTAGTGTTTGACATTACTGAAAAAAAGAAATTACACAACAGAAACATTGTGAAAGCCATTATTATGACGGAAGAGAAAGAAAAAACCAATTTCTCCAAAGAGTTACACGATGGGTTAGGGCCATTGCTATCCACAATAAATTTATATTTACAAGGATTAGAAAGGCCTAAAAGCAAAGAGATGCAACATGAAATAATACTCAAAGCGGAACATGTACTTGAAGAAGCACTGATTTCGCTAGCCGAAATATCAAACAAAATGAGCCCACATTTACTCACAGAATATGGATTATCATCTGCTATACAGGGATTTATAAATAAGTTTGAACGGACATCGAATCTGAAAATCATATTGAAATGCAACCTCAATAGACGTTTTGAGATGGAAATAGAAGCAGCATTATACCGCGTATTAATTGAATGCATTACCAATACTATTAAACACGCTAGAGCCAATTGGATTCAAATAGATATAAATGACACAGATAATAATTTGTATATCAGATACAAAGACGATGGAATCGGATTTGAATTAACAAAAACAATTGAAGAACAAAGAGGATTAGGATTAAATAATATGGAAAATAGAATTAATGGCATTGGTGGTGTAGTAAAAATGTATAGTGAACCAGGAAATGGCGTAGAATATCAAATTTGCGTAAATGTAAGTACTGATGAAAGTTGAAAGGCTTAGGTACACATTTGTATTTCAACGGATTATCCTATACATAAAATATAAAAAAGTATATCATGGCATAAAGAAAATAACAAGCAATCATTTATCAACTAATACATTATGGCAATTCCAAAAGTTATAATTGTGGATGATCATTTGATATTTCGTCAGGGTTTATCAACCATCCTTACCACCGAAAACATAGCTACTGTTATTGGCGATGCCTCCAATGGCAAAGAATTTATTGATATGCTAGACCAATTGAACCCTGATTTGGTGTTGATGGACATAGACATGCCCTATATGAATGGCATGGAGGCTACTCAAAAGGCGCTGGAAATAATGCCTGATTTAAAAATAATTGCTGTTACCATGTTTGGTGACGAGGAGTATTATTATAAAATGATAGAATTAGGGGTAAAAGGATTTATATTAAAAACCAGCGGAATTAACGAGATAGAAAAAGCCATTCACGATGTAATGATGAGCGAAAGTTATTTTTCGAATGAATTATTGCGTAAAATTATTAACTCCATTGGCCACAAAAACAATTCCAAAACATCCACCAAAGCATTGATAACCGAAAGGGAATTGGAAGTTTTGAAGCTGCTATGTGCAGGATTTACTACAGATGAAATAGGCGAAAAACTGTTCATAAGTCCAAAAACTGTAAAAAGTCATCGATCTAACTTATTGGAAAAAACAAACTGCAAAAACACACCCGAGATGATTATATTTGCTTTAAAAAACAAATATATTCAGCTATAATTGTTGCTCAAAATCACTATCACATTCCAATTTAACTCATCAAAAAAGTCAAGTATTAGCTCACTATTTTTAAGTCAATCACTTTCATGTTTTGTGGAATTTTGTAGCAATAATTCCAGACTCCTGTCTAAAACAGTTCAGAACAAGTACTTTCAGAATATTTTAAGGAAACCCCAATAACTTAAAGTTAAATTGTCTAAATTTACGCAACTTTCTGCATTTAATTTTATTTTTATATTTTATTTTGACATAAAACAATTATCTTTGTCGGACTTTTTACTACAAACTACGAAGCAAATGCCAGTGTCTAACAAAGATTATACTACAATTATGATTGAATTATTGCTACTTTATATATTTGTAATTATTTCAATTTGAAGCTGTTATTTTCACAGAATACCTTAATAAGTCAACACAGAATCAAATCTGAATAAATAATTACAACATATTACAATCCGCTGCATGTACCCAATTTTATTTAAGAGATTTGAATCGAATATCAATGTCACTGCTATTGTTTTTTTCGGTCATACCGTTTTTGCAAAGCCCCTGAATAAATAAAAAGTTAGGACATTATAAATCTATATCCGAGTATGTTAACTATCGCATTTTTTAACTCAAAAAGAATATTTTAAAGCAAAAATCACTTCACAAGCAAAAAAATAAATTGAATATCTCCAAAATAAATTTATTATGAAAAAGCAATTTAATATTATCAGTCTAATACTTGTTTTTGAATTAATAGCATTTACCAACAATGTTTTCGCTCAAGTTACAGTAGCAAATTCTACGGGTGCAAATGGTACTTACTCTAGCTTAAAAGCATCTTTTGATGCCATCAATGCCAATGCTACCCAAACTAGCAACAACATTGTGGTGACAATAAATGCCAGTACCACGGAAACAGCTGCGGCAGTGTTGAATAATAATGCTACCTGGTCATCGGTAAGCATATATCCTACCACCTCAGGTTTGAGTATTACTGGCGATTTGGCTACTCCACTCATTGACCTCAACGGAGCTGATAATGTGACAATTGATGGGCGAGTGAATGCCACAGGTAGCACCAAAGACTTAACAATAAGCAATATAAGCACCTCTAACGTTGCAGAAACAAGTACGATTAGACTTTATAACGAAGCCTCTTCAAATGTAATAATGTATTGCAATATCAATGGGTCTGAAACTTCTACAACCTCAGGTGTAGTTTTCTTCTCTACCGCTTCTACAGGACTTGGAAATAGCGCTAACACCATACAATACAACAACCTTACATGCTCTTCATCGGCTAACCGCCCTATGAATATTATTTATTCAGCTGGATCTGTTGGTTATGGAAACAATAACAACATTATACAGGAAAATAACATCTACAATTTTTTTAAGCATAATAGTTCCTCAAATGGAGTTTTACTTTCTGAAAATAACACCCAATGGACTATAAATAACAACAGTTTTTATGAAACAGCTGCTTTTACTCCTTCAAATTCTGTAGCCTGCAAAGCAATTAGTGTTTCTGCACTAACATCAAAAGACATTAATATAACCAACAACTTCATAGGCGGAAGTGCCCCCTTATGTGGGGGTAGTGCGTGGACTAAAAATAATGGTCGCATGAGCACATTTGTAGGTATCGATTTGAACGTAGGCCCAACTGTGTCAACTACTACAAGTGTACAAGGCAATACGATACAGAATATTAACTGGAGCGACACAGGCGCCTCTTCTTGGACCGGCATCAATATTGTGAATACTGCTACAGGCGATATAAACATAGGAAACGTAACAGGAAACACAATAGGAAGTCCTTCAAAACCAATAACTATAACCTCTACCACAACTGGAGCCACTGTAAACGGTATCTATATCGATGGATTTGGGGCAGTTAATTGCCAGAATAATACCATAGAATCTTTTTTAATGGTAAATGGAGCATCAAATGCGTCTAACTTCTATGGCATTAGAAAAAGAAATACCGTAGGTACTATCACAATTAGCAACAATACTATTGGAAGTGTTACTACCCCTAATAGCATACACGCAAGTTCAGCTTCAAGTAATGGTTTGCAATTAGTATTTGGAATTCATTCGCTAGGCAAAGGCAATATAACTATAAACAATAACATTATTGCTAATCTAAACAATGCCACTACCAACACTTTGCCAACAACTTTTGGTAGTATTCAAGGAATATATGTGAACAACGCTAACTCGGTGACTATTAGCAGCAACAGAATACACAATTTAACTATTGCAAATGCTAATAATTCATCAGCTGAAACACTTTCACTTGCAGCAATATGTATGGATGGAGGAGGCTCAAACAAAACTGTAACAAATAATACCATTTTCAATCTAAGCAATACATCGGCTAGCTTTGCTGGAGTATTGGCGGGCATCTATTACGAAGGTGGAACTGGGGGCACGAATACTGTGACTCGCAATTTTATCAGTAAAATGTCGAGGAATGAATCTTCTGCTGCTGGCAGTGTAAGAGGAATTTATATCTTTTCTGGGGCAACAACTTATTCGAACAATGTAATATCACTTGGATACGATGCGCTTACGGCCGAAGGGGGTTGGGGTTACATTGGAATATACGATACTGGCAGTACATCGCAGACCTGCAATTTGTATTTCAATACAGTTTACATAGGCGGAAATGCCACTGGCGGTACCAGAAGATCATTTTGTTTGTATAGTAATGCATCTACTAATATACGCAACTTCCGGAATAATATTTTCTACAATGCACGATCTACTACTGGGGGAGCAAACTTACACTATGCTGTTTGGTTCAATTACGCAGTTTCTACCCTCTTAACTCTCGAGCATAATAATTATTACACTTCAGGTACTGGCGGCGTACTTGGCTACTACAATGGAACGAATGTAAGCTCTGTTCCTCTAATCACATCTTTCGATTATGCTAGCGTTGTTACAAATCCTCTATTCGCAAATGCAGGTGGTGACTCTGCTGTGGATTATACCGCTTCTGCCACTACACTGGCTGGAGTTATAATTCCAACACTAACAACCGATTTTGCATTGGCAACGAGAGCAGTAACCCCTACAATGGGGGCTTATGAAGGTAATCTTATATTACCAGTAAATGTTAGTGGTGCTACGGGAGCAAATGGAAATTACCTTTCACTCAAAACAGCTTTTGATGCTATTAACAGCAATGCCACACAAACTGGAAACAACATAGCGATTAAAATTTCAGGAAATACTACAGAGCGTACTGCAGCAACACTAAACAGCAACGACACTTGGACATCAGTTTCTATTTACCCTACCAACACTGGGCTAAGCATTACTGGTAATGTTGCAACTCCACTTATTGACTTAAATGGAGCTGACAACGTAACGATTGATGGACGAGTAAATGCTTCGGGAAGTACCAAAGACTTGGTTATAAACAATACAAGTACAGCAAGCTCCGGAAGTACTAGTACCATTCGTTTTATAAACGATGCATCAAACAATACCGTAAAGTATTGCACACTAAAAGGGTCTACAACAGATGCTGCATCGGGCACAATTAACATTGCCGGTACTAGCTTTTCCACAGGGAATGACGGAAATACAATAGACAATAATAATATTACCAATTCTACAGATGCCAATAGACCGTTGAATGCCCTAATTTCAAGCGGCACCAACTCAAAAGGGAATAGTGGAAATACAGTTTCCAACAATAACATTTATGATTTTCTGAACACAGGAATTACTTCTTATGGAATAAATTTAAGTGCCAATAGTATTAATTGGACAATTAGCGGAAATAGCCTTTACGAAACTACAACCTTTGCTCCTACTGCCAATGTAGATTATGCTGCGATAGCAGTGTTAAATACTAATTCATACGGCATTACCATAAGTGGAAATTACATTGGAGGCAACGCTCCATTATGTGCCGGTACTTGGACCAAAACATCTGGACTATCACCCTTTTTCAGCAATACCTTTACAGCCATTGGGTTAAGTGCTGGCAATATAGAAACGAGTAACATTCACGGCAATATCATAAAAAACTTTACATGGTCAAACAGTGGAGGCAGCAATTGGACAGGAATAGCTGTAAACAATGGAAATGTGAATGTAGGTACAGTTATTGGAAACACCATTGGCTCCAATTTGGGCACTGGCTCCATTACCCTAACTAATGGAGCTACTGGAGGCGCAGTTTATGGAATAAATTTAGTAAGTAATGGATTGATTAACTGCCAAAAAAACAACATAGGAGCAATTACTGCTGCCAAT
>JFJP01038368.1_pt1 | contig 17854 bp, 14 predicted proteins | sample 431651 | NCBI WGS metagenome assembly JFJP01 (sample SAMN02602958, study PRJNA72255) | Microbial mat metagenome, whole genome shotgun sequencing project. | biome: fresh water; feature: sink hole; material: water; isolation source: purple microbial (photo- and chemosynthetic) mats found in...
GGGATTAAAAATAGTCTTTATAGTTGAAAGTCATTAAAGTCGAAAGTCATTAAAGTCGAAAGTCATTAAAGTCCAAAGTCATTAAAGTCGAAAGTCCTTAAAGTCCAAAGTCCTTAAAGTTGAAAGTTTTAGAGTCGAAAATACACCAATTAGAGGATAGTATGTTATTATTATGAAGTTTGAGAGATTTGAAGATATAATAGCCTGGCAGAAAGCCAAAATTATGACTTTAAAGATCTATTCGGATTTTAAAGATTCTAGAGATTATGGATTCAAAGACCAGATATGCAGAGCTTCTCTTTCAGTTATGAATAATATCGCTGAAGGGTTTGAAAGAAAATCGGATAAGGAATTTACGCACTTCCTTTTTATTGCAAAAGGATCATGTGGGGAGGTAAGATCAATGCTAAATCTTGCAGAAGAATTAAAATATTTGGAAGAAGACGAATATAAAACATTGTCAACTTTAGCAAATGAGATTTCAAAGATGATTTCCGGATTAATCAAGACACTAAAATAATATCCTGCTTTTACAGACTTTATAACTTTACAGACTTTATGACTTTACTGACTTTATGACTTTATGACTTTACAGACTTTATAACTTTATGACTTTACAGACTTTCTGACTTTACAGACTTTCTGACTTTATAACTTTACAGACTAAATCTCAACTCATATGTATTCAAACTATCAGAAACACCTGACAAATCTTATTACTGAAATCCGGGAAGCCGGACTATACAAGAACGAACGGGTAATTGTGTCACCGCAGGGTGCTGAAATTGTGCTTCATACAGGACAAAAAGTTCTTAACTTCTGTGCCAATAACTATCTCGGACTTTCAAATAATTCTTCATTGATCGAAGCTGCGAAGGCCGCACTTGATAATCATGGTTATGGAATGTCATCGGTAAGGTTTATTTGCGGTACTACTGATCTTCACAAAGAACTTGAGAAAAAAATTGCTGAGTTCTTCAATACTGAGGACACTATTCTTTATGCTGCCTGTTTTGATGCCAACGGAGGTGTTTTTGAACCACTTCTGACTGAGGAAGATGCAATTATTTCAGATGCACTTAACCATGCATCAATTATTGACGGTGTGCGTCTCTGCAAAGCACAGCGATACAGGTACGAAAATGCCGATACAGCTGATCTTGAGAAACAACTTCAACTTGCCCAGGCTCAAAGGTTCAGACTTATTGTTACTGATGGCGTTTTCTCAATGGATGGAAATGTGGCACCCCTGGACAAGATCGTTGAACTGGCAAATAAATACAACGCTATGGTGATGGTAGATGAATCTCACTCAGCCGGGGTCGTTGGGAGAACAGGGAGAGGTGTTACGGAATTATATAATCTGGCCGGGAAGGTTGAAATTATCACCGGCACACTGGGAAAAGCATTTGGAGGAGCTATTGGCGGGTTTACAACAGGGAAAAAGGAGATAATTGAGATCCTCAGACAAAGATCCAGACCCTACCTGTTTTCAAATTCAATACCCCCAATGGTAGCTGCTGCCGGGATTAAGATGATTGAGATGATGACTGAAACCAATATTCTTCAGGATAAACTTCACAGGAATGCTGAATATTTTATAACAGCGATGAAAAATCTTGGTTTCGATATAAAACCCACTAAGTCTGCAATATGTGCTGTAATGCTCTACGACGCCAAACTTTCCCAGGAGTTCGCCGCAAAACTCCTCAATGAAGGTATTTATGTTATCGGCTTCTATTTCCCTGTAGTGCCAAAAGGGCAGGCAAGAATAAGGGTCCAGCTTTCAGCAGCTCACGAAAAGGAACATCTGGATAAAGCAGTTCAGGCATTCGGTAAGATTGGGAAGGAACTTGGTATAATAAAATAAAATTTCTGGTTACTAAAATGTAAATAAAAAGGGTGCTTCGTAAAGCACCCTCTGAGTAAATATATTATCTCCGGATTCCGGAGACCCCTTTTTTCAGCCACATTTAGACGATCCGCAGTCTTTGCATATCAGGCATCCTTCTTCATAAACGAGGTTATCTGAACCACATTCACCACATTTTCCTTTAGCTTTCGTCCCGTTCGGAATATACTTTTTCAATGCCCTTTCCACTCCTGTCTTCCAGTTATTAATCGATTCACTGTCAAGTCTGAGTGACATTATAAGGTTAACTACATCTGATATGGGCATTTCATGCCTCAGAACACCCGATATAAGTTTTGCATAGTTCCAGAACTCAGGTTTAAACATGTGTGACAAGCCACCTATGGTCTTCTTGTAACCATACTTATCGGTATACTGAAAATCATAACGTGTTTTTCCATCATCATCCTTATTCTTTATTATTTTCCCTTTTATTATGCTTTTTGGAATAGGGAAAATCTCCTCATCGGCAATACCTGTGAATATCTCATAAGGCCTGCTTTCTTTGAGTCCTACAAAAGCTACCCACTTTTCCTCATTAATACTAAACCTAATCACATCTGCATCAAGTACTTTAGGGCGTTTTGGTCTTTCAGGACGTATTTCTGTCTTTCCTGCAATCAGGACACCATTTCTTGACCCGTCGCGATAGACAGTGGCTCCTTTGCAGCCTGATTTCCAAGCTGTAAGATATAGTTCACTTACAAGTTCTTCTTTTGCATCGGCGGGAAGGTTTATCGTTACGCTTATTGAATGATCGACCCACTTTTGTATAGCTCCCTGCATCCTCACCTTAGCTATCCAGTCAACATCGTTGGCTGTAGCTTTATAATAGGGTGACTTTGATATAATTGATTCTATTTCTTCATCTCCCATACGGGTTACATTATCAGGATCATATCCATTAAGAACCAGCCAGTCAACAAATTTATGATGAAAGACATTGAATTCTTCCCAGGCATCCCCTACCTCATCGGTGAATGTTACTTTTACATCCTTGTCATTTGGATTTACTTTTCTTCTTCTCTTATAAAAAGTTGAAAAGATTGGTTCAATACCTGATGTTGTCTGGGTCATAAGGCTCGTGGTGCCTGTAGGAGCAATTGTAAGAAGTGCAATATTTCTCCGTCCGAACTTAACCATATTATTGTACATAACCGGATCGGCCTCTTTCATCCTCAGAATAAAAGGATTGTTTTTCTCACGCTCCGCATCGTAAATTGAAAATGCACCTCTTTCCTTTGCCAGGTATGTTGATGACTTATAAGCTTCGAGGGCAATAGTCTTATGAACTTCAACAGAAAAGTTTGTAGCCTCGTCGCTGCCATATCTTAGTCCAAGAGCAGCCAGCATATCACCTTCAGCTGTTATTCCGATCCCTGTCCTTCTTCCCTCTTCTGCTTTCTTTCTTATATTTGTCCAAAGGTTTCGCTCAACATGCTTCAGCTCATCGATTTCCGGATCTGCATTGATTTTTGCAAGAATGGCATCAATCTTTTCAAGCTCAAGATCAATAATATCATCCATCATACGCTGGGCTAATCCTACATGCTCCTTATACAATTCAATGTCAAACTCAGCTTCGCTTGTAAATGGATTATTTACATAGCTGAAAAGGTTTATGGCAAGAAGTCTGCAGCTGTCATAGGGACATAAAGGTATCTCACCGCATGGGTTTGTTGAGACGGTAGCATATCCAAGATCTGAATAGCAATCCGGAACACTTTCTTTAATAATTGTATCCCAGAACAGGACGCCAGGTTCAGCTGACTTCCATGCATTGTGAATAATCTTGTTCCACAGATTGACTGCATCAATATCTTTTGAAAACTTCGGATTACTTGAATTTATTGGATACTGTTGCCTGAAAAGTGTCTTATCCTCAACTGCTTTCATAAAATCGTCAGTCAGTTTCACAGAAACATTTGCCCCTGTTACTTTTCCGCTCTCCAGTTTAGCATCAATGAATTTACCGGAATCGGGATGCTTGATTGAGATTGAAAGCATAAGAGCACCTCTTCTCCCATCCTGTGCCACTTCGCGGGTTGAATTGGAATATCTTTCCATGAATGGTACTACACCTGTAGATGTAAGGGCACTGTTAAGTACAGGAGTCCCTTTGGGCCTGATATGAGAAAGATCGTGGCCAACACCCCCCCTCCGTTTCATAAGCTGCACCTGCTCCTGGTCTATTTTCATTATTCCACCATACGAATCTGAGGATCCGTCATTCCCAATAACAAAGCAATTTGACAATGAAGCTATCTGATAGTCATTTCCGATACCAGTCATCGGCCCCCCCTGGGGAACAATATATTTGAAATCTTTGAGAACACTGTAAATGAGTTCTTCTGGGAGTGGATTCTTATATTTTTTTTCAACCCTGTGTATCTCCCTGGCAAGCCTCCGGTGCATATCATCAGGTGTTTTTTCGAATAGATTCCCAAAAGAATCTTTCAAAGCATATTTATTTGCCCACACTCTTGCGGCCAGTTCATCGCCTTTAAAATATTGAATACTTGCATCTACCGCTTCATCATGCGAATAAACAGCTTTTCCTTTATCACGGTCCAGCGATTTAGTACTCTTTTCCCCGGCACCTGGTTCCTGATTTTTAGATGCTGCCTGTTCTTTCATTGCGTTTTCAGTTGCAATAGCTGATTCCTGGACAAATAATTCTTCCATATATTTTTGTTATTCTCTGATTTTAATGAGATTAAACGACCACTGATTTTTTAAGCGGGTAATTGCTAAATTAAACAAGCACTCTTCTCCGTGCAAGAGTAAAAATTTAACTTTATTAACATTTGTCAATATAGTTATTAACTATTCAATTATTCTTTGATAATCAGTTGTTTAGCAGAATTACTATCTGTTAAAATATTAACAATTACATGCTTAAGGTCTCTATGACTAAGTTCAGGAAAAATATCTTTTCATAAATCTGCCCCTGATGTATGAATCCTGAAGAAAAATTAAAAAAAGATTCTTAGTTTCTGAATTTCCAATATCAGGTTGAGAATCGGATAAATTAGAGATCTCCGGGATGATAATTTTAATAACTGTAAGTCCGGGAAAGTAGTCTCCGATACAGGGAAAAGAGATTTTCCTACACATTTTAGGTTTTAATCCCCGGATTTTGCAATTTTGAACCATATTAAATGGTTATGAAAATAAGGCTCACAAGGTTAATTCCAGTACTTCTGGCAGGTTCCCTGCTGCTTCAGCAATCGTGCCGTAAAATTCCTGATCCACTTCCACCTATAGTTGTTTCAGTATTTGAGGATTGCATTACCCCAGGAAATAACTTCTCTTTCGAAGTAATGAGTATTAACCTGCATGGATTTCCTAAAAATGGAGTAACGACTCTTTCTATTGTCAAAGATCTTATTAACAGAATTAATCCCGATGTCATTGCAATGCAGGAAGTCGCCACAGAGGAAGGATTCAACGCTTTAATCGCAGAACTGGATGGATGGGAAGGCAGGTTTTACCCTGTTTTAAATGATGTATACAATCTTGCTTACCTGTTTAAAACTTCGGAAATCACAATTGATGATGATAAAACAAGATTGATACTAACAGGTGATTTTTATGCATTTCCCCGATCCCCGTTTGAAATTTATGTAACCCATAAAACACTCAATATCAGCACTTACCTTATAAATATCCATCTAAAATGCTGTTCAGATGGTGTTGCCCGGAGAACCGATGCTTCAGTAAAGCTCGACAACTATATAAAAACAGTCAGACTTTCAGATCCGGTGATCATACTTGGAGACTACAATGATTTAATCAGTGGCGAAACTGCTGAAACCAATGTCTTTTATAATCTTGTTTCAGCACCTGAAGAGTATGTGTTCACAGATATGAATATTGCCAGGGGAAATATGGCATACTGGTCATATCCTTCATGGCCAAGCCACATAGACCATGTACTTGTGACAAATGAGCTTTTTTCGAGGATTGATACAACACTTGTTTTCAGACCCGAGCCATGCTATTCATATTATTTTGATAACATTTCCGATCATAGACCGGTGGAACTAATACTCAGGTAATCAGATTCTCTCATAATAAAGTATCCCTGTAAACAGAAGTCCTGAAAACAGGAAGAGGATGTCATTTCTGACATCCTCCTGATTTAATGAATGATAAATAACATTAATATGGTCCTTCAACCAGGGTAAATTCCGGATCGGGTCCCGATTTTGTACACTGATACTTGATTGTGAAATTTCCATAAGAACCATTGTAAGTTACAAAACTTACAATATACATTACATCAATACCACTTACCTGAGTAACAGCATTAGGATATTTAACAGGAAGAAGAATATTCCCAATAGCTTCTTTAACTGCATCCTGCCATGTAGCAAATACAGTGTTATCCCATTTTCCGACCCGGAAATCGAAATTAGAATAATACGACCCGGCACCTGTATACCATTCCTGAGTACCATAGGAGTCAATCTTATCTGTGCCTATATTAACTTTTACCCAATCAACAATTGCCTGATAATCAGCTCCCACCATCTTGAATGACACAGTAGGATCAAATACCCATCCCGTTACCGAATAAAGGAACTGTGATGTTCTTGGTTGCACAAAATTGTATGACGATACCCATGCTCCGTTATCAAACTTATATTTATCAGCCAGAGTCATAGTAGTTCCTTCGTAATATTTATATACGACAACCACCTCAAAATCCTGTCCTGCCAGCGGATATTTCTCCTTAAGCAATGCCGGAAGATAATCCTGAGGAAGGTCAGATGACGAGAAGTTATTATATGTTCCAGGAGTCCCCATTGCATCATAATCGAAACTATTCAGGTAATAAATGTCTTCAGCTTTCACCCATGAAGTACCATCATATTTATAAAATGTCTTATAAGTCTTTGGAGCCGTTCCATAGACAGGAATACCCGGAACAAGAAGTTTGGCCCAGTCAATTTCCCATGTGGCAGCACCTACAGTTGTTGAAAGATATTTGAATGCTATATGAATTGTCTGGTCCATATATGCAGAAAAATCTAATTTTCCTGACTCAACAAATACCCAGTCAAGACCTGTAGGGACAGGGTAACCACTAAGCAAATCCCATGTTGCAGTAGCTATACCTCCCTGAGTACCATCCCAGTTGGTAGAAACAAGAACTGCAAGCTGATCGGCTGTGGCAGTAGTATATAGCTTATAAGCCTCCCTGAAATTAAAACTTATTGTTGGAACATCAGTAAGGTCAATTGGACCAGAAATAAGCCAGTCTTCATTATCCTGATTACCACTGGCATATCCTGACATTTTTGCATACTGAGGCGAAGAAGAGGACCATATCCAGGCTTGAGCTCCAACTACAGAATAAGCTGTAAAGGAACCCAGATTAGCATCAAAAGTCTCTTCCCAGAAAGAAACATCGGCAGTATTGGCAAAATCAACAACCGGATCTCCTGTTGAATAATCATAAGTTACAAGAATAAGGTCACCGCTGGAAGGGTCAGAAATAGAATCCGCAAGGATTTCTGGAATATATACTTCCGGAGCATATTTCGGAGAAAAATATCTGGTCGCCTGAAGAACACTATCCACACTGACATAGTCACTTTTCCTGACAGTATAAGTTTCGGCTTCGGTATACTTAACAAGATCCTCAGGTAATGCACCATTATAATTATAGGTAATCATAGCACTGGAACCTTTAGAAAGAGCCGGGTATTTTTTGGCAAGGAATGGTGGAATATAGGTTGCAGCAGGAACTTCATCGTTGAAGTACTTCTTAGTCTTTATAAATGCCCCGTTTACCGGGTCATTTATAATTGCAAGCGTTCCGATAGTTGTATAGTCATCTGCAGTAAGGGTATATGTAACACTGTTCTTATACCCTTCATTTATCGCATCCAGCTCCCTGTTAATATCCTCAAGCGGATCGCAGGAAGAAAGGATGAGCAAAACAACTGTAAGGTAATATATTACTTTTTTCATATTCTACTTTTTATTAATTTTTGAATAATTAATCGTTCTAGAATCTCAATTTAAGACTCACAACCCACGATCTTCCCCATCCGTAGTAAACCAGAGCATCGGTCCATGTGTGAGATGAACCATCTCTTGCATCAGATACATACTCGACATCAAACACATTGTTACAGTTACCTGTAAGTGAAGCCTTGAAATTATTGAGGTCGAAGTTATAGTTAAGGTTCAAATCGAAAAGATTATATGTGGGAAGTTTCCATGCATCCAGATTAATTCCGTCAGCAGGCTCGGCAGTTCTTGATTCAGGATCAAAATTAGCATATAATTTGCCGTAATAGTTGTAATCTAATCCAATTTTCAAACCCTTGATCAGTTCATATGTTGCATTAAGAGCCGAAGTGATTTGAGCTGCATCGCCAACATGGACATTTTTAATATATACCGATTGGGTGTTAACAAGGTTATTATTACTGTCGAAGAATTTGACTCCAACAATGTCGTTCATCCAAATCCATTCACCAACAGATAACATACCGTTAAATGACAGGTTCCTTACAGGGCGTGATGTGAAATCCACTTCAAGTCCCATATGTCTGGCATCAATACCTGTAAGGTTAGCAAATTTATCCACTCCGTTATCGGTATAACCTATTGTCCTGGTTTTGTCTTTCCAGGTTGTATAATATCCGTTTACATTACCTGACAGGATTTTACTCTTATATCCATAACCAAGTTCGAAAGAAAGTACCTTCTCATTTGGTGCAGAAGTATTTGCATCATTTGTATAGTTATAATATACATTTCTGAAATCGGGCTGATTCTCAAAATAGCCGGCATTGACAAATACATTATGATTTTGATCCAGGTTATAGTTTGCTCCTCCTTTAAAACTGAACCCAAGGAAATTAGTCCATGGGGACTGTGTCCCTGAATACTCCTCTTCCCAGTTTGTATTTGGTTCAAGAAAATATTCAACTCTGGAGTAGGATTTATTCGAAGCTGCCAGAGCCACAAAGGCAGTGAGGGCTCCGAAATCTGCTTCAGCCTGACCAAAAACCCCTTCCCATAGTACAAGTCCGTCGTTCCAGTAAGCGATCTTATCGCCAACATGTGTAACCTTATTAGGGTGATTTATATCAGATGCTACATCCAGATAGTATTGTCCTCCCAGCAAATCAACAACTTCCTGGTAATGTTTCCCTTTGTAATATCTCAGGTCAACCCCCCCGGAAAATGACAGCCAGTCTCTTTTATATGTAGCACTTGATAGTAATCCGGTCCAAAAATGGTTATTTACCGATGATCTCAGAATAGTTTCCGATCCCAGGGCACCTCTGGCTATATTCTCATTTACTATCCTGTCGATATCAGGCTGACCATTAACCAGGTAATCAGGAGAATAGAACTTATTAGTCCCCAGGGAACCTGTGCCACCACCTGTTCCGATTGAAAGATAGGCTGCAGTAGAAATACTCAGATTCTCATTAATTGTCCAGAAATGATTCAGGATACCCATAGGTTTATGGTAGTAGTTTTTCCTGATATTAAAGATCTGCCCTTCCTTATAACCCCAGTCAGAATTGTATTTTATACTGTTTATCAAAGGATCTTTATAGGTGCTTATACGCATCTGGGTGCTTCTCTGACCATGCCACTGAGGGGCACCAAAAACTGATAAAGCCAGCCTGTGCTTTTTGTTAATAATTTTAGAAATGTTGAGGTAATAGGACCATGATTCGTACTTTGTACCCTGAACAAAACCATCACCTGAAGATTTAGCAAGTGAAATTGTTGATGCCCAGTTTTTCTCATTCAATCCGGTTGAAACATTGAATCCTATTTTAGAGTAATTGTCGTTGCCTGTTGCATAATAAACACTTCCTCCCTGTTCTGCATCAGTGGTTTTGGTAAGAATATTAATTGTACCTCCAATTGAGGGGATAGCAATTTTAGATGCTCCAAGTCCTCTCTGCACCTGCATCGTCCTTGTTACATCTGAAAGACCTGCCCAGTTTGACCAGTAAACGGTTCCGGATTCCATATCATTAACTGGAACCCCATTTATCATAACAGCAGAGTTTCTTGAATTAAAGCCACGGATATTTATTCTTGAATCACCAAACGCACCACCCTGTTTTGTGGCATATATACCCGGTGTAGATTTAAGAATTTCAGGATACTCCTGCATACCAAGCCTGGTTTCAATCTGTTCAGGCTTAATATTTGCTATTGGTACAGGTGTCTTACGCTCTACCGCAATGTTGGCAAAGATTGTAACTTCAGCAAGACCAACCGCATCACTCTCCATCTTGATATTCCCGAGGTCGATCTCGTTACCCGATAAGGTGACAGGGGTCTCCAGCTGTATCATTCCAACAAACGATATTACAAGAATCTGATTTCCCTTTTCACCTGCAGAAAGCGTAAATCTTCCTTCAAGATCTGATATTGTACCTATAGCCGTCCCTTTGATGTAAACATTTGCTCCTACAACTGTCTCACCCGAAGAGTCTACTATTTTACCTTTAATTATGGTAGTTCCCTGCCCGTAAGAAACCAGGGCGAAACAACCTAAAAGGCACATTAAAAAAATTGATTTAAATGAATTTCTCATAGATTTAGGGTTTGGATTTAATAATTCTGAAAGTATTTAATTAATTGACCACAATTTTATTGCGATCCATTGATTATCTGATCAAAAATAGGTTAAGTTTTGGTTAAATATTATCTGGCAATTTAACCCTCTTTGAGAGAACCTTTCTGAATCAAACCTGACTTTCTTTTAACAAATTATTAAGAGATCCGGTTAATATCTTTTTGAGATATTTTTTTAAGAATTATGCCTGTTGCTCCGGTATTTTTTGTAATATAAAGAGCAGCCGCTTTAGCTGATTTTAAGTAAAACAGGTCATCTGACAACCATCTGTCAAGTATAATCGAAAAATTTCTAAATGAATCAAAAGACATGGCCCCGTTTTCATTAATCAAATCAACAGCTTCCCTGAACTTTTTATGTTCGGGTCCAAACATTACTGGTATGCCCCAGCAAGCCGGTTCAAGTATATTATGTATGCCTTTGCCAAACCCGCCTCCAATAGCAGCTATATGGGCGTACCTGTAAGCAGAGGATAACATACCTATATTATCAATAATCATCACTCTTGCATCAGAATCGCTATCCCTGAACTCAGAAAACCTGACACACTTAACTTTAATAAGTTTTTCAAGTCTGTCAATATTTGGTCCGTCAATCTCGTGGGGGGCAAAGATCCATTTCATTCTGCCCGGGTTACTATTGATATATTCAGCAATAATCTCCTCATCCTGCTTCCAGCTGCTTCCCGCCAGTAATAGTTTCTCATCACCCCTGAATTGTACTATCTGGGGAATATCCCTGGCTGTTTCCGACAACTGGATAACCCTGTCAAACCTTGTATCTCCGGCAATACAAATATTCTTAAGCCCAATACCAGTAAGCAGATCGTGTGACTTCTGATCCTGAACAAAGATTATTTTAAATTTCCACAGCATCGACCTGAAAAATGATCCGTACCACTTAAAAAAATGTTGCCCTGGCCTGAAGATTGCAGATATTAGGAACAGGGGAATGTTCTTCTTATAAAGTACCGATATGTAATTGTTCCAGAATTCATATTTTACAAATATCACATACACCGGATTAACAAGTTCGATGAATTTTGAAGCATTGAATGTCGTATCGCTGGGGAGATAACTGATGCACTCTGCACCGGCATAATTCTTTCTTATCTCAAATCCTGACGGAGAGAAGAATGTAAGGACAATTTTTAGTTCAGGGGCATCTCTTTTTATCGCTTCCATTACCGGCCTTCCCTGCTCAAACTCGCCAAGTGATGCACAATGTATCCATATTGTTTTGTCTCCGGGCTTAATCTTCTCGCTGATTTTTCCTGCCCAGTTTTTCCTTCCTTTAGTCCAGAATGAAGCTTTGGAATTAAAAGGGGATAAAAGATAGGCAAGAGCCGTGAAAATATATATCCCTGTGTTATATAATAATCTCATAATTTCTGGTTTCTGATGGCCAAAGTTAAGAAAAAGGCATAAAGGAACAATAACTTCCCTTTAAGCCAGGGCAGCCTGAATGATTCACTAGTAATAGCTGTTTATTTCTACCTGGTGACATCGTAAGGATTGCCATTAGATCTGTGATCCAAGATTTTCTATCTTCACATTGATGTAATAGAAAAATTTACAACTATTTTTGCATTATTATCCCTTCCTTAATTATGGTAAGACTTATTGCCCTTATAATCTCAATTGTGCTTCAGATCATAGCCGCGTCAATTGCATTGAGATTCATGAAGCTTACCAAATACAGGTTGTCATGGATCCTTCTCTCACTCTCATTTGCATTCATGGCTGTACGCAAGATCATACAGCTCTTTGAATATTTCAGGGGAACGCCCTCCTTTACATGGCAGATGATTGATGAATGGATTGGAGTTCTGGTGTCGGTAATGATAATTGGTGGAGTTATTCTCATACGGGAATTGTTCTACTCCCTCAAACGTGCTGAAAATGATCGCGTTCGCTCTGAGAAAAGAGTAATAAATGCAATAATCAACACTGAGGAAAATGAGAGAAAAAGATTTGCCAAAGACCTGCATGATGGACTGGGGCCTATCCTGTCAACTGTGAAAATGTCAGTTTCTGCACTCAATGAAAGGATTAAGGATCCATCAGGACAGGTAATCCTGAATAATACCAACCATCTGGTAAATGAAGCTATCAACACTATTAAAGATATATCAAATAACCTTAGCCCGCATGTTTTAACGAATTTCGGGCTGTCAAGTGCCATAGGGGCATTTACAACCAAAATAAACCAGACTAAAGCAGTTGAAATAGTTTTCAAATCCAATATGGATACCCAACGACTTGAAAATGACAAGGAAGTAGTTATTTACCGTGCTGTATGTGAATTAATTAACAATTCCATCCTTCACTCAGGAGCATCGAGAATTGAGATTGAATTAAACAAACACGAAAAATTTGTTACCTTGCAGTTTTATGACAACGGACGTGGTTTTGATACAACTACACTTACAAAAGAAGATACCAAAGGTATGGGCTTATCAAATATTGAAACCCGTGTTAAAACAGTTGAAGGTGTATTTATTCTTGAAAGCACCCCCGGAAAGGGTACAAGCGCCCTGATAAAAATGATTGATTGATCCTTGCCGACTCAGAACTAATTGAAATGGAGAAAATACGTATAATAATAGCAGACGATCACCAGCTCTTTCGCAACGGATTGAAAATTCTTCTGAATGCCTTCCCCGAATTTGAAGTAGCAGGCGAAGCTTCAAACGGAGTCGAATTTTTGAAAATTCTGAATAATATCAAGGCAGATGTTGCCCTCATGGACATTAATATGCCGGAGATGGATGGTATTGAAGCGACAAGAAAAGGACTGAAGATTTGTCCGGGAATTAACATTATTGCACTTTCGATGTACGGTGAAGAAGAATATTATTATAAAATGGTCGATGCAGGTGCAAAGGGATTCCTTCTGAAAGATTCAGATATCTCAGAAGTGAAGGAAGCTATACTTACCGTAAAAAAAGGCGGAAGCTATTTTTCACAGGAATTGCTCTATCATGTCATTCAGAAAATAAAACACAGGGAAAACGAAAGTAAATCAGCCAATCTTTCAAAAAGAGAAAAAGAGATCCTCTTTAAAATATGTGAAGGATTATCCAACCAGGAGATAGCAGAAACTCTCTTTATAAGCAAACGGACTGTCGATAAGCACAGGGCTAACCTTCTGGGAAAAACTAATTCCAAAAATACTGCAAGCCTAATTCTTTTTGCAATAAGAAACAAACTAATAGAAATATAACTCTTAGTACTTCAGGCACTTTTTTATGGCTGAATCGCACGAACTGGGTCAAAAGGGAGAAGAACTGGCAACAGTCTATCTTAAAAAAAATGGCTATCAGATTGTTTCACGCAACTGGAGATGGGGGAAAAATGAAATCGATATTATTGCTGAGAACAGAGATCATATAGTTTTTATTGAAGTAAAAACCCGTGCTGACGATTTCCAGATGCACCCTGTAACTGCTGTTACAAAAGAAAAACAAAAATCAATTATCCTGGCAGCAGAAGGATACATTCAGAGGTTTAAGGTTGATAAGGAGAGCAGGTTTGATATACTTACGATTATAAAGAGTAGTGATGATTTCAGTATCGATCATATTGAAGATGCTTTCTATCCTACATTAAGATAACTGATCAGTATGGACATTGTAATGCTAAGAGAATACTGCATGGCAAAAAAGGGAGTAACCGAAAGTTTTCCTTTTGGAGACGATACCCTTGTTTTTAAAGCAGGGAGTAAAATATTTGCCCTCGTAAACCTCGATGGTGAACTGAGTATAAATCTTAAATGCGATCCTGCATTTGCTATTGAACTGAGGGAAAGATACTCATCTGTAACTCCGGGTTACCATATGAACAAAAAACACTGGAATACAGTATTTTTAGATGGATCTATTTCAGACAAAGAGGTCTTCTCCTGGATCGATCATTCATATAACCTTATTACAGGTAAACGCTGAAATTCAGGGATAAATCAGCTTTTTTACAAATGAACAATAGAATAATAGGTTGTAGAGATAAGAGCTTTTTACTTCAATAATCGCTTCTGCATTCCTAATTCAATTATTCAAATGTTCTTACTTCAATAACATCATCCAGATTATTTGATTAGAATTAAATATTTCGGTGCTCTGCACCTCTGATTATGCATCTCATTATTATTTCTACAAATATTTCGCAGCTCTGCTGCTTTACATTCGAAATTTAAAGTTTAGTGCCCCTGGAATTCGATAGTAAACTTTGTGTTGCGAGGAGGTTAAGGTGCAGAGCACCATAATATTTGTAGTAGATCAATGTATGGTATGAAGATTAAAGGTGCAGAGCACCATAATATTTGTAGATTTATGCAGGTTGTAAAGATTAAAGGTGCAGAGCACCGGAATATAGTTCAGCTCGACGGATCAGTTCCCGACAAAGAGGTCTTCTCCTGGATAGACCATTCCTATGAACTTATAACCGGGAAAAAGCATACCAGGAGTTAAAATTTTGCTCTATTAATAACCGAACATTTTTATAATCCCGGATGAAATAAAAATGTATTCCGAAATAAAAAATGTCCTTATTTCAGCAATATAAATCCTGGTTCAGATTTTTTATCCTGCCCGTTCCGGTATCGGAAATCCTATAAACCATTTAAGCTTTTTCGTACAATTATCAACTTTGTAAAAAGTCAATATTATTTCTCATAAAAAAAATTAGCTTAGTAGTCTGAAAAAATTACTGTACGATATTTCATTCCAATTATGTTAAAATCTCCTGTAATATGAAAAAACTGATCCTGCTGGCAGTCATTCTGTCAATCATTATTACCACGGTTGATGGACAAAAGAAAAAGATACAGCCTTCTGAAAAAGCTGAAACAGAATATACCTTCACTCCTGTTATTGAACTTAAAGCAACACCTGTTAAAAACCAGGCAAGAACAGGCACCTGCTGGTGTTTTGCAACCACATCATTTATTGAATCAGAACTTCTTCGCATGGGGAAAGGAGAATATGACCTGTCAGAAATGTTCATTGTTAGAGGGAATTATTCTGACAAAATAAGAGATAACTATTTAAGGCAGGGAAAGGGAAATCTTGAACAGGGAAGCCTTTCGCACGACTGGATGAGTGTGTTCACTGAATATGGAATAGTTCCGGATGAAGTTTACAATGGTCTGAATTACGGATCACCAACTCATAACCACAGCGAACTTCAGAGTTATATAAGTGCTGTAGCTGCTGTTGCTGTTCAGAAGAAGAGCGAGAGTAAACAGTATCATCAAATAATAAACTCTGTACTTGATACATACCTGGGATCTGTTCCTGAAGAATTTACGTATAATGGGCAGAAATATAACCCAAAGTCATTTGCCGGAAGTCTGGGAATAAACCCTGCTGACTATATTGAAATAACATCTGTAACACATTTCCCTTTTTATACATCGGGATTACTGGAGATTCCTGATAACTGGAGGATGGAACGTTTCTATAATGTTCCTGTGGATGAACTCATTGAGATAATGGACTATTCATTCAATAATGGTTATACTGTTAACTGGGATGGCGATGTGAGTGAAAAGGGATTTTCGCATCCCCTTGGTTTTGCAGTTTTGCAAGAGGGAAATATAACACAGGAAATAAGGCAGGCAGGATATGAGAATTTCAGCACCACCGACGACCACCTTATGCATCTGACAGGGATTGTTAAAGACCAGAACGGAGTAAAATACTATATAACAAAAAATTCATGGGGTACAGAAAAGAATCCTTTCGGCGGATATCTTAATATGTCGGAGAACTATGTACGGGCCAAAACAATTTTTATTATGGTCAATAAAAACGCTGTCCCCCCGGGAATAAAAACAAAACTCGGTTTATAAAGGAAGGCATATTAATCAGCCATCAGATTGCAGCCCCTGATGTCGCTGTTGTCGAAACGTCCCAACACTTCAAATCCGCCATCAGCCCTCAGTTTACCGAGATCCCCTGTTGCAAGGAAGGAACATGAATTGATATTTGCCAGATCGATTATGTTTATCCCTCCTGTTCTTCCGGTTTCAGAATATACTGACAGCGGATCATGGGGATCCCTTATTACAACTTTCATCCAGGGAGGACAGTAAAATATCCCGTCACCCTTCGAGTATGCCTGGCTCATAAGTTCTGTCATTCCGTATTCCGAATGCACTGATTGTATATTTAATTTATTCTTAAGGATAGTATGCAGCTCTGCCCTGGTAATTTCTTTCCTCCTTCCCTTCATCCCGCCTGTTTCCATAACAATAATCCCGGAAAGATCAGGCGATTCCTTTTCAGCAAGGTCAAGCAGGGCAAAACTTACTCCGAGTAACAATATTTTATTCTTACCTGATCTGGCCTGATGAAGTTTGTTTATCAGTCCTTTATTATCACCTCTGTAAAATCCGCTGAACGGGTGAAGGCTTTTTTTAATCAGTTTATCAGTCATATAAACAAGCGAGGAATGCTTCCTTTCAATATATGAAGGGAGAATAGCGGCAATTAAATAATCCTCAGGATCACCGTAAAACATTCTGAAAGATCTCATGAAACTCTCTTCATACAGGCCCAGATCATTAATATAATGTCTTCCAGGCTCTGTTCCTGTACTCCTGCTGCTCTCAAAAATCTCCTCCATAGCCAATTCTCCGGTAACAACTCTCCTGCTCCTGAAAAATTCAACCGGGAGAAAAGAGACCGAGTCAATATCTTCAACTGAACTCCTTCCCTTCCCCAGGTTATTTATAAATTCGTTATAAACAATATTTTTACTGTACTGGTAATTAAATATCTCCAGGGCAAGTGCGTTGAAGTCGTAATTACAGTTAACGTTGAAAATCCTGTTACGGAAATCTGTACTCATTTCGCGGGAAATGTTAAGGTTCCGTCGGCCTGGTATACCCACTGAAAAGTACATTTGGCATAGTCTCTCGGAGAGCTTTCAACAGATTCAGTGCTTATAATCCTGAGCTTTGCATATTTGTCACTGTCTGAACGGTATAACCAGACCTGGTTAATTCTGACCGAATCGCCCATTGCACTCCATTGACTGACTGTTACGGCGAAAAGATTATTAAAAGCTTGCTCAGTAGTTTCCTCATCGGGGTACTCACCAACTTTATAAAAAGAATTCCTGAAATTATTTGACTGCAATATAAGATTATACAAGGTACCGTCATTGTCAATTGTAATATCAGGCTCGGGAGTATCAAGAGTAGAGACCAGCTTAGCCTGCGAAAATAAAAACCCTATTGCATAATAATGACTTGTACCATAGAGAGTATTGTCAATTGTTACGACCCCTGAGACAGGAATAGTTACG
>JFJP01005797.1_pt1 | contig 17851 bp, 20 predicted proteins | sample 431651 | NCBI WGS metagenome assembly JFJP01 (sample SAMN02602958, study PRJNA72255) | Microbial mat metagenome, whole genome shotgun sequencing project. | biome: fresh water; feature: sink hole; material: water; isolation source: purple microbial (photo- and chemosynthetic) mats found in...
CGCGATGACGTTCAGCAACACAAGCTTCTGGCAATAGCCCTCAGCACTTCATTGATGCGGGTCTGCCAGCCGGGGCCTGTGGCCATGAATTTGTCAATAACGGCGGTATCAATGCGCAGCGTGATCTGGGTTTTCGAGCCACTGCCCGCAGGACGGCCAAAGCGACGCATCAGGGCAAATTCGGCAGCACCCACTTCATGGGTATCAGCGTCGGCGGCAATACCAGCGCAGATGCGAAATGAACGGCGCAATCTCTCAACCCGGCGCAGGTGCTGCGCTACCGGTCTGGATTTTGGTGTAGGCGGCATCGCTGACTGGTTGACCTGAAATTGCATTCACCTCGGGCGTTGACGAAACCCAGATCAGTGAAAAACCAGATTCGACTCACTTTAAGGAAAAAAGGCTTGCAGCCCTTTCCATGCATTCGCTTGAAGCTATTATTTGCGTAGCAATCAGCGTGCCTGGCAAGTGCTGGTCAGGTGATCTTCCTGGCTTCCATGTAGAACCGCTTTTCGTGCGCATGACCGAGAGAGAAGGTTTTACGCGGCAGGGCACCCTCAAGAATGACCGTCTTGAACAATTCAGACTTGTCCATCCCGGCAAAATAAAACCCCGCGTTGCCCGGCTGCATCGCCAGCCGTTCCAGCACGTCTGCACCATGCACATAGTCAATGGCCTGCGCACCACCGCCCTGTAAAAAAGGGTCCAGAAAGTTTTGCACTGTGCCCACTGGCAAGTTGGACGACGGCTGGTCGATTTCAATCACGCCAAAAGATTGCCCGGCGCCGACCAGTCCAACCACTTGCCGGTTGCCTTGTGCGCTGTCAACGCGCTGGCGCATGGCCTGCGCTGTGTCCACGCGGGTGTAGTTGAGCTGCCCACCCCAGGCGCTCTTGAGCTCGGCCAGCAGGTCTTGCTTCAGTCCAAACAACACGCGGTGAATTGCCTCAAACGCCAGTCCCTGGTCATGCACGTTTTCAATTTCCACCAGCGCATACCGGCTCGGATGGTCCATGCCGACCAACTGCTTTTTCGCCTCCCAGATGGCTTTGGCTGTGGCCAGCGAGTGGTTGCCGTCGCCCATGGCAAATAGCAGCACCGGCTGCGCCTGATCCACGCCGTATTTGGCGGCAAAGGTCTTGGGGTCAGCCAGCGCACGCAGGGCTTGTACCACTTGATCTTGCATCGGTGCGTTGACTGCAAAAGCGCTCAGGTGGCCGCTGCCTTGCATCAATTCAACGTCATAAAGTGACTCAAGGCTGGCTTTGGCAGCGGTCAGCGGTGCAATCACCTGGTGCTGGGGGTCATCAATCAGCACCAAAATGTGCGGCAACTCCAGCGCTGCGGCTTCACGGATTTTGATGCGCGGGGGCAGGCGGTCAACAATGGTGCCCTCGGTGGCGCGGATCAGGCTCGACGAGCCCACCCGGAAGTCATAGCACTCCAGGTCAAGGCACAGCAAGATGCCATGACGGGTTTTGCCCGCCACGCTGCGCTCGACATAAACCAGGCCCTCATGTGGCACCAGCACCTCTGCCTGCAAGTAGTCACGCATGGTGCGGCCAATGGCTGCAATGCGCTCTGGCGCACCGGGCTTGTCCAGGTACACCTCAGGGAAAATCAGGTTCAGGGTCGAAGGCGCGTCACCGACAAACTGCTGTACCTGTTGCCAGTAGTGCGGCTCCGAGGTGTACTGATCGCAGGCAATGACCGCCCACTTTTGCAGGTCGATGCCAGTTTTGGGCAGATACACCGGTCCGATCTGGATGCCGATGTCGGTGAAATTTTTCATGGAAGTAGGCTTTGTTGAATGACGGGCGGAGTCCGCAGTAGCCATCCATTATTCACCGAGAACGCCAAGGCGCACCGTGTCATCCGGGTTGTTGCCAAGCCAGCGGCGCTGCGGCGTCAACTCGCGACGCAGGCCCCTGGGCTAAACTGCCTCTCATCAACGCCATGCCGCCCTGAGAAGCCACTGATGACACTTCGCGAACTCCTGACCCTTCTGTACCAATGGGCCGATGCGCACGCGCTGGCAGTGTTGCTGGCTGCGATTTTCTGGGGGTTGGGTGGCACGCTGCTGGCGCGCATTGCCAAAGGTGGGCACAGCGATCGCGATGGCCGCCTGATTGCCAGCGTGGTGATTGGCGGGGCCGCGCTGATGTTGGTGGCGGCATTGCTGGCGGCGGGGGTGGCGCATGTGGCTTTCAATAAGGGGCTATTGGATGCTAACGCGCTGCTGCTGTTGGTACCGCTGGTTTGCGTGCTGGCAAGTGTTTTGGGAATTCACCGGGTTTTCCCATTGAGCGAACTGGCCAGCGTGCGCACGCTGGGTGACCTGGCAGGGTTTGCGCTGGCCTGCATCGTGCTGCTGTGGCTGCTGTCCAAGTTTCGTGGCTGGGGTGTGGCGTTTCTGGGCGGCCTGGGCAGCCTGGCGCTGATTGGGCTACTGGCCATGCTGTTGCTGCGGGTGCTGTACCGCCGCGCGTTCAGAAGCGGTAGGTGAGGTGCTTGTTGTCAATTCCCGATATCTCAAGCGTCGTTCAGGTCAATCCTGGCTGGATGAATCGCCCCGTTCCAGCCAACCCCAAGCTGCTGCCTGGCGTAAAGAACGGCAGCGACCAAGAAAAATGTTCCGGTTTGATTTGATGGTCTTGCGCGTCTTGCATCGGTGGGGCAGTCAATTGACCCGGTACTCAAGGTACGCCCTATGGCGTGTCGCTTGAGGTGCAAGGGCCGAGCCAGGCCAGCAGTTGCTGCGTGACCAGGGGGTGGCTTAGCAATTGCATGTGGTTGGTGCGGTACACGATGCACTGGTTCTCGGGTGCAAACAGCAGCTGGCGGGCCGGGTCGTCGTGCATGCCCAGCGCGCTATGCAGCGGCACCAGACCGTCGCCTACCAGCCGGTCGGCCAACCTGCTGCGCTTGGCGGCCGTGGTGGCGGCCACGGCAAAGCAGGCCACGCCCTCGGGCAGCGCCAGCGGTTGGCGGCTGTCGGGCTTGCGGTGAAAGCGGTCGTGGCCTTGCCAGTCAAGGTCCAGCACATGGCCGTAGCGTAGGTCGGTGACCCCGGCGCTGCGCAGTTGGCCCAATGCGGCAAACGGGCGGCTGTAGGGGGTGCTGCCCAGCACCACGTCAATCCAGTTGCCAGCGCGCTCCAGCGGCGCACCGTGATGCGGTGTGCCCAGAAAGACAATGTTTTTCAGGTACTTGGGCCAAGTCAGACCAGCTTGCGTAGCGTAATGCAGGGCACTGCGGATGACCAGTCCGCCCATGCTGTGCACCAGCACGCTCAATTCGGCCAGGGGCTGCGGCCAGTGACGCAGCAGGTCTTCAAGCTGGGTGGCCAGCGCATGGCCGTTTTGCGACACATGCAGACCGCTGTTGTAGCGCAGGTAAATGGGAGTGTAGCCCAGCGCCTGAGCCAGCGTGGCGGCGTGGTTGACGCGCTGGCCGTTGTGCTGCGCGGTCCACTGCAGGTCATTCATGCACAGGCCATGAATCACCAGCAGCAGCTTGGGGCTGGTCTGTGGTGGCTGACAACTATATGAAAAAATGACCTCTGGCCCTTGTTTTACTTGCGATGAGTGCTCTTGATAACGTAGCGTCATCGGTAGCGCCAGCGGATTCGCGCTGGCTTGCAGCCGGTCGCCCATCACGCCATTGAGCGCAGCCACCACCGCAGCGCGCTCGGGCGATTCGTCAGTCTGGCCTTCCAGCGATTGCAGCACAGGTTCCAGCCGCTTTAACGCACTGTCGATGCCCCGTCCGATCAGCCCTGTCACCCCCTGAATGCTCTGGTAAATCAGGCCGGTCAAGCCCCGCGTTTGTGCCGGGGTGTCACCGCTGGGTGCGCCCAGCGTGCGCCAGACTGACTGGTGCACGCCCTCGGTGATCGTCGTCAGCGCCTGGGTGGCCTGCGTGGCCAGCAGGGCGGTGGCCCGCAAATCAGAGGCGCGAAGGTGACGGACGGGCTTTTTGGGGGGGTGGGACGGGTTCATGTGCGTCATTGTGGCGGTGCCAGCGCCATCGCGCCGGCTCCGGGTTAGTGGCTGGTAACTAACCTGCGCAGCCGGGTGCACCCATCGAGCTTACTTCTTGCGCGCCGCAATGGCCGCTTCGGCGGCTTTCACCAGGTCTGCGCCGACAGTGGTTTTCCATTTGTCATACACCGGGCGGGTGGCCTTGACGAAGGATTCACGCTCGGCCGGGCTGAGCTGCGTTACCGTCACCCCCATCGCGGCGATGTCTTTCAGCAGCGGCTGACCGGGTTCCACCAGGCCCTTGCGGGCCAGCATAATTTCCTGCTTGCCGGCATCCACGGCGGCCTGGCGCACCACTGCCTGGTCGGCCGGAGTCCAGGATGCCCAGATTTCCTTGTTCACCACAAAAATCAGTGGGTCAGCCATGTAGCCCCAGGTGGTGACAAACTTCTGGCCGACGTTATGCATTTTCAGCACAGTGAACAAGAACAACGGGTTTTCCTGACCATCGACAGCGCCGCTGGACAAGGCGGGTTGTGCGTCAGCCCAGCTCATTTGCGTCGGGTTGGCCCCCAGGGCGCTGAACATGTCAGAGAAAATCGGCGACCCCACGATGCGGATTTTCATGCCCTTGAGGTCGGCCGGCGACTTGATGGCGCGTTTGGAGTTGGTCAGCTCGCGGTAGCCGTTTTCACCCCAGGCCAGTGGCACCACGCCGGACTTGTCGAGCGTGGCAAAAATCTTTTGGCCCACCTCGCCCTGCGTCAGCGCGTCAATGGCGGCATAGTCAGGCATCAGGAACGGCAGCGAAAACAGATTGAGCTGCTTGACCTGCGGCGACCAGTTGATGGTGGAGCCGACCGCCATGTCGATCACGCCCTGGCGCAGCGCTGAAAACTCACGCGTCTGGTCGCCCTGAATCAGCGACACGCCAGGGTACAGCTTGATGTTGATGCGGCCTTGCGTGCGCTCTTTTACCAGGTCAGCCCACATCTTGCCGGCCTGTCCCCACGGTGTGGGTGGGCCCAGCACCAGCGACATGCGGTATTCGGCCTTGTAAACCGACTCCGCCACTGCTGCCGTCGAAACCGCCCCCAGCGCCGCAGCAGCAGCCAGCAAGGCCATCAGCGTTCTACGAAATTTCACCATTTCAAGTCTCCTTTTGTTGAAAAAATACACCTCAATACCCTAAATAGCGTGGTAACCACAAGGCCAGCTCGGGCCAGACGATCACCGCCACCATCACCAAAAACATCGACAGCAGCAGCCAACCCACCCAGCGCACGGTCTCTTCCATGCGCACGCCGGCAATGCGGCACGACACCATCAGGTTCACCGCCAGGGGTGGCGTGAACTGGCCCAGCGCCACCTTCAGCGTCAAGATCACGCCAAACCACACCGGGTCCCAGTGGTAGAACTGCACGATCGGCCAAAGCAGCGGCACAAAAATCAGAAAAATCGACACCCCGTCGAGAAACATGCCCACCGTGATCAGCATCAAAATCAGCAGCGCCAGCACGCCGTATTCGCCCAGCCCGCTGTTGACGATGGCGTTGGTCACCGGATCAATCACCCCGAGCGTCGAGAGCGAATAGGCAAAAATACCGGCCAGCGACACCACCAGCAAAATAATCGCCGACAGTTCACCCGACTCCTGCAAGATCACAAACAGGTCGCGTACCTTGATGGTGCGGTGAATGGCCATGCCGACAAACAGGCCGTAAAACACCGCCACCACGGCCGCTTCGGTGGGCGTGAACCACCCGGCGCGCATGCCGCCCAAAATCAGGATCGGCGCGGCCAAGCCCCAGGAGGCTTCTTTCAGGCTTTGCCAGAACGCCGGGCGTGGCAGGCTCGACTCGAGCGCGCCCATCTTGTGCTGGCGCGCCATCAGCACGGTCGGCACGATCAGCGCCAGTCCGGCCAACACGCCCGGAATCATGCCCGCAGCAAACAGCGCCGGCACTGAGGCACCGGGTACCAGCACTGAATAGACGATGAACGCCACCGACGGTGGAATCAGAATGTCGGTGGCCGCCGCCGCCCCCACCACGCTGGCCGAAAATGACGCCGGGTAGCCTGCGCGTGACATGGCCGCGATCATCACCGCGCCGACAGCCGCCGCATTGGCCGGGCCCGAGCCCGAAATGCCCCCCAGAAACATCGCCACCAGAATTGCCACCATCGGCAGCATGCCCGGGCCACGGCCAACCATGGCAATGGCAAAGTTCACCAGCCGCAGCGCCACGCCCGAGCGGTCAAAAATCGAACCCACCAGCACAAACATCGGAATCGCCAGCAGCGGGTACTTGCCCAGCCCGGCGTAGAAGTTTTGCGGCACTGCCAGCAGGCCAAACCACGGCGCATCAGCATTGGCCAGCGCAATGCAGCCGGCACCCGCCAACCCCAGGGCCGCACCAATCGGCACACCCAGCAGCATCATGGCCAGAAAAGCCACAAACAGCAGCGTTGGAATCATGACCGCCGCCCGCGACGGATGAACAAGCCCAGCGCGCGCCCGGCAATCGCCACTGACATGATGGGCAGCCAGATGGTGTACCACCACTGCGGCACGCCAATACCTGGCGAGGTTTCGCCATAGCGGATGTCGTCATACACCATGCGGCTGCTTAAAACGGCAATCAGCGCAAACAGCACGAACACCATGATCGCGCCAAAGCGCGCCAGCGCCCGCTGCCGCTTGGGGGAGCCACTGTCGGCAAAAAACTCGATGCGAATTTGCCGGTTGCGCGCCACCGACGCCGAACCGGCCACCAGCGCCAGGGCGATCATCAAAAAAACCGAAAACTCCTCGGTCCAGGCAAACGACTGGTCAGAAAAGTAGCGCACCAGCACATTGGCAAAGGTGATCAGCGCCAGCAGGGCCATGATGATGACGGTCAGCCAGTCCTCAATGTGGAGCGGAATGCGCGCCACCTCGGGCGGCTCGGCCGGGTCGTGCACTTCAAGCGGCAAATGGGTGGGTTCGTGAGGCAGGTGCATGATGAAAAATTAGCTCAGCATGGCGCGTACGCACGCTGCGACGGCTTGCACACTAATGCGTGATTGTGCTTCCAGAACCGACGAGTAGCCCACCGGAATGCGCGGGGCACCCAGGCGCTTGACTCGCGCACCCGTCATTTCGGCCACCGTAGCGGCAATCTCTGCGCCAAAGCCGGCCACCTGGATCGCCTCGTGCACCACCAGCAGGCGGCCCGTTCTGGCAGCCGAATTCAGCACGGTGTCGCGGTCCCACGGCCAGATCGAGCGCAGGTCAATCAGCTCCACGTCGATGCCCTCAGCGGCCAACGTGGCGCAGGCCTGTTCGCACAGCAGCGCCTGGCGGCTCCAGCTCACCAAGGTCAGCGCATTGCCACGCAAACGAACGGCGGCCTGGCCCAGCGGCACCTGCAAGGCTTCATCCACCTCGCCGGTAGTGCCCCACAGCGTCTTGTGCTCAATAAAGATCACCGGGTCGCCACAGGCGAGCGCCGCGCGCAACAGCGAATAATTGTCTTGTGGCGTCGCGGGGCACACCACCACCACACCCGGCAGCGCGGCAAACCAGGCCTCAAAGCTCTGCGAATGCTGCGCCGCCGAGGCATCCCAGATGCCCCCAGGCAGCCGCGCCACCAGCGGCACGCGGCCCTGGCCACCAAACATGTAGCGGTTTTTCGCCGCCTGGTTGACGATCTCGTCCATACCGCACAGGGCAAAGTCGGCCACCCGCATCTCCACCACCGGGCGCATGCCAGCCAGCGCCATGCCGACACCCGCGCCCATGATGGCGGCTTCGCTGATCGGCGTGTCGATGACGCGATCAGGCCCAAATGCTTGCTGCAAACCGGCGTACTGACCAAAAATGCCGCCGCGCCCGACGTCTTCGCCAAGCACCAGCACGCGCGGGTCGGCCATCATTTCAAGCTGCAAGGCGCGCACCGCCGCTTGCGCATAACTCAGAACCATGTGCCTTCTCCGCTGGTTTGAACGTCGGTGTAAGCCGCTGCTGGCTCTGGCCAGGGGGCTGCATTCGCCGCTGCCAGCGCTGCCTGGACCTCCGCATGAGCTTCATTTTCAATAGCTGTCAGCGCTTTATCTGTATGGGCTAGAGCCATAAAACGTTCACGAAGCCGGGCGATCGGGTCGGTTTGCAAGGCGGCGGCCAGCTGCTGCGGGTCGCGGTAGGCGGCCGGGTCCACCGACACATGTCCTTTGACGCGGTAGGTGAGTGCATGCAGCAAGCGGGGCCCAAGGCCGGCGCGTACCTGTTGCAGCAGCGCCTGGGCGGCCTCAAATACCTCGACCACGTCGTTGCCATCCACTTGTGTGGAGGCAATGTCCAGGCTCAGGGCGCGCGCCGAGGCACCCGGGCCGGCAGTCATCGGGCCACTTTCGGTGGTGGCGCTCCAGCGGTTGTCTTCGCAGACAAACAGCACTGGCAGGGTGTACACCTTGGCCCAGTTCAGCGCTTCCAGAAACGGCCCGCGGTTGATGGCACCATCGCCAAAAAAGCAGACGGTAATGGCATTTACTGGCTCTAGCCCTTGTGCAGCTTGCGCAGCGTGCTGCAGTTTTTGCGCCTGTGCGGCTCCCACTGCGATGGGCAACCCGGCGGCCACCACGCCGTTGGCGCCGAGCATGCCCACCGAAAAGTCGGCAATGTGCATCGAGCCGCCCTTGCCGCCGTTGAACCCGGTGGCTTTGCCAAACAGCTCGGCCATCATGCGGCTCATGTCGGCACCCTTGGCCAGGGTATGGCCGTGGCCGCGGTGGGTGGAGGTGATCAGGTCGCGGTGGCTGAGGTGTGCGCACACGCCCGTTGGCACCGCCTCCTGGCCCGTGGACAAGTGCAGCGGCCCGCGCACGCTGGCGGTGCCGGCAGCGCTTTGGCCGTAGGCACTCACGCCGCCCTGGCTGGCAATTTCGGCGGCGTTTTCAAAGGCGCGAATGCGCACCATGCTGCGGTACAGCGCTGTGAGTGTGGTGAAAGCGGGGGTGGCGTCCATGAGGTTAGCGGTAAAACAGCGTGGGCAGGTACAGCGTCAGCGGTGGCCACAGCGCGGCAATGAGCATATCGATGATCGCCACCACCACCAGTGGCATCACCACGCGCGAGATTTTGCCCAGCGAGACGCCAGCAATGCTGCAACTGACAAAAAGGCAAATGCCCACCGGCGGTGTGAGCATGCCAATCGCCAGGTTCACCACCACCAGCACGCCAAACTGCACCGGATCGACATTCATCTGCGGGGTCAGCAGCGCCAGCACCGGCACCATCAGCAGCAGCGCGGCGGTGGTTTCCATCACGCAGCCCACCACCAGCAGCAAACCCATCACCAGCAACAGCAAGCCCAGCGGTGGCAACGAGAGCGAGTTGACAAAGGTGTCGAGCAATTGCGCGCCCTGCTGCATGGCCAGCAGCCAGCCAAACACCTTGGCCATGGCGATGATGAACAAAATGCCGCCGGCGGCCACCTGCGACTTGATGATCAGTCCCGGCAGGTCTTTCCAGGCCAGCTCGCGGTTCACCACCGTGCCCACCAGCAGCGCGTAAAACACCGCCAGCGCGGCCGCCTCGGTCACCGTGACGGTGCCGCTCAAGATGCCACCGAGCACCACCACTGGTGCGCCCATCGACCAAAACGCGGCCCGGCCGGTGCCCGCCACATCCTTCCAGTTGAATGGTGTGCGCTCACCGTAGCCGTTGCGCCACGAAATCCACACGGCGACCGTGATGAATGACAGCCCCATCAGCACGCCGACCAGCATGCCTCCGGCAAACAGTTGTGAGGTGGAGATGTTGGTCATGAAGCCAAAAATCACCATCGGGATAGATGGCGGGATGATGATGCCAATGGATCCGCCAGCGGCCACCACCGCTGCGGCAAAGGCTGGCGGGTAGCCCTGGCGAATCATTGCCGGAATGACGACGGCACCAATGGCGGCGGTGTCGGCCGCCGCCGAGCCCGAGATGCCGGCAATGATCATCGACGCGACGATGGCCGCAGCCGCCAGCCCCCCCGGTGCCCAGCCCACCAGGCTGTTGCAAAAGTCAATCAGCCGGCGCGAAATGCCACCGGTTTCCATGAGGGCCCCGGCAATCATGAACAGCGGCACCGCCAGCAAATCGAACGAATCCACGCCCGAAAACAGTTGCTGGACGATGGTTTGCCCCAGCGCCGAGAGCGTCACGATGTCGGGAAACACGCCCGGTGTCACGATCAGCCCGATGGCGGGCAGGCCAATCGACAGCGCAATCGGCAGACCCAGCGCCATCAGCGCAAACATCAGGCCAAACAGCAGGACGATGATCATGGTGTGTCTCCGTCGGGGCTGGCGGCCTCTTGCTTGCGTTTGGTCAGGTCCACCAGAACGTGCAGCAAAAAGATCACCCCGGACAGCGGCAACACCGAAATCGGCAGCGACATCGGCATCTGCACGGCGGTCGAGGTCTGGTCCCATGACTTCAGGGTGTACAGCACGCCATACCAGCTGATCAGGCCAAAGCAGGCCAGTGTCATCAGCTGCAGGCCGCGCAAGATGATCTGCTCGACCAGCAGTCCAAAGCGCGCGCCAAAGCCGGCCAGCCCGATGAAGTGCGCCCGCTTGTAGGCCACCGTGGCGCCCAGGAAGGTGGTGGCGACCAGCAAATAGCGGCCAATTTCTTCTGACCAGCTTAGCGAGTGTCCGGCGTAACGCGCGACCACCTGGGCAAACAGGATCAGCGAAATGGCCACGCCAGCCACCAGCAGCAGGCGCTCAACCCAGTGGTTGACCCAATTGCTCAGCGCCAACAGGCGCGAGTGAAGATTCATGGAAATTTCAGACTCAAAAAAGTGGCGCAAGCTGACCTTGCACCACAAACGCGCCTGTCGCGTTACTTCACCGTCTTGCGAATCTCGTCAACGATCTTTTTGGTGTCGCCGCTCAAAGAGGCATACACCGGCTCGGTCTTGGTACGAAAGGCGGCCAGGTCGGGGTTTTCCACCACTTGCATGCCGGCAGCTTTTAGCGCGGCCAGTTGGCTGGCTTCGTTGTCGCGCACAAACTTGCGCCCCACCATCGATGCGCTGGTAGCGGCATCGACGAACACCTTGCGGTCAGCTGCAGGCAGCTTGTCCATGAAGGCCTTGCTGCCGACAAACACCAGCGCGGAATAGACGTGGCGGGTGAGCGACAGGTATTTTTGCCCGGCTTCGTTCAGCTTGGCGGCCGAAATGACCGAGACCGGGTTCTCTTGACCATCGAGCACACCTTGCTGCAGCTGCGTGGTGATCGGCCAGGCCATGGGCGTGGGGTTGGCCCCAATGGCGCGCCAGATGGCCAGGTGGGTGGGCGACTCCATGGTGCGAATCTTCATCCCCTTGAGGTCGTCCGGACCTTGTACCGCGCGTTTGGAGTTGGTGACGTTACGAAAGCCGTTGTCCAGAAAGTGCATGCCCATCAGGCCCGCCTTCTCGAACCGCTTGAGCAGGTCCTGCCCGATCGGGCCGTCCAGCACCTTGTCGGTGGCCTCATACGAGCTGAACAAAAACGGCATTTCCAGCGCCTTGACCTCGGGCACAAAGGCTTCGATGGGGCCGGTGGTGGTCACGCTCATCTGCACCGTGCCCAGCTGCAATTGCTGCAGCACCTGGGTTTCGCTGCCCAGCGCGGCTGAATGATGTACCACGATGTCGTATTTGCCGGGCAAGGCCTTGTCAACTTCTTCCTTGAACTTGTTGGCTGAGATGGTGTGGACAAAGGTCGGGCCGGTCACGATGCCAATGTTGACCTTTTCAGCGGCCAGGGCAGAAAAGCTGAAGGCCAGGGCAGTAGCGGCCGCCAGGGCGGTCAATGTGCGCGAGACAAATTTCATACGGGTTCCTAGAAGAGAGAAAAAGTCATTTTGTGGTTGCTGCGTCGCGCAGCGCTCATCGTGGTGAGTGCCCAATGATAACTTTTGAAAAAAACCGTTGATACGGTTTGCCGGGCTGCCAGCGGCCCTCATGCTGGCGGCTGTTGCGGCATCAAAAGCGCTCGTGCGGGGCCAGATAGCGCCACTGGCCGACCGGCAGGTTGCCCAGCATCACCTTGCCCACGCGCACACGCTTGAGGCCAACCACTTTCAGGCCGACCAGTTCGCACATGCGGCGAATCTGGCGTTTTTTGCCTTCGGTCAGCACAAAGCGCAGTTGCTCGGGGTTTTGCCATTCCACCCGGGCCGGCTGCAGCGCCTGGCCGTCCAGGCTCAGGCCGTGGCGCAGCAGTTGCAGCTTGTCTTGCGGGAACACCGACTGCACATCCAGGCTGACCGGGTCGTCATCGTCGATGCGGCTGAGCTGGGTGGGGGCGCCTGGGCGGGCGTAGGGCGATGCGTGCGTGGCGGCCGCTGAAGTTGCAGCGGCTGCGTTGATCACACCCGTGTACATCACCCGCACCAGGTATTCTTTTTCCATTAGTGCGTCTTCACCGATGAGTTGGCGGGCGATGCGGCCGTCCTGCGTCAGCACCAGCAGACCGGTGGAATCAATGTCCAGCCGTCCGGCGGGCACCAGGCTTTTGAGCTGGCTGGGGTGAAAGAAAAAGCGCGCGTTGTCCTCGGCCCAGCGGTTTTGCGGCTGCACCAGGGTGATGGCGGCCTGCTTGGCCTGTTGGCCTTGCGCCTGTTTGTCGATCTCGATCTTCACGTCTGGCGTGACCTGCATGCCCATCTCGGCCACCCGGCCGTTGACCTTGACCCAGCCCTTGCCAATCCACTCGTCGGCTTCGCGGCGCGAGGCCAAGCCCAGTTCGGCCATGCGCTTGTTCAGTCGCAGCGTGCCGTTGGCGCCATAGGCGGCAGTGTTGCTTTGGCCGGCGGGGATCGGGGCCTTGGGGGCCGGTGCGGCGGCGCGGCGAAAAACGGGGGGCTGTTGCGGTGCGGTCATGGTATTGAAATAATAGCTATCAGCGCTTTATCCATATGGGCTAAAGGCTAATTTTTTATATAAAGTGGGGTCAGGCCAGCTGGGGCAGACGGTGCATCTCGGTGAGCAGGCGCGCCAGTGCGCGACCAGCCGCATCGACCAGCGCGTGGCCCTTGTCGGCACTGGCAGCGGTGGCGTTGCCCACGGCACCGGCCGGGTTGTAGTCCTGCATTTGCCAGCCCAGCTTGGCGCTTTTGCCATTGCCCAGGATGTCGAACGTGCGGGCGCGTTGCTGCGAGGCGGAGGCAAAGTTTTGCGCCTGTGCCATGTCCACATGGCGGGCATCAAGCGCCAGCATCATCGAGGTCTCGATGTCGCCGGCGTGGATGCCAAAACGGTGTTCGTCGGCGCTGAACAGGGCGTTGATGTCCTGCCCGTGCGCGTCCAGCAGCGGCAGGTTGAACCAGCTCGCGCTATAGACCAGCAGTCCCAGGCGCGCGCGCAGGTCGCGGGCCAGCAGGTCCATCACGCTGACGTTGCCACCGTGGGCATTGAAGAGCAGCAGCTTTTTGATGCCGGCGGCGGCCACCGACTCGGCAATGTCGGTCCACAGCCGCAGGATGGTGTCAGCTTTTAGCGTCAGCGTGCCAGCAAAATGCGCGTGTTCGGGACTCAGACCCACGGCCTGGGTCGGCAAAAACAGCACGTTCAGCTCGTCTGGCAGCTGCGGCAAGGCCGCGGCGATGATGCCATTGACGATCGCCGTATCGACGCTCAGCGGCAAATGCGGACCATGCTGCTCGATCGCCGCCACTGGCAACACGGCGGTGGTACGCGCCGCCTCGCCGCTGGCTTGCAGCGCGGCAAACTCGCGAGTGCTCAGGTCAGCCCAGAAGCGGCAAGGGGTGCGCATGGTGTCAATGATTGTTAGCGGAATTGCGCCAGGCATCGCCCATCCCACTCAGGCCTTTTTCATGAACTCAGCCTTGAGCATGAACGCGCCTTGTTCGGTCTTGCAGTCCACCTCGTGGTCGCCAGCGCCCTCGGGCAGGCGGATGCCCTTGATTTTGGTGCCTTTTTTCAGCACGATCGACGAGCCCTTGACCTTCAGGTCCTTGATCAGGATCACCGTGTCGCCCTCTGCCAGCACATTGCCGTTGGCATCTTTGACAGGTCCCCCGGCGGACTCGCCTTCGTCAGTTGCCGCCAGTTTGGGCCACTCATGGCCGCAATCAGGACAAATGTAGTGGTCACCGTCCTCGTAGGTGTGGTCAAGAGTGCATTGCGGGCAAACAGGAAAATGGGGCATGGTGTGGCTGGGCCTACATCACATGCGAAAGAAAAGCACCCAATCGCCCATCGGAGGTAAGAATGTGCTCGGTGAGCCAATGTTCCAGAAACTCGATGTGTTCGTCGGCGAAGGCTTTGTCTGACTGCAGGATTTCCTGCTGCAGTTCCTTGGCGCTTTGGATCAATTCCTGGTGCTCGGTTTTGTGCGCTTCATAGTCGTGATAACGGTATTTCAGCATCAGCCGCTCTTCGTGGCTGAAGTGCCAGACCGTGCAGTTGATCAGTTCTTCTAGCGTTGCAGCCAGATATTCTTTGGACTCCCGTTGCGTGACGGCGTGGTTGAGAATGTTGAAGATGTGGATCAACTTACGATGATCTTCATCGATCTCATCGACGCCGATGCTAAGCACACTGTCCCAAACTAGATCTTTCACAATGCTTCTCCTAGGTAAAACACCAAAGCCCGAAATGGGAATTGGCTCGCATAAATCACTTCAGCGACTGAAGACACTGCTGAAGCGAGGGCGCTGGTCGCCTTGATTGAATACCTGCCACCGTATGAAAGATTGTATGACTGCCTTGCCAGGGCAGGCGCTGTTTTGTGTTGCGCCTGACCTGACTAGCAAAGCCGTCAACCAGCACGGCGCGTTGGGGTCCAGCGGTGCTGTACCGGTGTCGATGGCGTTTGTGAATATTAGCGCTCCAGCGCGGCGCGCAGGTCGGGTTCGGTGGCTGCGTAGCTGATGCGTCTGACCACGCTTTGATCCAGCTCGATCAGCGTGACGGCGTCGGTCTGGCGGGGCCAGGTGGCCAGCGTGGCTTCGTCGAGCGACACGCCAACCCGGTAAGGCATCTCACGCAGTGTAGGCAAGGCAAATGTGCGGGTGATGAAGCCGGGCATCTTGCTCATGTCAGCGAGGTAAACCGCGCCTTTGCGGGTCAGCTGGTCGCTTGGCAATGATTGCAGCGCGGACTGGATCAGGTTGGAGGCCTTGCGTCCGGCAGAGAAAATGACCAGCCGGGTGGCCGGTGTGATCAGCCATGGCTTGTCGTGCTGATCTTTCAAAGTCAATGCAGGCAGTGGCTGGCCAACGGCGACCGTCATTGCCCCTTGCGCTGTCGCTGCCGCTGGCCAGGCCGCAACGGCGGCAAGCAAGAGCGCGGACAGTCCGGCAAGCAAAAAACGCCGATCAGGCTGGGCAGAGTCGGAAATAGGGGTCATGAAAATGAGTCAGGTAGAAGTAAAAAACCGGAACCACAGCAGCGCGGTCCCAGCGCTGTGCCAAAGCTTACCGCGACTTGGTCGAGTCATGCCAGTCGGTCGTCTCATAGCCTTCACCGGCGCCGGCTTCTGCGGTAGCGGCCGCCCTTGGCGTGGCAGGATGACCTTGCAGCCCGGTGGCTCACCACCCGGCGGGGCACAACAACAGCGGGGGCGCACCACGTCGATGGCACTGACTTTCATGGCCTGCAAGCCGCCCCGAAGCATAAAAGCAGATTGTCATTGCGGACCCGATCCGCAATCCATGGCTGCAAATGCACGGGACGGCGGGTCGTAGCCCGGCATGACAGCCGCGTTGTTTCACGTTAACCCGGGGTGGCGGCGAGGCCATAATTCCCGGTTTCAACAGGAGACGGCATGAAGGCCTTTCAAGAGTACTACCCAGAAAACCTGTCGCACTGCTACGGGTGTGGTGTCAACAACGCCCATGGTCACCGCATCAAAACGTATTGGGATGGCGATGAAACCGTGACTCGCTTTACTCCCGAGCCCTACCATACCGCCGTGCCGGGTTACACCTACGGTGGCCTGCTGGCCTCGCTGATCGACTGCCACGGCACCGGCACGGCCGCTGCAGCCATGTACCGCCAGGCCGGGCGCGAGATGGATACGCTGCCAGCCTTGCGCTTTGTCACCGGTTCGCTGCACGTGGACTACCTGAAACCCACGCCGATCACCGCCGAGCTGGAAATCAGGGGCCGCGTCAAGGAGATCAAGGGCCGCAAAGTCGTGGTTGAGGCCACCGTGTATGCCGCCGGTGTGGCTACTGCCAAGGGTGAAATTGTGGCCATCCAGATGCCGGAAAACTTTGGTAGCGCATGAGTGCGCCATTGAACTTGGCCGCTACCCCCATGTCCGTCAGAGCGTGGCGCACGCTGCGTCGCGCGTCGCTGGGCGAGGGCGCCACCTTGCTGGTGCTGGTGTTGATCGCCGTACCGCTCAAACGACTGGCGGGCTTGCCCATGGCAGTGTCGGTGATGGGACCAATTCACGGTGCGGCATTTTTGATTTACACCGCGCTGGTGCTGAAGAATCAGTCTGCCGGGCGCATTAATGCGCGTGATACCGCCTTGCTGATGCTGGTGGCATTCATACCGTTTGGGGCATTTCTGATGGGTGGCTGGTTTCAGCGCAAGGCCCAAGCGCTCAACGCCCAGGTTGCCCCGCGTTGATGCAGCTGCGGTGACTTTTGTCACCAAGCTTGGCCATGTTTCAGTGGCCTAATCGTGCTCTTGATCAAATTTTGCGAAGGATATATCCGATGAAGTCAAAAACGAGTGCTTTCAAGCGTTTGTCCCGCGTGGCGCTGGGCGCAGCCGTGCTGCTGGCCCTGTCAGCACACGCCGACGAGGCCGCCATGCTGGAGGGCGCACGCAAAGTGGCCACCGATGTGCCGGCGAATCTGGCCAAAGTGCTGAACGATGAAATTGCCAAAGGTGGCGTGATGTCGGCCGTCAGTGTTTGCCACGACAAGGCACCGCAAATGGCCAAAGCCGCCTCAGAAAAAACCGGCTGGGGCATTCGCCGCGTCAGCTTGCTCAACCGCAATCCCAAAGCCATCCCCGATGTCTGGGAACGGGCCGCTCTGGAAGACTTTGACCGCCGCGCTGCCGCCGGCGAAGATGCCGCCAAGCTGGAAAAATTTGCCACCGTGGAAACCGACGGTCGCAAGGAATTTCGCTACATGAAGGCGCTGCCGGTCAAGAAGCCTTGCCTGGCCTGCCACGGCACGGCTGACACGATGGAGCCTGAAGTCATGGAAAAGATCAAGGCCCTGTACCCCGACGACAAGGCCACCGGCTACGCGCTGGGCCAGTTGCGCGGTGCCATCACGCTGCGCAAGGCTGAATAAGCCTGGGAAAGGTGATGAACATGAAACGTCTATTGACTGCCATCGCCATTTCCCTGTCTGCCCTGGCTGCCCACGCGGTTGACATGCCCATCAGCGCGCAAGATGCCTTTGCCGCCGTGCAAAAGGCCGATAGCAAAGTGTTGTTTGTCGATGTGCGCGACCCGGTGGAGGTGATGTTCATCGGCTTTACCGATGCCGTGCACATCAATATTCCCTACCTGATGGTCGATCGCACCGGTTGGGACGACAAGCGCGGGGTCTATAAGCTCTACCAAAACCCTGACTTTGTGGCGCAAATCAAGGCCGCTCTGGAAAAACGTGGCCTGAGCGCCGATGCTGAAATCATCACCATGTGCCGCTCCGGCAGCGAGCGGGGTGAGCCCAGCGCGTCGTTTTTGCGCGCCAATGGGTTTCCCAATGCGCGCTATGTGGTCAACGGCTTTCAGGGCGCACAGCTCAAGGATGGCCCGCAGGTTGGCCTGCGCATCCAGAATGGCTGGCAAAACTCTGGTCTGCCGTGGAGCATGAAGATGAACCCGGCCAAGATGTACCGCAC
>JFJP01039781.1_pt1 | contig 17851 bp, 18 predicted proteins | sample 431651 | NCBI WGS metagenome assembly JFJP01 (sample SAMN02602958, study PRJNA72255) | Microbial mat metagenome, whole genome shotgun sequencing project. | biome: fresh water; feature: sink hole; material: water; isolation source: purple microbial (photo- and chemosynthetic) mats found in...
TGATGGCAAAAGATTCCCGAACCGCTGTTCTGAAAGACGGAACCCAGCTTCCCGTTAGCCGGACAGGGTACGATAAGCTAAAAGTACTTCTGTAGTCTTTCATTCTTCACCCATTCATTCATTCCTATCAGTAAACAATCACCACCGGGCTAATTAAATTTTGGAAATGGTTATTTCTTTTTTAATATTCCATGAAAAGAGATGAGAGATATTGAATATTCGTTTTTCAATTACAGGACCATTCAATGAATAATTTTTCAATTCCCGTTTATCTTAAAAATACAATGGATGCATCACCGGATTTTATTATGGCGCTTGCATTTCTTGCAACATGGATTGAACCGACAGCGTTCGGGAATAATATGTTGAATTATTTTTCTCTCATCATGCTTCTTGAGTTTATTATAATTCACTCTGCTGGTTTCATGGGCTTTGCCATTATTTCAGGGAAAACGATTTTTCAAAAAACCAGCCGCGTTATCGGTCTGGGATTATTTTACTCGTTATTCATTTGGGGATTCTGTGCATCAACCGGAGAGACATGGCCCATGGTGGCATTCTGGTTATTATTGCTTAACAGAATTCTTGGCGGGATATTTGAAAAGGAATCTGATACAACATTTCAAACCGTGGTGATGGTTCGCTGGGGATGGAGTGTTTTTTGTTATCTTATAAGCATTGCATTTTCAGCGATGATGCCCATACCGCAGTTTGGCTGGAGCGATGAGATTGTACAGCAATTGGGTTCTGGCGGAAAAGGTTTATGGCTTGAACAACCTCACACGCTTCTGGCTGCAGGTTTTTTTTATTTCCTGCTGATAAGCATTTTTGAAATGTACGGACATCGGGTGACAGTAAAATTTGCAGATATAAAAACAAGCGCAACGTTATCTAACAACAATACAGTATAATCAGTCATTATGGAAAGAAACCTATGAAACAGATTCTAGCTTTGTTGTTCGTTTTCATTACCGTTGATCACTGCTTCTCGCAATCACCAACAGCCCGAGACTCGGCCAATATTCGCGCGACAGCATTGGATTATATTGAAGGCTGGTATGAAGGGAATGCTGGACGCATGGCAAAAGCGGTCCATCCAAATCTGGCAAAACGAATTGTTGGTTGGAGCATGAATCATACAAAGAATGAAAATGTGATGCAGGAAATGAATGGTGAACAATTGGTGGAAAGCACAAAGAAAGGGTTTGGAAAGAAAACACCGAAAGAACGACAGACAAAGAATATCACCATACTTAGTATTTATAATAATTCAGCAAGTGTGAAAACTGAAATGGCAGATTGGATCGATTATATGCATCTTGCACGTTGGAATGGAGAATGGAAGATCATTAATGTATTGTGGGAAATGAAACCGCAGGAATAAGTAAGAATAATAAACCATTTCAGGAGCACCGTTATCATTATTTCGAACAAGGATAAAAAAGTAACGAGAAAGCAGAGAAGGAGCCGATTAATGAAAATAAAATTCTATACGTGTGATGTCTTTACCGACAAACGGTTTGGGGGAAATCAGCTTGCCGTATTTCCCGATGCGCGAAACATTCCCGAAGAAAAATTGCAGGCAATTGCAAGGGAGTTCAATTTTTCTGAAACTACATTTGTCTATCCTCCGAGCAGCACCGCAAACACAAAGCGGGTCCGCATTTTTACCCCCGGTGACGAAATGCCGTTTGCAGGACATCCGACGGTTGGAACTGCAATAACGTTGGGAATGATCGGTGATATCACTCTTACCGGTACGGAAACAAAGATCATCTTTGAAGAAATGGTTGGTCCTATTCCGGTGATTATTCATTCCGTCGACGGGAAACCGACATTTGCGCAGTTTACTGCCGCAAAACTTCCCGAATTTTCCGAACATGTTCCCACACCCTACACCTTGGCAAAAATGCTGGCCATTTCGATCGATGAGATCATGAATTCCCAATTCCCAATTCAATTTGTATCGGTTGGATATCCATTCCTGTTTGTTGCGGTGAAAAATCGTGAAACCTTGAAACGGATACGTGTGGACACACGGGTGATGGAAGAACTTGAATTAAAAGAGGTTTATATTTTTACGGCCGATGCAGAACAATCCGATTTTCATTTTCGTTCGCGCATGTTTGCTCCGCTGCTCGGCATTACGGAAGATCCCGCAACCGGAAGCGCTGCTGCTGCATTTGCGGGTTATCTTGCCGCAAAAGACCCACTGCAGACCGGAACGTTAAAATGGAACATTGAACAAGGAGTCGAGATGGGAAGACCAAGCCTGTTGTTCGTTGAGGCGGATAAGAACAAAGGAACAACAACCGCAGTGCGTGTCGGCGGTAATGCAGTGATGATGACGGAAGGGTTTTTAGAGATCTGATTTTTCGGATTACAAAATTATAAGATTTTAATTAAAATGGAATGTTGTATTGCCACAAAGACACTAAGACACAAAATCTTTGATTTTTATTAAATCTTTGTGCTTTAGTGTTTTCGTGACTAATTTTTTTGTAATACTGCAATCTTGCAATTTTTTACATTTTACTTAAAAAATACGGCAGCATAGAACGCCAGGTGGGCCAATCGTGCGGTATATCATGTCCCCACACATCCAGCCAATGCGGAATTGATTTTGCATGCAGGATCCCCGAAAGTCGGCGCGACGCGTCGGGATTCTCAAAATTTCCCTGACCTGTTGCGATGATGATCCTTCCTTTGCGCATCTGTTCCAGATATTCGTGATCCGTTATGCCGGGAAGATATTGTTCCGGTGAATTGAAGAAGACATTCTCGTCGTAATGTCCTTTGGTGTACGATTGCAGATTATAATCTCCGCTCATGGCGATCGTTCCCGAAAAGATATCCGGTCTGCGGAAAAAAATATTCAACGCATGCAGCGCGCCGAGCGATGCGCCGGTGGTGACGATCTGCGTCAGTCCTTGGTTGTGATTATGAATGAACGGAACTACTTCGTTGATAACGTAATCATTATACTGTTGATGCCGGATCGCTTTATGATGCGGCTCCATCGAACTGTTCATCCAGCTTTCGCTGTTGATACTGTTAATAGAGAACGCTTTTAATTTTCCCTCGTTGATGAATGGCGCGATGGCATCGATCAGTTGGAAGCGTTCATACTCCAGATAATCTGCGGCGGCAGTTGGGAACATAAGCAGTGCCGGACCGTAATGACCGTACACTGCGATCTCCATTGTCTTGTTTAAGCTGGGACTGTGCCATTCATGAATTTCGCGATGCATTAACGCTCCAATATGGATGATTGATTGGGTTCAATATAAGCAGGAAAACGAGAAGGGCAAAATGTAACTGATCGCGCATCCAATGATCTCTGCCATCTTCACGAGTTAAACGTCAGGCGTTGTTCTTAACCCAAACCGAGTTAGAGATGAGGTAAAATGATTAGTGTTTCGATGATTCCGATTGTTTACTTGCATCAGAAAGAATCTTTTCTAAAATCTTTCTCACCCTTTTGTCGGAATGGTATCGAAAAATTAAATATACCGCATGTGAAATCAACACTACTGAAATTACAAGAAGAATCCACTCGACAAAATGCGGTATTCCGGCGATTGTAATGTTTGCCATACCATTGGATAAGAATAGTAGTCCGAGTATTATCGCGCCCAGGAAAAATTCTCCTAAATATCCAAAGTATGAGAACTTACTTGGCGCATTCAAATGCTCAAACTTCTTTAAAGCTTCAAGCTGTTGCTGTAGTTGATTTATGATTAATGATTCCATTGTGTGATCCGTAATTATGTGTGTTAAGGTAATCCTAATCGCATGCAAGGGCAACAACTCTATTCATTTTTGTCAATGCTTCTAGCATAAATTGTGAAAAATGCTTTTATTTTTGGACTTTTCTTTCCCGCATATTTTTTTGAAATCATAAACCTAAGCAAATAATGAAGATTTGAAGCTGTATAAAGGAGTGTCTGTTTCGAATTACGAGGTCGAAGTTGTTACTGCACCAAAACAAGCAACCTTGCGAAGGTTATTTTCAAATCTCATAAAGCCTTCGCAAGGTTAGTACAGTTTAGAAGTCGAACAAATATATTCCCCTTTCTATAAAAAGAGAACGGGAATATTGGGGAGGTACTTTATTTCTTTTTAGCTATTACATATTCATGGATTGCAGCAGCGGCTTTTTTTCCGGCTCCCATTGCTTTAATGACTGTTGCGGCTCCAATAACAATATCTCCGCCAGCCCACACACCTTCGCGTGATGTTTTTCCGGTTTCATCAGCAATGATATTTCCGTATTTGTTTGCGGTCAATCCCGGCGTTGTTTTATTGATCAGCGGATTTGATCCGTTGCCAGTTGCAACAATTGCGGACTCAACAGCGAGCACAAATTCACTTCCTTTGATCGGAACAGGTTTGCGTCTTCCTGATGCATCGGGCTCACCAAGTTCCATCTTCTGACATTCCATTCCGGTGAGCCAGCCGTTCTCTCCAAGAAACCGAGTTGGATTTGTAAGAAGAAGAAATTCAATTCCTTCCTGCTCGCCGTGATGAATCTCTTCCTTGCGTGCCGGCATTTCAACAAGCGAACGACGATAGACGATGTTAACAGCAACATGTTTTGCCATTGGTACCGGCGTATCGGCGTTATTCGGAAATTCAAATCCCTTCATCAAATTCATGCGGGTCAGAAATTCGTTTGCAGAATAGACGCCATTTAAATTTTCACCGGGAAGTCCCATGAAGTATGGGAGACCGGCTCCTGTTCCGATGAAGACTGCATCGTAACCATCTTCATTCATCAGCTCATCAATGGTGCGGGTCATCCCGACAACAAAGTTGCACTGAATTTTAACGCCTAGTTTTTCCAGATACTGCACTTCCGCTTCAACAATTTGCTTTGGCAGACGAAACTCCGGAATGCCATACACAAGAACTCCGCCGGCTTTATGCAATGCTTCAAACACTGTAACCGTGTGGCCAAGCTTGGCAAGATCTCCGGCGCACGTCAATCCCGCCGGACCGGCACCGATGACGGCGACTTTCTTTCCGGTCGATTGAGGGATGACAGGAAGTGAAACTTTTCCAGAAGCGCGTTCCCAATCTGCAACAAAACGCTCAAGTCTGCCGATGGCGACCGGTTCGACTTTGCCTCCGATAATGCATACTGTTTCACACTGTTCTTCCTGCGGACAAACTCTTCCACATACCGCCGGAAGCGCGTTCGTTTCTTTTAAGGTGTTTGCTGCAAGTTCAAAATTTCCCATGGCAACATGAAAAATAAATTGCGGAATTTTTACGTTGACCGGACATCCTTGAATGCATTTCGGATCTTTGCATTGAAGGCAGCGGTCGGCCTCTTCCATTGCCATGTCCGCAGTGTAGCCGAGCGGTACTTCAAAAAAATTCTTTGCACGTACTAACGGGTCTTGTTCTGGCATCCCGTGTCGTGGAATTTTCATTCGTTCTTTGTTGGAAAGCTTCTTTGCGGATGGTTGTGTTGTTTCGTTCATGATTGTTCTATATAAAAATGAGCATCCTTTTTATTAATCTACCTTCATGGATTACCACGCAGCGGTTTCACGATGTTCCTGCGTCTTACATGTCTTTTCATAAATTTCCATTGATATTTTTTCCTGCGGCGAATACATCTTTTGCCGCGCCATCAGCAAATTAAAATCAACAGCATGGCCGTCGAACTCCGGTCCATCAACACATGCGAACCGCATTGTATCGCCGACGATGACTCGGCACGCACCGCACATGCCCGTTCCATCCATCATAATCGGATTAAGACTAACGAGCGTTCGTACCCCATACGGTTTGGTGAGATCGGAAACTGCTTTCATCATAATTACCGGACCGATGGCAAGCACAACATCGACCGGTTCTTTATTCTCAAGCATCGATTTTAAAATTGTTGTCACAAAACCTTTTGTACCGTAACTGCCGTCATCGGTAGCAATTCGCACTTCATCGGAAATAGCGCGCATCTCATCTTCCATTATAATCATCTCTTTTGAACGCGCACCGATGATTGAAATTGTTTTATTGCCGATGAGTTTGTTTGCACGAACGATAGGGTGAATTGCTGCAATGCCGAAACCTCCGCCGACTGCAACAAATGTTTTTCCTTGTTCAACATGACTTGGAAGACCAAACGGACCAACAACATCCGTCAGCACATCGCCAACTTTCAACATACTCATCATTGTTGTAGTTTTACCGATTGCCTGAACGTAGAGCGTAACGGTTCCCCGTTGTATATCCCAGTCAGCAAGCGTAATTGGAATTCGTTCTCCTCCTTCGTGCAACCGCAAAATGACAAACTGTCCGGCTTTTGCTTTTTTTACGATATCCGGAGCGGCAATAACATAGCGATATACTTTGGAGGCAAGGTCGTTCTTTTCTAAAATTGGGTACACAGTTAATACTATTGTTGTGATAAAAATGGTTAATATGCCATATTTTGCTCAACTAACGTGCCACAGAATTTGTAAGAAAATTGCCGATTTTTGACAATTATCACTGCAAATTTAAGAAAGGCTCTCTTTGGGGTTTCTAAAAATGAGAAATAGACATAGAAATTTATCCACAAGTCCATGCTATACCCACAGCACTTTTTATTGTTCAACGAAGAATCTTTGGGACATTGAGATATCAGACGACTTGGAAACATCATCAGATATTTTTTATTCGGTCTTTGCAGTTGAGTGGAGGGAAATATGGTTAAATGACCGTCAATCTCTCCGAGATCGTAAACCTTATCAGTGACGGTCTAATTCTAAAAAGGAAGAATCTATCTTTATTTCTTTCGTATATAACGAATGCTCCATTGAGTAGTCCATGTTTTGCCACTATCGGTTGATTGCATCCAATCCCACACAAATTTTTCTCTGGTAATATCGCGGAAGATCATTTTCCCTTTTTGCAATTTTCCATTATTTATAAATTCCTGTTCAAAGAATCTGTTCTTGCCCTCTGCACCGCCGGTGAAGGGGAGATACGCACTTTGATTATCCACCCATGTTTGTTTCCAAATTCCTGTACGGCTGTCAAGAATTGAAATGCTCTGTCCTTTGTATCCTTTTGATTGACCTGTCAATCCGGTAAAGTTTTCCATGATCACTTTTCCATCCAAGATCTTCGTGATAGTATTTGTTCCGGTTGCGACAGAACCGTCAGGATCGTTCCACGTTAAATTCCAATCCCCGATCCAAAAATCGAACAATGATGAATCCTGTTTGGCAGATTGTTTCGATTGCTGAGAAAATGTGGTTGATACGAAAAAAAAGATGAAGAAAAAAATGTAACGCAAGCTGCCTCCGTAGTTTTATTTAACTACGGAAGTATGGAGGTGAGAATCAATGCACAATTGTAAGAAAAATCACCGAATGTATTTATGAGAAATATTGCGAATACACGCTGCCTAAACGATCTTTTGTGGGGAATGTTGTTCTTGCCATGATTAGAAATAGAACTGCTGAAAGACTGTTGAATAAAAATTCCGAGTGTGCAGGATATTGTCCCCATAAAACTGTCAGCAAACAAATGACCAATCCATACAAAGCAACTCCTTCATAGAGTGCCATTCGGACAATGTGTGCCGCAACAATCTTTTGCATGATCGTTGAAACTGATGTACTGACCGGAGGTTGTTCTGGCTTCTTGTTTGCGGTCAATAATTTCCGAAAAATTACAGGAGCAACAGAATAGACTGTTACGATCATAAGACCATGCACGCCACTGAGAAGGAAAAGGATATCAGCTCCTTCCGGTTGTCTTCCGTGTGATTCACTGAGCAAATAGGATATGACTATGGCGAAGAAAATGATCCCCGACGTTAACGCGGCGTAGACGATCTGGATGGGAAGGATATTTTGTTGTGTCAGCGATTGTTCAAATTCTGAGCGGGAGATATTTGAAAATTGAGCCATTATAGTTCCTGATAGCTTGTTCTATTAAAAATTATTTGACCACGCCTGAAACAGCCCGTTGATAAATTGCCGCCATATCATCGGGAGAGTTCATCGTTATGTTCAGATCGCGGATGATGCCGTCGTTCAATCCATAGATCCATCCGTGAACATCAAGTGAAGCACCGCGCTCCCATGCATCTTGAATGATGGTTGTTTCGCAGACATTCAAAGTCTGTTCGATCACATTCAATTCGCAGAGCCGGTTAACTTGTTTCTCAACACTTCCGGCAGATTCTACAATGGTTTGATACCGTTGATGAATATCCTGAATATGTCTAAGCCAGTTATCGATCAATCCAAAACGATGCTTTAGGAGTGCGCTGCGTACACCGCCGCACCCATAATGTCCAACAACCATGATGTGTTTAACCTTGAGCACGTCCACAGCATACTGGATCACCGAAAGACAATTGAGATCGGTATGAACGACCACATTGGCAACATTGCGGTGAACAAACAGTTCGCCCGGATCGAGTGCAACAATTTCATTTGCAGGAACGCGGCTGTCTGAACATCCGATCCACAAATACTGTGGCGCCTGAATATTCTCCAACCGTTTGAAAAAATCTTTTTGCTGTTCTATCTTGTCTGAAGCCCACTGGCGATTATTTTTTAGCAGGTGCGAAAGGTCATCCATTTTATATTTGTCCAGTCCAGTTTTGATCATTGATTTTAAATGCTGCACGAATTTTTTCTACAAGATCCTCAGATAGCGGACCTTTGTTTACAATTTCGATATTTCTTTTTATATGATCAAGATTTGTAGTTCCTACGATCGATGTACTGATACCGGGGGTGAATGCGGTAAATCGCAGCGCAATATCGAGCCAGTCATCGCCGAAATCAAGTTTCATGGCTTTCATACGCTTCCAATATTCCTCGGAATAATTCCCGTGCGGCTGTTCAGCATGAAGCCATGGTGTATTTCCAACCGGGCGTTTTGCAATGTAGCCAATGCCGCGCTTCATTGAAGGTTCGACAATTTTTTCAATTGAACGTTGATCGAAAACATTGATCGAACTCATCAACCCGCCAAATTGATCTGATGCCAGTGCAAATTCCAATGCATCATTTTCACCCGAGTATGCGGCAACACGGATCTTTCCTTCTTCTTTCATCTTTCGTATTGCAGAAACGACTTCTCCACGCTCAAGAGTTTCTTTTGGACAAGAATGCAGATGAACAATATCAAGAACATCAGTCCGCATTAACTGCAAAGAGCGGTGAACTCCGGCAACGATGCAGTCATACGTCCAATCCTGATGTCCGGGAATATTATATCCAACTTTGGTGGAAAGAATAAAATCCTTTCGTCGCCAGGATAAATGTCTGCTGATCCGTTCTTCGGAAAGTCCGTATCCGCGTGCTGTATCGATGAATGTTATACCAAGATCGACAATTTGGTTGATGAAATATCCGACGTAGTTCTCATCTATTCGTTCATCGCCGATCAAACCGGCACCAAAACCAAGAATGGGGAGAGAGAGGTTTGTATTTCCGTATTTTCGTTTTTCCATGATTATTATTTACCTCCTCTTGGTTATTGCCCGTTCATACAATTGAACATATTTTCGAGCAGACGCTTCCCATGAATTATCGCTGTTCATTCCATTCAACTGGATCGTTTTCCATTCTTCGGGAATATTGAACGAATCAATGGCACGTTTCACTGTTGCGTGCAATGCAGGTCCGGTTGCTTCGATGAATGAAAATCCATTGCCGGTATTTTGTCCGAGGGATTGAACTTCATGCCAATCCTGCACGGTATCAGCAAGACCCCCTGTTTTGCGTACGATGGGAACCGTTCCATAGCGCAGCGAATACATTTGATTTAATCCACACGGTTCGTAATGCGACGGCATTAAAAACATATCCGCACCTGCTTCGATCAAATGAGCAAGTTCATTGTTGAATCCAAGATAGGTCCAGCATTTATTTGGTAGGACACGGTTCATTATTTTGAACAATTGTTCAAAACCTGCTTCACCGCTTCCAAGAATCACCCACTGTGCATTCAAAGTCATAAGATCATTGATCTCATCGGCGATCAGGTCGAATCCTTTTTGTGCTACAAGGCGTGAAATGATCCCGATGACAGGAACATTCTCATCGAACTTTAAAGATGTTTTTTCGAGCAGGAATTGCTTATTCTTTTTCTTGTTTGAAAGATCGTTCTTTGAGAAATGGAATGGAATGAGTTTATCGGTTTCGGGATTCCATTCGTCTGTATCGATTCCATTCAACACTCCAAAAAAATCTGATTCCCGCGAACGTAAAACATCCTGTAATCCTGATCCGTACGCCGGCGTCAGCACTTCGTGAGCATAGGTATCGCTGACCGTGCTGATCACTTCGGAATTGAGAATTCCCCCTTTCATCATTGAGAATGAATCCTCAAATTCCAATGCACCGCCGAATTCTATATGCTCCTGTTTCAATTCGGTCTTTGCCAATGTCTCTTTCGAGAATCTTCCTTGATATCCAATATTGTGGATTGAATAAAGGAATGCTGAATGATCGAACATTCTATCCCAATTATAACTTTCTTTAACGAAGAACGGCATCAAACCCGTTTGCCAATCATTGCAATGAAAAACATCCGGAGCCCATTGTAATCGCTGGCAGATCTCGATCACTGCTTTATTGAGAAGAATAAATCGTTCGTCTTCATCCCATTGTTCAGTGTAGATCTTTCCCCGGTAAAAATATTCACGGCAGTCAATGAAATAAACGTCAACATTGGAATTGGGAAGTTTTGCAGTATGAAGATAAACAGAACGCGGGAATCCGGCGACGCGCACTTTTATTTCACCGATGTCACTGATATAACGCAAATTATATTTCTTTTCATCAATGGAATCGTATTTCGGAATGAAGACTTTTACGTCAACGCCAAGGTCGGCAAGATATTTCGGCAGTGAGCCGACAACATCGGCCAGTCCGCCGGTTTTTGCGAACGGCGCACATTCGGAAGCAACAATGGCTATTTTCATAGATTACAGTAGTTTGAAATATTGAACAAATTATACAGGATTCTCTGTTCTTATTCCCCCTTGAAAAGGGGGTTAGGGGGATTCGGTATTCGATTTATTCTGGTCAATCCAATATTCAATTTGCAATAGTACATTACGAATGCTTTTCTTAACCTCTAAATCCGAGAAATGTAAAATGTGTAAATCTAATTTCTGTAAATTAATATCACGATCGTTGTCATATTGTTCCTTACCTTCGTGACTTGAACCGTCAATTTCTATTACCAAATTAAGCTTTTTACAATAAAAATCAGCTATAAATTTTCCTAATGGTTTTTGTCTGTTGAATTGAAAACCACGCATTTGTTTTGCTCGAAGATGATTCCACAACATAACTTCTGATAACGTGGAATTGTTTCGTAAATCTCTTGAGCGTTGTTTGAGAGTGATGTTGTAATCAATATATCCTTTGGGTTTCACAAATCCCCCTGTCCCTTCGGGACATCCACCTTTGTAAGGGGGGAATTAGATCAAGTTCATTGGTGTAAAGGTATTCCTGTTACGCATGCCAATCTGCGGTTATTTCCATCAAACAAATCAATCCACGCCACGAGCCGTATCGATGATAATGTTCTTCAATTGAAGTATCAGAAACCTTTCTTCCATTCTTATGAAGTTGGGAAAATCGTTTTCGCACCCACGAATCAATCCCGAGATAATCATATCGGCCGAGCAGTTTTAAAATATTGCCGGCGGCATAATGTCCGATTCCCTTAATGGAACGTAATTTCCTATAGAGATCCTCCGATGAACAATCGGTATTGCGGAATGATTCAACATCGATCTTTTTGTTGACAATGTCTCTGCATAATTTCAACAGATACGGTGCCCGATAGCCGCAGGAGATTTCTTTTCTCAGCCATTTCTCAGATTTCGTTGCAATCGCTTCGGGACGGGGAAATGAGAATTTACCATCGGAAGTTTTAGTCCCGAGCTTGCGAGTAAGATGTTCCGTCATAATTTTCGTAAGAGCCCAGCTGCAGTTGGTGGTGAACATCATCTTCACAATATCTTCAAACGTCGTTGGCGAACGAAGGATCCTGCCTGCATGCCGTTTAGGAATCCATCGCAAATGTTTTTCCTTTTTGCACAACAGATAAAATTCATCGAGCTGTTCATCAATTCTCAGCATCGAACGGACGATATTTTTTATCTTTTCCTTTTCGGTTTTCGAAAGACGGACCGTTTTATTCAATGGAACGATTCCGATGAGAGCATTCGCTTCTCGAATGCGGACGTGCACATGTTTTTGCTTCGAGAGTGAAATGATCGTTTGTAATTCATCCTTCTGTTCGGTTGTCTGAAACGGCGGGAGATCGAACCATCCATGGGAATTGATGGTGGAATAAAGATCAAAATTAAAAGGGGGATTAATTGTCATGATTAAAATATCCCGTACCAAATATCATCGTGTGCAATAAAGTTATCGCGGAGATATTTCATAGCTTCGATCGTTGTCCGTTCGAAGATCAATGGATTCTTTCTTCCTTCTGTAACCGTTCGTTGTAATAATATTTTTGCCTCATCGCGGTTTCCTTCCATTTCAACGATGTTTGCATATCTAATCAAACTCCACAATTTGTATGATTCAGTTTCGCGAGTTCCAGAGAGAGGCATCGCTTTTAAGAAATATTCTTTTGCTTTTTCGAGATCGTTTTTCAAGACAGCGATCTTTCCCAACGTGTAATATGCAAATGGTATACTCCCGGTAGAATTATTCGGATCGAGCTGAACAGTGTAGAGTGCCTCTCGTTCTGCAGTTATAATGTCCCGGTTGATTGAAAGAAACAACTGGGCTGAGCGGGCATGGGCGAGAATCCGAATCTCCAATAACCATCGGAGCACATTATAGTGCGGATCAAGTTCAACGCGGGTTGGCGGAGTTGGAAAGACGAATGTGAATTCCTGCTTTTGCTGGGTAATGACAATGCGTTTTTGAATGGTACGGCTTCCGATTTGAAATGCGATGTTCATTGGAGTCGAAAAAATATCGCCGCGCTGTTCTATTATAGTTCGAACAATGGTCATACCGCGGGTTGTTTTTTCATTTCGCCACGTCATCACAAACTCAGGGGCAGATGTTCTGTAAAGCCATTGATCAAAGAACCACCCGAGTGAAGAGCCGTATTCATCCTCGCACAATTGCCTGAATCCTGAGAAGGAGATTGCGGTGGATGAATATCGTTCGTTCATTTTTACAATAACAGTATCAAGAAGTTCTTGCCCGAGAATGTATTCGAGCATCAAAAAAACATAGCGTCCCTTGGTAGAAAACAGATCGGTGGAATTCGCTTTTGATGTACGGCCTTCTGCAATTGTTCCGTATGGAAAAAACGTCAGAGTCGAGGCAATAGCGTTGAATCGTTCTTGTTTATCCAATTCGGGAAATCGTGAAGCGAGATATCGAGCGACGAGATACGATGCAAATCCATCACGAAATACTGCTGTGGTATCAGTTGTTACGGGACAAAAGTATTGTGCTTCGTTCAACAACCATTTATTCTCTGTCGATGATAACAATGCAGTCGAATCAAATTGAACATATGCAGGAGAATTGCGGTGAATGACAAATTTCTTTGTGTCGATGATATTAGTATTGTATTGCTCGCTGCCGATAATCGCATACGAGCGATGATATCCCTCATTTGATCTGCCTGTAAGAATTGTAAAATAATTTGCAGCATCATTCATCTGCCGGGTTAATGCTTCTGCATATTGCTGATTGAAACGCTCCTGGTCAAAAACAAAAACAATCGCATTGAGCGAGTCGATATCATAAACCGTCTGGATCGACGCATTGGAGATTCCACAGAATGTAAATGCAGAAAAAAGTAAGGTTGGCTGCGATGAACTCCGTTTCCATATTCGCACAGTATCTGATAATGATGTGTCGAATTTTGAATCTGCGATGAGCGTATAGTGAGAAGGAAGTGCCGCTTCAAGAGAATAGTGAAGCGCAGAACCGGTTCCAAAGTTTGGGATCCACGAGAGCGAATCGGTGCATGGAAGTAAAAATTCCTTTTGAGCTACGAACATTGTTGCAACTGACGATGTATCAAAAACGGAAATGAATGGAAACGAGAACGTGAGGGAATCATTCCTGTGCACAAATTCCGGCAGTTGTATCGTAACAGCATACTTCGAAAAATTTGTTTGATCACGCTCGAAGTCTAATGATTCTTTTCCATTATCATAGATCGAATTGATGCGCATTTCTTTCGGAACCAGGAATGTATAGTGCTCCATCGAATCTGTTTTGACCAACAATTGAACGGTAATAATTCCCGTGATCTCGCCGGTACGTTCACCCATTGCTGCGGAGACAGAATACGAAAGTAACTCAGTCCTCGTTTGCGCAAAAATTGCGGATAAAGAAAATAAGAATAAAAAAAAGATCCGCATCATAGTCTGAACGGGCTGTTGATATCTATATCTAAAGAGTTATCAATAATTTGGTGAAGTTGATTGGCAGTATAATGAGCCAATTCCCTTGGCATTACGTATCACAGTACCGAACAATTTCCGCAAACGCAAATGGTAGAATTAGTTACAATAGACCCACCCGGCGGGAGATAATTGTTCACAAAACATTTTTTTTTCCAGTTTGATCAGAGCGGAATCGCACTTTCAATAGATCCCTGCCTGCGGCAGGCAGCCGTGTTTTATGGCGTATTATTTAAAAAATGGTTCATCGTTTCAAAGAATCTTTCCGGCTCATCCAGCCAGGGAAAATGTCCGGAATGTTCCATCATTACCAATCGTGCATTTGGAATCTTGTCAGCCATCATTGTACTCCACTCCGGTGAAACGTGGACATCGTGTGCCCCCGCGATAATGAGCGTAGGTATCGTAATTGTATGCAATTGTTCGATGACATTGTAGCGGTTCAATTCACTCATGACAAAGTATTGATTGCGTTGAGGATTGAACTCCGCTTGAGTAAAAATATCAATGATGATATTTTTTGCTTCAGCAGATTGCACATCCAATTGATAGACCGCCCGGTTGAACGCTTTCACCCGCTCTGCAGCAGGAAGCGAACGGACCTCATTTGAAATTCTGTTGAATTCAGGATACAACGGATGGGAAGGATCACGGAATGTTCCTGTATGGAATTTCCCTGTCGGCGCAGAACAAACAATGATCACGCCCTTCACATGCGATTGATGTGCGAGTGTATATTCCAACGCCGTCCAGCCACCCGCGGATTGCCCCATAACATTCCATTGATCGATGCCAAGATGAATTCGAAGCTGTTCGATATCGGCAATGAGTGTGGGAATTCCATATTCATGTTTTTCTTTTACATCACCGGAGAATCCCGTACCGCGTGGATCAATTTTAATAAGAGTGAAATGTTTTGCCAACTCATCCAGTGATTTCCAACGATGTCCGTCAACACCCCACGAAACGGGACAAATGAGCAATGGATCACCGTTTCCGATAACGGAATAACCAATGTGAGTTGAATCGACGGGAAGAGAGAAATTGCCATTGTTCATGGTAGAATATAATGAACATTAATGAATTATGATTAAAGAAATATGAGTACATTCCTAAATACAAAAGGGAATCTATTATGAATATTTCAATTATAGCGATTCTTCCGACAATATTCTTTGCCGGCTGTTCAATCTTCTCTTCCAATAGTTATGCTCCTCTTGAAACTGTTCCGTCCGTTGATGTAAAACAATATGGAGGGAAATGGTTTGAAATCGCTTCATTGCCATTTTCACGACAAGAAGGATGTTCGTGCACAACCGCTGAATACGAAATCCTGGAAGATGGTGTACTAAAAGTGACCAACACCTGTAAAAAAGAAGGAAATATTGAACAAGCTATCGGAAAAGCGTTTGTTGTGGAAGGAACAAATAATGCGAAATTGAAGGTTCAGTTCTTTTGGCCGTTTCGAGGGGATTATTGGGTGATCGATCTTGCCGATGATTATTCGTATGCGGTTGTCGGTGTGCCAAGTAGAAAATATTGTTGGATCTTATCCCGCACAACAACAATGAGTGATGAAACGTACACTGGAATTGTGCAACGGGTAAAAGCAAAAGGATTTGATGTGACACGATTTCAAAAGACTTCGCAGGATTGTCAATAAATGAAACACTCATGGAATGTCCAAAACATTCCATGAGTCACTGTACCTATCAATTAGAACTTCGCCGTTAATCCCACGATCGGCATAATTCCAAAATCATATTTTGGTGTCATCGTTATATTGCCGTTGACATCTGCTTTATACGAATACGACATGATATTATCACGATTGTAGATATTCCAGAGATCTAAATATGCCGTAAGCGCCCATCCGGCAAGAATAAATTGTTTATCGACTCTGATATCGATCTTGTGATAATCAGGATAGCGCGCAGAGTTTACGGAACCATCCACAAGATAGTATACGCCTCCTTTTTGCATTACACCAACAACCGGAGTGTAAGGATTTCCGGATGCGAATTGGAATTTTGCACCGATCTGCCATCCTTCGCCAAACTCCATTCCCGCTAAAAGATTGATGATGTGCGGTCGATCGTATTCAAAATAATATTCGGAAAGAAACGAATTGTCCTGACGTTTTGAAACGGAATATGAATACGATGCACTTCCGACAAATCCATCGGTAAATTTCTTTTGTAACGACAATTCTACTCCACGTGCATAACCGGTACCGGTATTAAGAAGAAGATTTGAACTATCCGGATCGACAATGACATTTGTTAATTCTTTATGATATGCTTCAAGAGTTACGCGTGTATCATCAGCGAGTCGGTGTTCAAGTCCCGCCACAAAATGGATCGCAGTACTGTATCGCAGGTCGAGATTGCGCGGATCAGGAGAGATCTGATAACTTGCGGGTGATTGGATATATTTTCCCCACGCAAGGTTAAGTGATGTCGATTCAATAAATCGATACGAAATTGCAACACGCGGACTGATATTCCCAGTATTGAGCAATGCAAAGTGATCATACCGTAATCCGGTTGAAATTGTAATTGGTTCAATGATGCGATATGAGGATTGTACGTAGAATGCCGTCTTATTGGTAATGTCCGGCTGATACGAAATAGTTGTTGCGGGAATGATCGTTCCTGTGCGTGAAGTATCTTCCGGCATCCACGAAACATTCTTTGAATCAATGGTCTTTCCCATCGCTCCGATCCGCGCAATGTATGATTGGTCTGCGTCCCTTGATTGGTTGTCCATCCGTTTCCGGTATGTGAGATTGTTGTCATCAAAAATGCCCGTTCAGAAAGAAGCGAGCGCCAATTCAATCCGAATGCAGAGCCATAATCGTCCCGCTTCATATAATCATATTTGCTCATTGCTGATGATTCTTTTGTCGTTCCAAGTTTATCGATCTGATCTATGTAATAGAATCCGACGAAGCTCAGACGGTTGTTTACATCAATGTCATACGTAATTTTTCCGACAGCATCATAATATTGCGGTGCTGCGGGTTTTCCCATCATCGAAGTAAGAATATCTAAAAATCCACGACGCACTGAAAGGATCATTGAACTATTGTCAATCAGCGGTCCATCGACCATCACTCCAAATCCGCCAAAATTAAGATTCACATCGGAATTGTACAATTCTTTATTCCCATCCTGGAGCTTCATGTCAAACACGGAAGACATTTTATCCCCGTATTTTGCAGGAAATCCGCCGGTGAGAAAATCCACTTTTTCCAGCAGTGCAGGATTAACAATACTGATGATTCCCATCGATTCGCCGGTGCGGGCAAAATGGATTGGATTATAAATTTCAATATTATCTAACAATGTAAGATTTTCATCCGGACTTCCGCCCCGAACGATCAACTGCGCTCTTTTTCCACCGGCGGTTGCAACGCCG
>JFJP01038369.1_pt1 | contig 17850 bp, 11 predicted proteins | sample 431651 | NCBI WGS metagenome assembly JFJP01 (sample SAMN02602958, study PRJNA72255) | Microbial mat metagenome, whole genome shotgun sequencing project. | biome: fresh water; feature: sink hole; material: water; isolation source: purple microbial (photo- and chemosynthetic) mats found in...
TCTTCATCTTTTTCGGGCAATGGCCGCTGATCCGAAATCCATTTCGCTGTCCAATCTGTTGGTTTCATCATACTGGTTTCGAACCACGAAGACTGACTCCATTCCGAAACATCTCCATTCTGATTCCATACACGTACTTTCCAGGAGTAGCGGGTAAACGATTCAAGTGGCTTCCCGGCGTAACGGATTCCAAAGGTTTGATTGCCTGATATTTTACCTGATTGCCAGTAGTTTCCGGCATCCGGTTTTTGAAAATCATTGCCTACTGAAATTTCATAAGCCGATTGTATAAATCCCCTTTCTGAAGATTTCAAAATCCAGCTAAACTCCGGAATTGGATTGTCGAACCCAAGTGGAGTTAGTTGGTTGTCGGTTTTTAAGTGCACAATTCCAATACTTTGTCCAAAAACCATGGTGGACAAAGTCAGCAGAATTGAAAAAATGAATGTTCTGTAAGCCATGATATATCAGGATTTGTTATCGTTTATTTTTATAGAGGAAATGAATGTGTCATCCAGTCCACAAACAGTTTTTAGTACTTCGGTCAGTCCCAGCTTGTAAATTTCAACAAACTGAAGATCTGCAGGCAGCATATTTCCGTTTTCGTCTGTTGCTCTGAACTGGCAGGCAAAAAGCAAAACATGGAGTATTCTTTCGCAGGGAAGTTTAAATTCGGAAGCCAATAAAATGGCACCAACCAGCCGGTCATGGGGACTGAGTTTTCGCATCAAATCGCAACCAACACGGTAAATGGTATCGCCCAAAGCCTTGTTCTGAAAGCGATGTAATAAATCGTCGATGTGTTCGGTAAGAGCCTTTATGGAAAACTCTTCAGGATATTTCGTCTGTAAAATAACAGCCGCCTGCATCATTGTTTGCCTTACTTCTGATTTTATTTCGGGAATTGCAAGCGCTTCGTGCAAATACACAAACTGAGGATTATACTTGTACCCGATGTAAGCAGTTGCCGCATGTCCAAGGTTGTGAATAAACAACTTCCGGTCGACCCATGCTTTCATATTTTCTTTGGGAGCCAAACCTTCAATTTCAGGAATAGGATTTTTAAACGCCAGTTTATCAAGAATCAACGTATTATACGGTTCAGCAAAAACCTGTAAAATATCTTCATCCATGTCTTTTTTGAGCATGATCGGCACCATTTTGCCGATGCTGGTTTCAACAAGGCCAACACGTTCTTCCAGCGGATATCCTTCAGGCAAATGTTGTTTCAACTCCTGATTCATGAAATCAGCTGCATTCCGGAGATTTTCTGCAATGATAATATCGAGCGGTGTGGCACCTGCTGATTCGTACCTCCGAACCAATCCTTGGGCGATGTGCGACATGATAGCTTTTATTCCATTTTGTCCGACCGAAACAGCTACGATGCCAGCCGATGCAAGCTCTGCAATAACTTTCTCCGTATCATTGCCTAAAACTCCACGTACATTTTCAATGGTAATAACCGACTCCACATCGCCTTTGATCACTACCTTGTAATTGCCCCGGCGATTCAGTTCGTCAATCACCGGGTTGAAAACATCGATAAAAACCACTTCGTAACCGCCCCTGCTAAAAAGCTGACCAATGAAAGAGCGCCCAATTTTGCCGGCACCAAACAGCACCAGTTTATCCTGATTTTTTTTTATCACAATCGTGAGATTTGGTTTTTATAATCATTCTCAAATTCCTGTACAATTTTGAATTTTTCGCCTTCTTTCTTTTCAAGAAAAGTGCCTCCAACATAGAAACAGGCAAATCCACCGGAAGCCACACCCCAGTAAATGGCTTCTTCAAGCTTGAGTTTGCCGCCCGACTTTGCTTTTAATTGCCAGGCAAGCGAAGCGACAATTCCACCAGCGAAATTATCGCCGCAGCCGGTGGTATCCCCTTTTGATGCCGGATTCCGGGCAATATCAAGGGCCACCTTTTGCGAGACTGGCAGTTTAATCAGTTCCGCTTTTTCAAACAAATCGCCGTTTGAACAGGCATAAAGTTCACTTGCGCCATTGGTAATGATGAACGCTCCAATGTGCTGGCTGATAAAATATCTTGCAGCATCAACGATTGATTGCTGTCCGCTGATTTTCAGAGATTCTTCGCAATCCATGATCAACAAGTCGATTAAGCGGAAGTCTTGTGGTGTGTCAACCAAAGGCCAGGGTTGGCCGGGATTTTTCTTTTCGTTCCGGAAATCAAAAACAGTATTTACTACTGTCAGACAACCGTTATGTTTGCCCTGTTTAAGCAATGCCGTTAATTTGTCATGAATTTGAGGAACAAGTGCAGTACCTCCAAAACATACAATATCTGCTCTGAAAAAATCTTCGCACAAAAAATCCGGAGTATAATCCCAGGCTGCTCCGATGTTGTTGATGAAAGTCCTTTCTCCCTGGTGGTTGTCGTAAGTGATATCCGAAAGAACATCCGTGAATGGTGTCTTTTTATCCGATATTTTGCGGTAATGATCGATATTTAGCGGAGTTTTCCTGACCAACTGATTAATCAGAACTGCCGTGTCATCATTACCGGTTCCTCCGTAAAAATGTACTTCAAAATCTTCCTTATTCAATAATTGAGCGGTATTGATCAGTGATACAAGTCCCGGACCGCCAATATTGAAGGCATCAGGTTCCCTGTTTCCGGTGATCTCACTGAAGATTTCAGCATAAGGAGTTCCGGAGAATTTCTCGAGTTCTTCGGTGAAAACCAACCTTCCGGGAGTAAGGCCGCCGTCGCCGGTTTGGTGAGACCGGTATTTCAAAAACTGCGGGGTATTGAATTTCACTCCTGTGTATAAATAGTCGCCAAGTGCACAGCCGGTTCCGGCAATGATTATTTTTTGGTTCATCGTTTAAAGGTATCGCTGATAATCTGATGTGAGTAAATGTAATGGTTCCTCATCTTCCTCAATCACCGGAAACCTTCCGATGGATTCCTTGAAGCGGTTGTCGTTTGTATCGTCATTTACCGCGCTGACTTCGCCAACCAGTACTTTTCCTTTTCCGGTTTCACCGTAAAACCGGTGGTAAACTCCCTGTTCAAGACAGATACTTTCGCCTGGAGTCAGGATGATCGCTTCTCCCGGCTGGAGATTATGAACGATGCCATCTGTTTTTACGTCAAACGGTTGATCGGAAAAATTCTCCTTTTTGTCGGAGTTGTATAATTCAATCACGAGATTTCCGCCACCACGGTTGATTATGTCTTCCATTTTGGCCCAGTGAAAATGCATGGGTGTTTCCTGATTTTCTTCCACGATCATGATTTTTTCGGCATACGGCTTTTTATCAACATTGATTTTTCCATTGCGGATTGTAAACAGGAAAAGGCCACGATTGTAAAAATTGCCCGAACCAAAGTCGGTAATATCCCAGCCCAGCTTGTTTTCAGTCACTTCGGCAGCAGTATCTTTGTTCTTCTTCCAGTCATCAACACTCCAGAATGCCCAGGGCGGCAACAAAAACTGTTTCTCGGCCATAAATACTTTGGCATTTTTCAAAATCTGGTTTATTTCACTTCGTTTCATATTCCATTGATTTATTTTCTTTTATATTGAAGCAGGTATTTAGAAGAAAACTGCTCATTCCCTTCAACTTCCAGGATCAATTCAAACCTGTCTGTATTCCATTGTGGTATAACAGTTTGTACGGCAGGGCCTTCTATATTCTTATTACCTTCAGCCTTGCCAAACTCCCATTTTCGTACAATTATTTCGTTGCCAGCAGCCCTCAGTTTTATTGATACAGTACCACCCTGTGGAATACTTTCGTACAAATCATTTAAGATGAAGACTTCTGCAGAAAAAATTTCTCCCTCAGTCCACGAAAACTTTTGAATACGGGCGCTTGCAAGGAATGGACGGCACGAATTAGCTACTTCATAGAAAGCAGGCTTGGGTTGATTTGGATAATTGATCAGGCTATTATTTGCTGCTGTGATCCAGGGTTCGTTATAACACCAGTTCAATGCCATGGAGCAAACCGGCTTCTGACGTCGTGCCTCTTCAAAAATGCACTTATAACCTTCACTTTGCAGCCATTGACTTTGTCCGACCAGGGTTTCTAAATTTTCAGCTTTCCCAAAATACGACTCAAGCAAATCCTTCATCAGCCATGTGTCTCCCTGCCATGCTCCGAAAGCATGATGGCTTTCCCAACTGGTACCAGGTTTGGGAGGGAATAATTCATTTCCGGGAATAATCTTTTTTAATAATTCCACAGAGGCCGTGCCAGGCATACCAAACTCGGTATAAGCAGTAGCAGAGGATCTAGGCATTTTCTGAAATACTTCATCACCTGTATCAAAATACCTGAAAACATAGTTGCCATGAGCCATCCCCATAACAGGGGATGTGGGAAGAAATGGAGTTCTTGGGTCCAGCAAGAAACACTGGCTGTTTAATAATCGGATAGCAAGCGACTGGTCTGTCATACCAGACCAGGAATTAAAAAGCTCATTTCCCCCGCACCAAATGGCATGGCAGGCATGTTTTCGTACCCGCTTGATAATCGCCTCGGATTCTTGTTTTAATACTGACAAATAATGTGGAGATCCTTCATAGTTGTTACATGCAAGCGGAAACTCAGTCCAAACCAGAATCCCTTTTTCATTGCAAAGTTCATAAAATGACTCCTTGTTGACTATTCCGCCGCCCCATACCCTGAAGATATTAAAATGGGCATTTACTGCATTGTCAATCAGTCCTGCATATCTTTCTCGGGTGATGATTCCGGGGAAAATTTCAGGATTTACCCAGTTAGACCCCTTCCCGAATATTTTCCGTCCGTTTAACTCAATGGTTACAGGGGGATTGCTTCTGCCTTTAGGAAAAGTATCGGGTTTACTCCAGGCTCCATCGTGCATTACAAGCTGAATTTTTCTGAATCCGACTTTACTGACCTTTTTATCTAATAACTTGTTTCCTCTTTTCAGAATAAATTCCGAAGTATAAAGATTTGGGGTCCCGTGGTCATGAGTCCACCAGAGTAAGGGTTTTTTTAGTTCAATTTTCTCATCAAATAACCCGGATAATTCCCCGCTTTTCAGACGGGATGTTTTTCCTGCCGGATCAGTTAATTTCCACTCATATTGAGTATTTTCCAGATTTTTACCCTCAACTTTCAATTGAATTTCAGCATTTTGAAAATCATCTGAAAGTTCATAATCCACAAATACATCATTTAAATGAGATTGATTCCTGATCTCGAGTATTGTTTCATCCCATATTCCGGATGGAATCAATCGCGGATGCCAATCCCATCCATAACTCACAGCAGGCTTTACGCTTTGAGCAGCATTTGATCTATACAGGCTCGCGGGAGTTCCTGGAATTTTAGGGACAGGATAGATAAGTACCTCCAGAATATTCTCCGCCATTAATTTGCCGGTTAAGTCCAATTCTACCGGCTTAAACATCCCTTCCTGGGCAAATATTCTTATGTTGTTTAATTTAATCTCAAACCGGTAATCAATTCCTTTGGAAACAAAATAGAATTGTTCCTCTTCGGCCAATTGTGGCTTCTTGAAACTTGTTATGTATGTCCAGTAGACATCTTCCATCCAAAGATAATCCTTCCAGTTTTCAGCGTAATTAGAATCCCCCAGTCCTTTTGCCTTTGCATAGTCAATTTGTACTGCACCTGGTACTAAGGCATCATACCATTCTTTCGGCTTTTCATTCGACTTATAATGAAAACCAACTTTCCAGAAAAGCTCCTCCTGAACCATGGCACTCGTGCCTGTTGCCTGTATGAATGAAGCAAATATTAAGAACATCATTATACAATTACTTTTCACTTGATACAGTTTTAATTTTCTCATAACTTTTATAAGTTTAGTTTTCCCATAAAATTTAATTACATCATTTAAAATCCTCGTCCATCTATTGGCCCTGCATCTTATGCATAAATGTCAAGTTTAATCCCGTATTCATTGTTTAGTATTTGAAAAATTCAAGATTGATTGGTGATTGCCGAGTTGTGGTATCTTCATTGCCATTATTAATCCTCGGAAAATATTCAAATATTGAAGGAGTGCTTTCATAAGCACCTGAAAATATATTCTGTGTTTCCTGAGCAGACGAAATAAGTGAGCCTGTAAGTAAAATTATCAGAATCAATTTAGTTTTTTCATCTCGTTAGAAAGTTATTATGATATTTAAATAATATATATTGTATTATATATGTGCCTTTTGCTAATCAATAACGGTTACTGAATTTCCATTAATACGATTTATGGTAAGGATTCCTCCATTTCCAAGAGGCTTCCATATAAAACCTTCGCTACTTAAATTTTCTGTTTCTTGAATAGCTTTTCGATTCAGCATAACTTGTGCAGGTTTTTTCAGAAGATGTAATTTTTCTATACCCGACTTATCATAAGTAGTGTATCGCAGTCTTATATTCTGATTGCTGGCATTTCGGTTATCCTGTTGAAGATCTGATATTATCTGATTCTTATATTCTACTTTCTGTATTATTGATGAGGAGAAAAGAATATGTTCTTCATCTGAAGGCGAAAGTTCCGGATAAGCTGCCATAGCCCGTAAATAATGGCGCACATAATCGCCATATCCGTCAGTAAGCCAGTTGTCGTCCTGTGGGTAACGGTTTTTGCCATCAGTATCTACCATATATGTTGCCCAGTTGAGCTGCCGGATTGCATATTGTTTTCTTACAGTATCTCCGGTTAGTGAAATGTACTGTAATTCTGCAGATGCCTGGCGGGATGTATGACTGTTTCCTGGTACCCTATAGGCTGTTTGTTCATTTACAACAATTACGCCATACTTCTCCCAGTTTTTATTTCCAACTGTTTTGTAAACCCAGTTGAATATTCCATCTACCTCATTTTTCCAATCTGGGAAATATTCCTGATGGTTCATCATGAACTGTGCAAATGTTATAGCGTTAATCTGGGTATCACTGAAGCCGGCTATATCTTCAAAAAATGGCCCCCATTTATTATTTTTCAAGGGATACTTTTTCATCCATGCCAAAATTGTATCGAAAGCTTTTTGATATTCTCCGTTATTACCTTTTCCCATTTTTATCAGGGAAAGAAATAATTCCATTGTCGATGACCAGTTAGTAGTGTAATTACTCAACTCTGTTTCCTTTTCATTGCCGTTTATATCTTTTATCTTACCATATTTACCAGCCAGGGCATGTACTTTAAATGGCAATGGTGAATTTGCAGAATCACCTGTAATTGTATTCTTAGCCAGGGTATTGGCAATATTAACTGCGGCTTCCAGGTATATTCCAGTGGGTGTCTGCCCGTGACTTTCAGCTCCAATCAATTTATAAAGGCTAATTAGTTCATTTCCGAAAGAGCCAGCTTTATCAGGTTGTGTATAATATTTGCCGATTACCATATCGCCATCGTAAAAACCTGAATATGAAAGCGTATTATATGGATAAGGGAGATCAGACCAGATAGCGGTTGAAGGCGACAAGCTATGGCTGAGATAGTATTCAGCCATGAATTTCATATTCTCCCTTATCCGTTCCTCACCAGTATACTGATATAATAATCTCCATGAAGATAAGGCCATCTGTATCTGGTCACCGCCTATCCCCCTGGTATCATTTAATTCTGGTTTCCATACCTGGTGGTTCATATAATAAGGCAGACCATTCATGTCTGTACGCATTGTATCCCAGAAATGCCATACCAGTTGAATAACATGACTATAAGCTTTTCCAGGTTCTTCGCAATACCAGGGAAGAATGTTCCCTTCAGAATCTGTTCGAATATCATGATAAATAAGCCTTTCTGGCTGAGCCATGACAAAGCTGCTTGAAATCAATGCGATTCCTGTTAATAGTTTGAATTTCATATATTTTATCTTACAAAGCATCACCCCCAGCCTGAAGCGTTGCTATACTTTTCGCAGGCATAGTAAAGCTATTTGATTCAATAGTATTGAAAACGCCATTAAGATTGCAGTTTTCATCACCTGAAGTAGTTATATAGATTGAGTATTTTGCCGGTAGATTAATCCCATCTAATGATATCGACTTTTCAGCAGTTCCTGCATTAATTATTATCAGGGTATTTGTTCCTTTTGATATGTGTTCAAAAGCAGTGACAAACACTTCATTATCATCTGAAACGGCTTTTACTCTTACAGCGCCAGGCCTGATATAACGATAAAAATGCTTTGAAATATAATACCTTTTGCCAACATTTATTCCATTCATAAGATTATATTCACTGATATCACCAGACTGGCTTCCCTGCCACCAGATCCATGCGCTTATATTTCCATAAGCCAAAGCCGAATAAATGTCCATTGCCAGACTTAATGCTCCGGGTTTTAAGCCTGAACCTGCCCATGAATCAACATACCCTGAAGTCTCGCTCATCCAGACAGGTTTATTCATGGGGCCGGCAAATTGTTCGGTGTGATTTGTCCACATTTTTACCAGTTCTGAGCCTGATGAGGCCGCTACACCGTCGGAATATCCATGAACTGCCAGAATATCAATGTTTGCATCAGCAGCAGGATTCGCCTTAATACCGGAATGATAAAACCATTTCCAGTTATCCTCTTTCCCTTCCATTTCCAGCATATTTTCAGCGCCGAAAATCCTGACATCCGGATAGGTCTCCTTTATTTTCGGAACTACAGCATTGACCATATCATTATACCAGTTAATGGTGTACATGCAGGAATTATATGGTTCGCGAAACATGAGTTCGTTTTGTAAGCTCAAGGCATACAAGTCAATACCAAGATCTTTATACAATTTCACTCCCGCTTTTAGCCATTCGGCATATTCGGTATATTTGTCCGGATTTAACGTTCCTCCATTTTTTGTCGAAACAGTTCCGGGATTTCGTGTGGCATTGGCATCACCTGCCCACGAAAAGTTACATTCCCACTTTAAATCGGCCGGCGGGCTCCACACTGAAAAAACATACTTTAAATTAACACCATATTTGGCAGCTTTTGCTTTTAATCCTTCTACCACAGGCTTTTGTTTTGCCCAGTCACAATCTTGAGTATTTGATGGTGTTGAAGGAGGATAATACTCATTTCGCCAAATTGAGATTCCCAGATCTTTGATTATCTTATCGCCCCAGGCATCGTTCCACATAATGTCGGCACTTCCCCACCAGACATCATGCCCTCCAAAAAATCCGAAACCGTCGATGGTCTGGTATTTTACAGATTTATCAATTGTAATGACCTGAACAGGTAAATCGGGATCTTGTGGAATTGTGTTTGAATCATCTTTCCCTTTTGAGCAAAATATAAAAAGAAGAAAAAAGCCTAAAATTGAAATATTAACTCTGCTTTTCATGCTTCAAAAAATGCGTATGTGTTATAAACTGGTAATAATTCGTGATTCAAAAAAATCAACTTAGAGTTAAGTATAAAAAAGCGGTGACCTTCCTATGAATCAGCCACCGCTTTTATGCTATCTAAATTAATTCAGACTTAGTTTAATAACCCGGGTTATTCCCACTGGCAGCCATACTGGTGTTGTTGTCAAGTTCAGCCTGTGGAATAGGATAGAGGAGGTTTTTCGGAGCCTGGAAAGCAAACAGGTTCGGTGCATATTGCGAAGGGAACCCGAAATCCAAAGGTGTCCAGGCCGACAGATTAATAAATCCTGCTGCATGCCACCTGCGAAGATCCGTCCAGCGGTGGCCGTCTTCTCCTGCAAGCTCACGAAACCTCTCATCTATAATGTCAGACATGGTAACTGAGATAAGATTTGCAGGAACTGCAGAAGCCGGTGAAGCTGAGTTACGGGCCCTGGTACGGATATCATTTACCTGTGTCAGTGCCTGCCCTGCCTGCCCTGTTTGTAGGTATGCCTCGGCGACAGCCAGCTTTACATCGGCAAGCCTCAGCAGACGTGGATTATTGCTTGAGGAAATCTGCCATATAGCATCATATTTATCGCCCCTGTCACCTTTTGTATATTTAACCATCTGGTAACCTTCGAATTTTGACCATGTTGGCGATATCCACCATAGTTTCCATCCAAGATTATCTGCATTGTTAGTTAATGTCTCCTCAATTCGAGGATCTCCTGCTTCAAATGCATTGACAAGTTTTTGCGTGGGGCCGTAGATACCCGTAGCGTAATTGCCCCAATGTCCATCCCACATATGGTAGTAAGCTCCCATTTGCCCGGGATCTCCGAAATCGTTATCAAGCCATGCATTATCCTGACCGCTTGCTTGTTGTGTTGCCTGGTATTCAAAAAGTGATTCTGAGTTATTCTCTGTGCGGTAATCGAAATTATCTCCAAAGCTTGTAACAAGTGACGCTCCGGAAATTTTGTCAAAGGCAGTAATAGCTTTGCCGTAATCACCCGCATTTTTATTATCATAGCATGCCCTTAGCACATAGCATTTGACAAGCAACCCGTTGGCACTGTTCTTTGTCACACGTCCGAGGTTCTTTGAATCCCAAGCAGCAGGAAGCAGTGTCGCCGCCAGTTCAAGGTCTTCTATAGCCTTGTCGAGCATCTGGAATCCTTCGGATGGTGGTAGGGTTGTGTTGTCAGTAAAATCTACCCTGGTATCGAGTATAGGTGCTTTGCGGTACCAATCCCAGAGCTTATAAAATGTCCATGAGCGGAGGAATAAAGCCTCACCCTTATTTGCATCTAATAATCCTGCAGTTGTGATATACTTGGTAACTTCGGGATCCTCTAATTTATCGAGAACAAAATTGCAACGGGCAGCCATTTGATAAAGGCGCTGCCACATTGTGCCTATACGTCCATCGCTCCCATTCAATCCCGACCATGTTTCGTATGACGACGATGTTCCGTCAAAAGTTATATCGTCACTGGCCAGTAATGAAAATGTTATCGGGCTGCCAGCCTGACCTAACTGGGGGCCATAGATATCCGCCATCTTTGCATAGATAGATCCTACAGAGCGCTGGATCTTGTTTTCTGAATCAAAATATGTGCCTTCCAATTCTTTTGATGGAGCAACATCAAGGTTCTTTTCGCAGGAGTTGAATAATAACAGCAAAGAAAGAACCGATAGGTATTTATATTTTGTTATAATTTTCATAACCGAAATATTTAAAAGATTCGCAATTAAAATTTAACATTCAAACCAAAATACATTATTCTTGGAGTCGGATATGAGTCATTTTCAGGATCAACTCCGGTGTATTTGGTAATTGTGAAAACGTTTGTAATTCCCGCATAAGCTCTAAGATTGCTGATGGTTCCATTAGTGAGTTTGTAAAATGCATCCGGCAATGTATAACCCAGCTGAAGTGTTGCAAGCCTCATGTAGGCACCGCTCTCCACAAATCTGCTTGAAAATCTCATATTCTGTGCCGGATCTCCAAAAATTGACCTGGGAATGCTTGTATTAGTGTTTGACGGTGTCCAGTAATTCAGTACAGAAGTCAGTACGTTGGCCCCTGTAGTACCCGGATTCTCAAGACCCTGGCGCATTCCATTGACTTTCTGAACGTCACCTACTCCGTTAAATTGAGCCGACAAGTCAAATCCTTTATATTGTACATCAACATTGAATCCGTAGAAGAATCCGGGGATTGTTTTGCCAAGGTACACCTGGTCATAGGCATCGATCTTGTTATCAAGCGAATCCTTGTAGAATGTTCCCGGTTCGGTCGGAGCACTTCTCTGGTCAAGGTAATAGGTATCTCCCGGCATTAATTTAGCCACCTGATAACTATCATCGCTGTTCTCTGCAAGCCATGCATCAAGTTCCCCCTGCGTCTGGAAAATTCCACCGTATTTATACCCTTTAATATAATTCATGGGATAACCCTCCTCGATTGAACCCATAGGGATACCTTTGTAAGTGGTTTCAACGCTGTTCTTAACTGTGGTAAAATTTGCCCCGAAATTCAATACCAGATCACCTATCTCTTTGGTATAATTAAACGAGACCTCAATACCACTGTTCTTTACAGATGCAATATTTGCTTTAGGTGCGTTTGTAAGTCCAAGACTTGGAGGAAGGCTAACTGACTGCAAAATACCGTTGTTAAACTTATTATAGTACTCAAAGGAGAAGCTCAGATTATTTATCAGTGTGGCATCAAATCCTAGCGTAGTGGTAGAGAGTTTTTCCCATTGCAAACCCGTATTTGCCATTCCGAATACTGTGGCACCTTCGGCCCAGTATCCGCGTCCCATATTTGCAGGATTATTACCCCAGGTATATTTTGGAGCAGATGTGATTGGCGAAAGATATGCCCATGGAGTTACTTCCTGGTTACCCAATTGTCCCCAGCCACCGCGGAGTTTAAGATCATTTAACCAGGCTATATCTTCCATGAACGATTCACCAGTTAATCGCCATGCCAATGAAAATGAAGGGAATATACCCCAATGATTTTCTTCTGCAAAACGTGAACTTCCATCGCGACGAACAGTAGCATCTACATAATATTTAGACTGATAATTATAGGATGCACGTATCATTTGGCCTACCAATGCTGTTTTTTCCCATGGGGATGATTGAACAGAGGTATATTCGTTGGCACCGCCTAATGCCCAAAGATCTGGATTAATAGTGGTCATATACTGCGAGGAGCCTATTAGAGCGCTTGCTTTGTATTGCTGGTTGCTCAGGTTAAACAGCAGGTCGATGGAATGATCTCCAAATTTATTATTATAATTTACAGCAAGTTCACTTATCATATTACGGTTTCTTACTGTACGTTCTTCATAACTGCCAACGGAATTGCCTCCACCTTGAGTACTTAGATCACCTCGTGTATAGTTAAATACAGATGCCGAGTAATCCTCAAAAGTAAAACGTGTATAATCATAAGTATCGATACTTACACTCCCTTTTATATTAAAACCTTTGAAAGGAGTAAGTTCCAGATATCCTGTTCCAAGATTTCTCAGACTTTTGTAGGTCTGGGAGTTAAAATCTACCAGAGCAGGAGTATGAATCCTCGAACCTGTACCATGGATTCTGTTGGCGTTATAACTTCCATCAGGCAATTTTCCTAAAACCTGCTTGGCATAACCATTTGGCCCATTAGTGTCATAAATAGGTTGCCAGGGCGCAGTTAAAGCAGATTGCCAGAAGTCATAGTAAAAATCCTGATCCTGGGCATCGCCTAATGAAAGACGGTAATTAACCCCCATCCTGATGTATTTATTAACCTCGGTGTTTAACTTGAAAGCACCTGATTTTCTTGTCAGATAATTGCCAATCGAGGTTCCATCAGTTGATCCATAACCAAATGACAGGAAATAATCGGTTTTTTCGGTTCCGCCTGATAATTTAAAAGAATAGTCCTGTGTAGGTGCACCTTTTTTATTTACAGCATCCTGCCAGTCATAGGTATCACTGTTGCCAAGATAATTCGGACTTGCCGGATCGAACAAGCCGACGTTTTCAGCGTCTATTGTGCTAGTCGGATCTGAAGCATAAACATCCTGTATGAACTTGGTGTATTGAGCTGTGTTAAGGACATCCAGCTTCTGTGTAATAGTTTGAACACCATATCGCGCATTGAATTCGATACTCGTTTTTTCGCCTTTTCTTCCCTTTTTTGTAGTAATAAGGATAACCCCGTTTGCTGCACGCACACCATAAATAGCAGCTGCCGAAGCATCTTTCAATACCGAGATAGATTCAATATCGTTTGGATCGATGGTACTCATAATATTGATTGGCCCCCGTAAATCATTTGCACGCCCATCTTCAAGGCCTTCAATACCTGCACCATATTCAACAACGGGTATTCCGTCAATAACATATAAAGGAGCTGAAACTCCCCAGGTATTGTTTCCACGAATCCTCACGGTTGGACGGTTCATCGGGTTACCGGTGTTGCCGGAAATTTGTACCCCGCTCATTTTACCCTGCATGGCCATCTCACCCGACATGGTTACAACATTCTGAATTTTGCTTGCATCAATAGCTGAAATGGATGCTGTAACATCTTTCTTTACACGTGTTCCATATCCGATTACAACCACTTCATCCAGTCCTAGTGCCTCAGAAATAAGAACTATATCCAGAGTTGCTCTTCCTTCCAGAGCTATTTCCTGGGTTTCAAACCCGATAAAGGAGAATACAAGTGTGACATTTTTGTCAGCTATATTCAGGGAGTAATTACCACTGGCATTGGTTGATGTCCCGGTTGTTGTACCTTTAACAACAACATTAACTCCCGGCTGCACTTCTCCTGTTTTGGAATCAGTAACCTTTCCGGTTACTGTTTGCTGAAGGTTTATTTCTTTTGGTGCAATTATTACAAGGTTGTTTTCAAGAACCTTGTATTTTGCTTCTAAAGGTGCAAGTAATTCCGCCAATACATCTTCCAGTTTCATATCGTTGACATCAATATCAACCTTTCCTTCCAAATCAATGAAATCCTCATTGTAGAAGAACCTGAAATCGGTTGTTTTCTCAATTTCACTCAGCACCTCTTTTATACTCACGTCCTTATATGCAAACGTCAGCTTTGTATTTTGCGAGTAGACAGATGCATAGACCTGAATCATACCCAGAAAGCTTAAAATAAATGACAGTTTCATTATCAGAAAGTAGGTTTTTAATGTAGGAAATCGCTCCCACAAGCTTGGGTTTGAAAAATTTATCATAATTTTACAATGTTATAAGGTTATACAAATATGCCGGCAGTTTTTCGATTGACACCGGCAGGATAGTGTTAAACTGGTTAATATGGGGGACTGGCAGGTCTCCCATTTTTTTTCTGAGTTAAGGCGATCGGTTTTTCATGGCTGGTTCATTGTTAGGTTTAAGGGTTAATAATCAGTATAAGTATTAATTTTCTTCTGACGGTTGGCTGAATAGAGTACTACCTTATGATCAGAAATTTCGTATTTCATTGTTGGAGTGGAAGTGCATAAGGCTGTCATTACCTGTTCAAGAGTTTCTTCCTTCAGAGTACCGGTAAATCTGTAATTGCAAAGCACACTGTCTGCGAATGTTATTGTAACATCATATCGTCTTTCAAGTATCGGGGCGAGATTCTGCAGTATTTCAGACTTGAAAATCCATCTGCTGTCTTTCCATGAAGTAGCCAGGCGTGTGTCAAACAGGGTATCTATCTTAATGACTATAGGCATAGAATTTTCAACGGTTTCACCATTTTTAGCAGGTAGTGTTTCCTTATCTTTACTAAGAATCAGAGTGTTGGTACTCCTTACAAAGAGAGCTTTCTGGTTTGGTTTGAGGAATATTGGTGATCTTAATGCATTTTTGCCTGCATTTAACGGGTCGATCCTGATCTCTCCTGTTTCAAGAGTTGCTTCAACTATTGCTTCCTCATTGTAGGCCTTGACATTAAATGAAGTTCCAAGTGCAGTTACAACTAAGTCTGAAGTTGTTACCCTGAATGGAATATTCCTGTTTTTTACAACTGAAAAGAATGCCTCTCCTTCAAGTGTGACTTCCCTGGTCTTGTCTCCGAAATCGGCAGAATATGTTAGCTTTGTGCCAGAATTCAACCATACTGAACTGCCGTCGGGTAGACTGATGACAGATCTTGAACCCCTTGGAGCTTCAGCTGTGAAGTATTTGTCTGGTGTATCGCTATCCTTTTTGTTAAACAGGTTCACCGAACCGATGCCAATTGAAACAATTATTATTACAGAAGCTGCAATTTTATAGATAGTTGAAAGACTGATAATAATTGTTTTCTTCCCTAGCAGCCTTATCTTGCGTTCGTTGATTTTACCCTGAAGTACTGAAAATGCCTTATCAGTATCGTACTGTTTTGTGCTAAGCAAACCTGAAGCATACCATATCTTGCCTGTTTCAAGGAAGTCTGTTTGATTCTGATTGTCTTTCTCAAGCCAGGTAATTAATTCATAAGCCTGTTCCTGCGACAGATTATTCTCAAAATAAGCTGTTATTGCTTCAGAAAGGGAGTTGGGAATACGATTTTCGTCCATAATAGAAATTATCTTTTATATGTACGACACAAAAAAATATGGTTGGTATTACAACTTTCTCAGGGTTTTTAAAAATAAGTCACCACAAATGATTGTGATGACTTATTGACCCTAACTAACCATATCTGTCAACTACTTTGACTATCATTCAACAGTTTTGTTTTGAATGCCCATCATAAACCTTTAAAACCGGATTAATAATGGCAACATTCTTATAAAAGACACAGTTTTTATCTTATCGGATTACATAGTGATATTTTATTATGTCTATTTGATTAATTTTGGACGGCTGATATAACTGGAAATGAGATTAACAAAGGCAGAGCTTAAAGAATTTCTTGATGAAAAGGTTGAACTTTACAACAGGCCTGCATTCATTGAATCTGATCCTATTAGTATACCACATCAATTTACGAAAAAACAAGATATAGAAATAGCTGGTTTTCTTGCAGCTACGATCGCCTGGGGAAATAGAAAGATGATTCTCAGAAATGCAAACCGGATGATGGAACTGCTCGATAATTCGCCATACGAATTCATAATGAATTCAAGCAATTATGAAACAGAAATGATCAGAAAGTTTGTCCACAGGACTTTCAATTCTACCGATTTGATCTACTTTCTAAAAGCATTGCAGAATATTTACAGACACAAGGGTGGACTTGAAACTATCTTCAATTCTCATCAGACTTCAGATTCTCTACTACCTGCTATCCATGAGTTCCACAAGATATTCTTTGAACTTTCTCATGAAAAAAGAACGGAGAGACATGTATCTGATCCATTCAAGGGTTCGGCGGCAAAGAAATTGAATATGTTCCTCAGATGGATGGTTCGCAGGGATAATAATGGTGTTGACTTTGGCCTTTGGGACAGGATCGATCCTGCATTACTCTATATTCCACTGGATCTTCACTCCGGAAATACAGCCAGACGACTGGGGTTACTGACCCGGAAAATGAATGACTGGAAAGCAGTTGAAGAGCTTACCGGAATACTCAGGGAGTTCGACCCGACAGATCCGGTTAAATACGACTTTGCACTGTTTGGTCTGGGTGTGAATGAAAAGTTCTGAAAATGGCCAATAACTATTTCAATTTTAAGCAGTTCACTGTATTTCAGGAAAAATCGGCTTTTAAGGTTGGAACAGACGGTGTATTGCTCGGTGCCACAGCTTACGTCGCCGGTAGAAACAGAGTTCTGGATATTGGAACAGGCACTGGCCTTATTTCATTGATGATTGCTCAGAGATGTGATGCAGAAATATTTGCAATTGAACCCGATCAGCAGTCCTATACCGAAGCATTGGAGAATGTTCATAAATCAAAATGGAGCAGCCGGATAAAAGTCATACATACAGATCTTCAGAATTATTTTCCTGAAGAGATGAAATTTGATCTTATTGTTTCAAATCCACCGTTTTTCACCGATTCCCTAAAAAATCCGGATCCCCGTAAATCTGCAGCCAGGCATAACGATTCTTTATCATCAACAGAGTTGTTATTTGGTGCCTCAAGGTTACTTGAAAGCAACGGACTCTTTAAGGTAATAATGCCGTATGTGGAGGGGAATCTGCTGATTGCCGAAGCTGCAGAATTTGGACTATTTTGCTCAGATATTCTAAAAATCAGACCGTTGCCGGCGTCTGAGATCAGAAGGCTTATTCTTACATTTTCAAAAGAGAGAATTAAAGTTTCAGAAAAATTTCTGACTATAGAACGGGGGCCTCGTCATGAGTTTACGGAAGAGTATATTAATCTGACGAAAGATTTTTATTTAAAATTCTGAAAATCTTATTTTTACCGCAGAGGGCCGCTGAGTAGACGCGGAGAGCCGCAGAGGTATTCAAATCAGTTTTTCTCTGCGGTTCTCTGCGTAATATCTCAGCGTACTCTGCGGTTAAAAAATGCCATACTTTAAATCATCTCACTTTCAGGAAGAC